>Ga0315281_10007958_pt1 | contig 14838 bp, 13 predicted proteins | sample YL17G07_0_MG_FD_204540 | JGI IMG/M metagenome (GOLD analysis project Ga0315281, IMG submission 204540) | Sediment microbial communities from Yellowstone Lake, YNP, Wyoming, USA - YL17G07_0 | ecosystem: Environmental > Aquatic > Freshwater > Lake > Sediment | place: USA: Wyoming | collected...
GCCGGCGTACCATCCCGCGACGCTGCTCAAGATCTACCTCTACGGTTATCTCAACCGGATTCAGTCCAGCCGCCGTCTGGAGCGCGATACCCAGCGTAACCTCGAACTGATCTGGCTGACCGGCAGGCTGATGCCGGACTTCAAGACGATTGCCGACTTCCGCAAGGACAACGGCCAGGCCATTCGCCGCGTCTGCCGGGAGTTCATCCTGCTGTGCCGAAACCTGAATCTGTTTTCCGAGGCCATCGTGGCGATCGATGGCAGCAAGTTCAAGGCGGTCAACAACCGCGACAAGAACTTCACCGACCGAAAGCTCGAGGCACGCCAGCAGCAGCTCGAAGAGAGCATCGCGCGCTACCTGGCTGAGCTTGACCGGGCGGACCGGGAGCCGGCACAGGTCACGGAAGGCCAGGTATCCCGACTCAACGAAAAGATTACGAAAATCAAAGTACAAATGGAGCGCCTCAAGCAGGTGGGCAGGCTGATGCAGGAGGCCCCGGACCATCAGATCTCACTAACCGATCCGGATGCGCGTTCCATGGCCACCAGCGGCCGAGGCACCGGCATGGTCGGCTACAACGTGCAGACGGCGGTCGATGCCAAACACCATTTGATTGTGGCCCATGAGGTCACCAATGTCGGTCATGACCGAACGCAGCTCTCCGCCATGGCCACGCTCGCGCGCGAGGCGCTTGGCAAGAAGGAACTCACCGTCGTGGCCGATCGCGGCTACTTCAGTGGCAAAGAGATTCTGGCGTGTACGCAGCAAGGCATCACACCGCTGGTGCCCAAGCCGCTTACTTCCGGCGCCAAGGCCGACGGTCGCTTCGATAAACGGGATTTTGTCTACATACCTGAAGACGATGCGTACCGTTGTCCCGCCGGGCAACGTGACATCCGGCGCTTTACCACGATCGAGCACGGCATGCGTCTGCACAAATACTGGTCCTCCGACTGCCCCAAATGTCCGATCAAAGCACGCTGTACCCCCGCGCCCTATCGGCGGATCGCGCGCTGGGAGCACGAGCAGGTTCTGGAGACGATGCAGGATCGGCTGGATCGCGCGCCGGCGGCAATGGCGCTACGGCGACAAACCGTCGAGCATCCCTTCGGCACGCTCAAGGCATGGATGGGATCAACCCATTTTCTGACGAAGACGCTGCCGCGTGTCAGTACCGAGATGAGCCTGCACGTTCTGGCGTATAACTTCAAACGCGTGATGAAGATCATGGGCACCGGCCCACTGATTGCCGCGATGCGAGCTTGATCCGGGCGACCCGCGGTCTGATTCCACGTTCTGATGCCGGTTACTGTTGAGTCCCGATTTCAATACCGGTGAGTCTGTCTTATTGCGCGCGCTGACGGTGCGTTTTCACACGGCCTCGGTCGGAAACCGAAACTCAAACTGAGACACTACCCTCAAGTCGTACTCTGCGTCGGTTCCAGTGAGCTCGGGTGCTTGTTCATGCCTTCCTTAAGGCGTGCGTGGCGGCTTCTGGCATAATCGGCGCGTGCATGACGCTGCGATTTTACCTCCCGCCATCTTTCTCATGGGTCCGACCGCGGCCGGCAAGACGGCGCTTGCCCTGACGTTGCACGAACGGCTCCCGGTCGAGATCGTGAGCGTGGATGCCGCGCAGGTTTATCGCGGACTTGATATCGGCACCGCCAAGCCAAGCCTTGAGGAACGCACGCGTGCGCCGCATCGGCTGATCGATATCCGCGAGCCGGATGAGCCTTACTCGGTGGCGGATTTCTGCGACGATGCGCTGCGTGCGATGCGCGAGATCACCGCCGCTGGCCGGATTCCGTTGCTGGTGGGTGGGACTCTGTTCTATTTCCGCGCTCTTGAGTACGGCCTGTCGGCGTTGCCCAAGGCCGATCCGGTGGTGCGCGCCGGTCTGCTGCGCGAAGCCGAAACGCTGGGATGGGCGGCCCTGCATGCGCGTCTCGAACAACTCGACCCGGCGCGCGCGGCGCGCATCCATCGCAACGACCCGCAGCGTATCCAGCGTGCGCTCGAAATCATTGCCTTGACCGGGCAGGCCGCGAGCGCCTTCCCGATGCATGGCGCGAGCCGGCTCCCGTATCGCCTGATCAAGCTCGCCATCTACCCATCGGACCGGGCGTGGCTGCATGCGCGCATCGCCGCGCGCTTTCAGCAGATGCTGGAGCAGGGGTTTATGGAGGAGGCGCGCCGGCTTTTTGCGCGGCCTGGGATGGCTGGGGGAATGTCCGCGGAACTTCCGTCCCTGCGGACCGTCGGATACCGGCAGGCAGGGCTATTCTTGACTGGAACCATCAACTACGATGAGATGGTCGCGCAGGTGCTGTCCGCCACGCGCCAATTGGCCAAACGCCAGTTCACGTGGTTGCGTTCTGACAAGGACAGCCTGAAAGTGGAGTGCGATGCGAGCGGAATCGATAGCGAGGCAATACTGAAACACCTGTTCGCCAGCTTGGCATTATAATGAAGGGGCTATACCTTTTCAGGGGGCCTGGCTGAAATCAGGTCAAGGATCCGTGCCACCCTGCACGGAACGACAACTAAAAATCTTAACTTTAAGGAGAACAGCATGAGTCAGCAAAAGGGGCAGGCGCTACAAGACCCTTATCTCAACACGCTGCGCAAGGAACGCGTCCCGGTGTCCGTCTTTTTGGTTAACGGCATCAAGTTGCAGGGTCAGATCGAGTCCTTCGACCAGTTTGTTGTGTTACTTAAGAATACCGTCAGCCAGATGATCTACAAGCATGCCATTTCCACTGTGGTTCCCAGCCGGCCGGTAAAGTTTACATTTGAACAGCCTGAAGATTCCTCCAAAGGCCCCGGCAACGAATAATCCATCCACGCCACGGGGCTCGGGCCGCGCGCGTCCGCGCGAGCGTGCCCTGTTGGTGCAACTGCGTTTACCCGGTGTCGATCTGGAGACCGAGCTTGGCGAGTCGCGCCTGCTGGTGCATTCCGCCGGGGCGCAGGTGTGCGCGGAACTGCTTGGCAAGCGCGAGCGTCCGGACGTCGCCACTTATATAGGCAAGGGCAAGGCCGAAGAACTGCGCGATCTGGTGGCGCGCGAACAGATCGAGGTCGCCATCGTTAATCACGACCTGACGCCGGCGCAGGAACGCAATCTTGAGAAAATCGCCGCCTGCCGGGTGCTGGACCGCAACGGCCTGATCCTCGACATCTTCGCGCAACGCGCACGCTCCCACGAAGGCAAGCTGCAGGTCGAGCTCGCGCAACTCGAACACCTGTCCACGCGCCTGGTGCGCGGCTGGACGCACCTTGAACGCCAGCGCGGCGGTATCGGCCTGCGTGGCCCGGGCGAAACCCAGCTTGAGACCGACCGGCGCCTGATTCGCACGCGCGTAAAAAATTTGACGCAACGCCTCGAAAAGGTGCGCACCCAGCGCCACAGTCGCCGCAAGGCGCGCCACAAGATTCCGATTCCGACCATGTCACTGGTTGGCTACACCAATGCAGGCAAGTCCACGCTGTTCAATCGCCTCACCGGCGCGCAGTCTTACGTTGCCGACCAGTTGTTCGCCACGCTCGACCCCACCATGCGTCGTGTGCAGCTGGACGGTAACGCGCAGGCGATCCTGGCCGACACGGTGGGTTTCATCCGCCATCTGCCGCACCAGTTGGTCGAGGCGTTTAAATCGACGCTGGAAGAGGTGGCGCAGGCCGATCTGCTGTTGCACGTAGTGGATGGTTCGAGTGCGGAGCGGCGCGAACAGATTGAACAGGTACAGGCGGTGCTGGACGAGATTGGGGCCGGGCAGATTCCGCAGATCACGGTATTCAACAAGATTGATCTTACCAATGAGCCCGCGCGTCTCGAACGTGATGCAAACGGCCGGGCGACACGCGTGTGGCTGTCGGCGCAGACCGGCGACGGCATGGACCTGCTGCGCCAGGCCTTGTCCGAGCACTACCGGCGCGAGCGGGTTGTGCAACACCTGCGTCTGCCGCCGGTCGCCGGGCGGTTGCGCGCATTGATCTACGAACACCTCAATGTGCTGCGCGAGGCGCACTCCGTTGAAGGCGAGTGGTTGCTCGAAATCGAGCTTAGCCCGCCCGATCTCGCCTGGCTCATCAGTCTGCCGGATTTCAAACCCGGACAGATGCTGGAGACGGAGAAATGCCTCCCTGCCCGGGCCAGCGCATAATCGAAGCAAGCTTGCACAAAAATAGCCATACCCTAGAATGCCGCCTTTGGTGTTTTCGCATCATTCAATCTTGAATTAAGCAGGAGAGCCCGTGGCTTGGAATGAACCCGGCGGTAGCGGCGGCAAAGACCCTTGGGGCCAGCGCCGCAAAGAACAGGGCCCGCCCGATCTTGACCAGATCCTGAAGAATATCCGTGACCAGTTGTCCGGCCTGTTTGGCGGCGGGCGGGGTGGTGGACGCGGCGCGGGTGGCGGCGAACGCATCAGCCGCTTTGGCCTCGGCTTGATTCTGGTGGTGGCGCTGGCGCTCTGGCTGCTGTCCGGTTTCTACATCATCAATCAGGGCGAACGCGGCGTGGAACTCAAGTTCGGCCAGAAGAACGAAGTCACCGGGCCGGGCCTGCACTGGCACTTGCCGTGGCCCATCGAACGTGTCGAGAAGGTGAATGTCGATCAGGTGTCGACGCTTTCCATCGGCCGGCGCGGCGACAAGGGTTCCGGCGGTGGCTCCGACAGCGGCTTCATGCTCACCGAGGACGAAAACATCGTCGTCGTTGAATTCACCGTGCAGTACAAGATCAAAGACGCGAGCGATTATCTGTTCAATGTGCGCGATCCTAAATCGACCATCGTTCAGGCGATGGAGTCGGCCAGCCGCGAAGTGGTTGGCAAGAGCCAGCTCGATTTCATTATTACCGAGGGCCAGCTTGAGGTCTCGGACAAGAGCCAGAAACTGTTGCAGGAAATCCTCGATCGCTACAAGAGTGGTATCCAGATCGTGAAGGTGCAGATGCAGAAAGTCACGCCGCCGGAGGAAGTGAAGGCGGCCTTCGACGACGCCACCAAGGCGCGCGAAGACGGTGCGCGCGTCATCAAGGAGGCCGAGGCCTATTCCAACGATATCATCCCGCGCGCGCGCGGCGCGGCCTCGCGTCTGATACAGGAGGCGCAGGGCTACAAGGCGAGTATCATGGCGCGTGCCGAGGGCGATGCGCGCCGCTTCACCTCGATCGTGAGCGAGTACGCGAGGTTCCCGGGCGTGACCCGCGACCGCATGTACATCGAGACCATGGAGCAGGTGTTGTCCAGCACCACCAAGATATTGATCGACCAGAAAGGCAGCGGCAACGTCATCTATCTGCCGCTCGACCGGATGTTGCAACAAGGGGCGGGTGCCGCCGCCGCTGGACCGGTCAGCAATCTGCAGCCCTTGCCGGAGCCAAAAGACGCAACGCCCACCGGGCTGCGCGAACGTGAACGCGGGCGCGATGTGCCGCGCGAGCGGGGGGCACGCTGATGAACCAGAACAAATTGTTTGCTGTCGCCGGTTTGGTGCTGATCGGCCTGCTCATCCTGACCGGCACGCTCTACACCGTGGATGAACGCGAACGCGCAGTAATCGTGCGCTTTGGCCAAGTGATTCGTGACGATGATAAACCCGGTCTGCATGTCAAAACGCCGTTTCTGGATTCGGTGCGCTTTTACTCGGCGCAGATTCTGACGCTGGATGCCGAACCGCAGCAGTTCCCGACCATCGAGAAAAAATACGTGGTGGTCGATTCATTCGTGAAGTGGCGGATCGCCAACGTGCTAAAATTTCACGTCGCCGTGGGCGGCGACGAAACCAAGGCACGTGAGCGCCTGTCGCAGGTCATCAACAGCGGTCTGCGCGGCGAATTCGGCAAACGCACGGTGAAAGAGGTCATCGCCGGCGACCGGCACAAGATCATGGAACTGCTGAGCGTGAACGCCGACCGGGATGCAAGCGAGTACGGTATTGAAGTGGTGGACGTACGCATTCAGCGCGTCGAATTTCCGACCGAGGTGCGCGATGCCGTGTATCGCAACATGGCGGCGGAACGCGCGCGCATCGCCAAGGAACTGCGCGCCAAGGGCGCGGAAGCGGCGGAGAAGATTCGCGCCAGCGCCGAACGCCAGCGCGACATTCTGCTGGCTGAGGCCTATCGTGACGCCGAGCGTACCCGTGGTGAAGGCGATGCGCGCGCCACGTCCATCGCCGGCCAGGCATTCAGCGCCAATCCCGAATTCTATTCGCTGTACCGCAGCCTGAACGCGTACAAGGAAAGCTTCAAGAGCAAGGACGACATTCTGGTCGTGGACCCGAGCGCGGATTTTTTCAAGTACTTTAAAAACCCGCGCAGGTAGGGCTGGCAGATGAACTGGCACGATCTCGGCGTCGCACTCGCGCTGTTCTTGGTGCTGGAAGGCATGCTGCCGTTTCTCAGCCCGCACGCCGTGCGCCGGATGCTGGAAACCGTTGCCAACCTGAACGACAACCAGCTGCGTTTTGCCGGGCTCAGCAGTATGCTGCTCGGTCTCGTGTTGCTCTACGCCGTGAAGGCGTGAGCGGCCCAACCCCGTCTCGACCCCGTCATGGCCGATCAAGAACGCTGGCTACTGCCCGAAGGCATTGAGGAAATCCTGCCGGACGAGGCGCGCCGTCTGGAACGGCTGCGCCGCAAGTTGCTTGATTTGTTAGCGGCCTGGGGTTACGAACTGGTCATGCCGCCGCTCATCGAATATCTGGATGCGTTGCTCACCGGCACCGGGCGTGATCTCGATCTGCAAACCTTCAAGCTCACCGACCAGCTCACCGGCCGTCTCATGGGCGTGCGCGCCGACATGACGCCGCAGGCGGCGCGCATCGACGCGCATTACCTCAAGCGCGAGCGTCCGGTGCGCCTGTGTTATGCCGGCAACGTGCTGCGCACCCGGCCGGATGTCTTTGCCGGTTCGCGCGAGTTGCTGCAACTTGGCGCCGAGCTGTTTGGCCATCCGGGACCGGAGAGCGATATTGAAGTCGCCCGGCTGATGCTGGCCGCGCTGGCCGCTGCCGGCTTGAGCGACCTGCACCTCGGTCTCGGACACGTCGGTGTGTTCCGCGCGCTGAGCGCCGAGGCGCGTTTGCCGGAGGCGTTTGAGAACGACCTGTTCGAGGCATTGCAACGCAAGGCGCGTTCCCAGGTTGAGACGCTGCTCGTCGCGAGCGATGCCCCGGGTGGCGTCAAGAGCATGCTCGTCGCGCTGACCGATCTGAACGGCGGGGCCGAAACATTGATCCGGGCGCGCGAACTGTTGAAGACAGCACCGCCCGCCGTACATGTGGCGCTGGTTAATCTTGAGCGCGTGGCGGATGCGCTAGCGCATAGTAATGCACTGGTGTACTTCGACCTCGCCGAGTTGCGTGGGTACCGTTACTACACGGGCGTGGTGTTCTCGGCGTTTGTACCGGGCCAAGGACAGGCAATCGCCCAGGGTGGCCGCTACGATGGTATTGGTCGTGCGTTCGGCCGCGCGCGCGCCGCCACCGGTTTCAGTACCGACCTGCGCCGCTTGCTGCGTCTGGCGCCGGCTGACGATGTGGGCGCGAAGGGTATTCTCGCGCCGCATGCCGGCAAGCCGGGCATGGACGAAATGATGGCCAAGCTGCGCGCCGCCGGTGAGTGCGTGCTGGCGCGTCTGCCGGGCGACTCGTCGCCGGCGGCGGCGCTCGGTTGCGACCGCGAGCTGGTCGAACAGGGTGGTCAGTGGATCGTGAAGCCGGTCTGAACGATGCGGGCCGGGTAGCAAGTCCGGCATCCAGATTATGGAAAGCAAGCTCGTACTTGAATAAATAGCCAAATGCAATGAGGAGTAGAACTGTGGGAAAGAACGTCGTCGTCATCGGCTCGCAGTGGGGCGATGAAGGTAAGGGCAAGATCGTGGACCTGCTCACGGACCGGGCGCACGCGGTGGTGCGTTTTCAGGGTGGGCACAATGCCGGCCACACCTTGGTGATCGACGGCAAGAAGACCGTTCTGCACCTGATCCCGTCCGGCATCCTGCGTCAGAATGTGCTGTGCCTGATCGGCAACGGCGTGGTGCTGTCGCCCTCGGCCCTGTTCGAGGAGATCGACCATCTGGCCGCGAATGGCGTAGCGGTTGGCGAGCGCCTGCGTGTGAGCGATTCCTGCCCGTTGATTCTGGCCTACCATGCCGCGCTCGATGCGGCGCGCGAAAAGAAGCGCGGCAAGGCGGCCATCGGCACAACCGGGCGCGGCATCGGACCGGCCTACGAGGACAAGGTGTCGCGCCGTGGCCTGCGCGTGGCCGATCTGATGGACGCAAAACGTTTTGCGACGCGACTCGCCGAGGTCATGGAGTATCACAACTTCGCGCTCAAGAATTATTTCCAAACCGGCACAGTCGATTATCAACGGGTGCTGGATGAAAGCCTGAAGCTCGCCGAACGCCTGCGCCCAATGGTGGCCGACGTCCCACCGCTGCTCGACAGTTATATGCGTTCCGGAAAATCGGTGCTGTTCGAAGGTGCCCAAGGCACGCTGCTCGACATCGACCACGGCACCTATCCGTACGTGACGTCGTCCAACACCAGTTCCGGCGCGGCCAGTTGCGGCGCCGGTGTCGGTCCGTCACAGTTACACTATGTGCTCGGTATCACCAAGGCCTACACCACGCGCGTCGGCGCCGGGCCGTTTCCGACCGAACTGTTCGACGACATCGGTGAACAACTCGGTGCGCGCGGCAAGGAATTCGGCGCCACCACCGGCCGCAAACGGCGCTGCGGCTGGTTCGATGCCGTAGCCTTGCGGCGCGCGCACCAGATCAACGGTTTCACCGGGCTGTGCATCACCAAGCTCGATGTGCTCGATGGTCTAGCCACCCTCCGCCTGTGCACGGCCTATCGCTGCGACGGAAAGCTGCTGGACTCGGCGCCGAGCGGCGCGGATGCACTGGAGAAATGCGAACCGGTGTACGAAGACGTGCCGGGCTGGAAGGAATCGACGGTGGGCGTCAAGGACTACAACAAGCTGCCGACGGCGGCGCGTGCCTATCTAAAGCGTCTGGAGGAAGTCACCGGCGCGCGCATCGACATTATTTCCACCGGCGCAGAACGGGAAGAGACGATTGTTTTGCGCCATCCCTTCGATTGATTTGATGCACAGAGAAATGAACTTGAGAAGTTCGGAGAACTCCGTATGCGCGGCTCAGATCGAACCGCACATCCGGATATTTGAATCTGGTACCGAGGAGAGGACTTGAACCTCCACGGGGTTACCCCCACTAACACCTGAAGCTAGCGCGTCTACCAGTTCCGCCACCCCGGCGCAGAGCCCGTATACAATAGCGGGTTCCACAAGCCGCCGCACTCTACCGAGACAACCTTGGCATGTCAACGCAAAATCCGAATAAGCCCGACAAGACGCAGACCGGAACGCCGGCCGAATCCAAGGCGGCACGCGAGCCGCGCGTCTATGAATTTCCCGTACCGAGCCGCGAAGCGGTTCTGGCCATTCTCAAGAAGCGCGGCGAGCCGCTGACCTTCGACGCGATCGCTGATGCGCTGCATGTCGAAGGCGAACGCGACCTCGACGCCTTCGGGCGGCGGCTGCGCGCCATGGAGCGCGACGGCCAGCTGCTCAAAAACCGGCGCGGTTTGTACGCGTTGATCGACCGCATGGACATGGTCACCGGTCGCGTCATCGGCCATCACGAAGGTTTCGGCTTTCTGGTTCCCGATCAGGGCGGGGACGATCTCTTTCTCAGCCCGCGCGAAATGCGCCAGGTGCTGCACGGCGACCGCGCGGTGGCGCGTGTCGCCGGTCTCGATCAACGCGGCCGCAAGGAAGGCACGATTATTGAGGTGCTGGAGCGTTCGCACAAGACGGTGGTCGGGCGTTATGTCGCCGACAACCATATGCATATTCTGGTGCCGAGCGACAAGCGCATTACCCAGGACATTCTGATTCCGCACGACGCCATTGGCGACGCCAAACCAAACCAGATCGTGGTCGCGGAAATCATCGAACACCCAACACGCCGCAGCCAGCCGGTCGGCAAGATTATTGAAGTGCTGGGCGACCACATGGCGCCGGGCATGGAAATCGAAGTGGCGATCCGTGCCCACGATCTGCCGCATGTATGGTCGGACGCGGTGTTGAACGAAGTTGCTAATCTTGCACCGCAGGTGCCGGAGGAGGCGAAGAAAAACCGCAAGGACCTGCGCAGCCTGCCGCTTGTCACGATCGATGGTGAGGACGCGCGCGATTTCGACGACGCCGTGTTCTGCGAGCGCGTCGGCAAGGGCTATCGCCTGACCGTGGCCATTGCCGATGTTTCGCACTACGTACACACCGGCACGGCGCTCGACCGCGAGGGGCAGAATCGCGGCAATTCGGTGTACTTCCCGAATAATGTTATCCCGATGCTGCCAGAGATTCTGTCGAACGGCCTGTGTTCGTTGAACCCGCAGGTGGACCGCTTGTGCATGGCCTGCGAAATGGAAATCGATGCACACGGCGAGATCCAGGAATTCCAGTTCTTCGAGGCGTTGATGCGCTCACAGGCGCGCTTCACCTATACCCAGGTGGCCGCCATGCTGGTGGACCAGGATGCCGCATTGCGCCAGCAATATGCGCCGTTGGTCTCGCACCTGGAAAATCTGTACGCGCTATATAAGGTTCTGCACCGCGCGCGTCAGACGCGCGGCGCCGTGGATTTCGAGTTGCCCGAAACCAAGATCATTTACAACGCGCAACGCAAGATCGAGCGCATTGTGCCGCTGCAGCGCAACGATGCGCACAAGCTGATCGAGGAGTGCATGCTGGCGGCAAACGTGTGCGCCGCCGAATTTCTGGTAAAGAACAAGGTACCGGCGCCGTTTCGTATCCATGCCGGGCCGCCGCCGGAAAAATTGACAGTGCTGCGCGGATTTTTGTTCGAGCTGGGAATACAGTTGGGTGGTGGCGATGAACCCAGGGCCAAGGACTACGGAAAGTTGCTCGCCTCGCTTGGCGACCGGCCGGACGTGCGCCTCATTCACACCGTGTTGCTGCGCAGTTTGAGCCAGGCGATTTACAGCCCCGACAACATCGGCCATTTCGCTCTCGGTTTCGATAACTACACGCACTTCACTTCGCCGATCCGGCGCTATCCCGATTTGCTCGTGCACCGTGCGATCAAGGGGATCCTCAAGAGCCAGCCGATTGGCGAGACCATCGAAGCCGTGCAGACCCTGACCGATCACCTGTCTTCGACCGAACGCCGAGCGGATGACGCGACCCGCGACGTCACGCGCTGGCTCAAGGCCGAGTACATGATGGACAAGATCGGCGAGGAGTTCGACGGCATTATCAGCGGCGTCACCAACTTCGGTATCTTTGTCGAGCTGGCGGAGGTTTATGTGGATGGCCTGGTACACATTACCTCGCTCGGAAACGACTACTATCATTTCGATCCGGCCAAGCATCGCCTGCTGGGCGAGCGCACCAATCGCAGCTACCGTCTCGGCGACTCGGTTCGAGTAAAAGTCGCGCAGGTAAATCTGGATGAAGCCAAACTCGACTTCGAGATGATCGGCGAGGTGAAGCGCGAAGCCAGACGCGAACCGCGACGCGAAGGCAAGCACGAAGGTAAACGCCGCGAACGCAAGCGTTCGCCCAAAAAGAAATAACCAGCAATGCCGGACGAGGCAGTCGGTGGTTGGCACGCCGTCCTGGCGCTGCTTGAACAGGCGCCGGATCGCGTGCTGGATGTGTGGATCGACCGCGCGCGCAAGGGCGAGCGTCGTGAACAACTCCTCAAGGCTGCGAAAACCGTGGGTATTAATGTCCAGGAAGCCTCCAGCGAATCCCTCGACACACGTTTGGGTAGCGACCGCCATCAAGGTGTGGTGGCGCGCTGCCGTGCCGCCGCTGAACGCAGCGAGGCAGACCTGCCCGAATTTCTCGAAGGTCTCAAGCGCGCGCCGCTGCTGCTGATCCTGGATGGCGTACAGGATCCACACAACCTCGGCGCTTGTCTGCGTTCGGCCGATGCCGCCGGCGTGCATGCCGTGATCCTGCCGCGCGACAACGCCGCGCCCCTGACCCCGGTGGTGCGCAAGGTGGCGAGTGGCGCGGCCGAGACTGTGCCGGTATTCCGCGTGACCAACTTGGCGCGTGTCCTGGATACGCTCAAGGCTGCGGGCGTCTGGCTGGTGGGCGCTGCCGGTGAAGGCGAAGCGCTGATTTATGACGTCGATCTGCGTGGGCCCGTGGCGCTTGTGCTGGGCGCGGAAGAGAAGGGCATGCGCCGCCTGACGCGCGATAAATGCGACTTTCTGGTGCGCATCCCCATGGCCGGGGCAGTAGAAAGTTTGAACGTGTCTGTGGCCACAGGGATATGTTTATTCGAGGCGGTTCGCCAGCGCCGCGCGCGCTAGGGCAACGCCGCCCCTGTTATTCTTGCCTTGCCTCACCCCCGGAAAACCTTTAGTATTCGCGCCCTTAAGCCTGCTTTACAGGGCTTTCCTTGCCTCACCGGCCGCATCAATAGGATCGACAAGATCCCGGTTACGGGAGGCTATCAGCCAGAAGGAGTGTTGCATGCGTCATTATGAAGTCGTGTTCATGGTCCACCCGGACCAAAGCGAACAGGTGCCGGCCATGATCGAGCGTTACCGCTCGATGATCGAAGGCGGGCAGGGCAAGATTCACCGCCTCGAAGATTGGGGCCGCCGTCAACTTGCTTACCCCATCAATAATATCCACAAGGCGCACTACGTGCTCATGAATATCGAGTGCGGCCAAGAAGCCTTGAACGAACTCGAGACCGCGTTTCGTTTTAACGACGCTGTGATTCGATCGCTCACGCTGGGGCGGAAAGATGCCGTCACCACGCCTTCGCCGCTGGTGCGGGAGAATCAGGATGAGTCACGCCCTTTGCCGGCGCGCATTGAGGGTGAGGACAGCATCGAGGCGGCACCAGAAGCCGCGTCGGAGTCTGCGCCGACGGCCTGATCCGATCTCAACCAATCTGACCGAATTTCGAGGAACCACACATGTCGCGTACCTTCTTTCGCCGCAAGAAATTTTGCCGCTTCACTGCCGACAAGGTGGTGGAGATCGATTACAAGGATCTCAACACCCTCAAGGGCTACGTTACCGAGACCGGCAAGATCATCCCGAGCCGCAACACCGGCACCAAGGCGCACTACCAGCGCCAACTGACGCGCGCCATCAAGCTGGCGCGTTTCCTGGCGTTGATTCCCTACACCGACGCGCACAACGGTTAAGCGGCGTTAAATAATTCCGATTCAGAGGAAAACAGCATGAACATCATTCTGCTTGAGAAGGTGCGCAATCTCGGCAACCTGGGCGACCAGGTGCGGGTACGCTCCGGCTATGGCCGCAATTTTCTGATCCCGCAGGGCAAGGCCGCCATCGCCAACGAGGCGAACAAGGCCCAGTTCGAGGCGCGCCGTGCCGAGTTGGAGAAGGCCCAGGCCGCGACGCTTGACAAGTCCAGGGCGCGTGGCGAAAAAATGGCCGGCGCCACGGTGCAAATTTTTTCCAAGGCTGGCGACGAAGGCAAGTTGTTTGGTTCCATCGGCACCGCTGACATTGCCGACGCCATGACGCAAGCCGGCTTCCCCCTCGAGCGCGCCGAACTCCATCTTCCCAATGGCCCGCTCAAGCAGATCGGTGATTTCGAAATCCCGGTCAGCCTGCATGCCGAAGTCAACTTCAAGATCACCGTGTCGGTGGTGGTCGAGAAGTAATGCTGTAATACAGTAGCGGCCGATCGCTCCTGTATAAAACGAACGGCCAGCGGAGGTTCGATGGAGGATCGCGCCGAGGCGTGGAGTGGCCAGGTGGCCACCGAAGCGCTCAAAGTTCCGCCCCAGTCGGTTGAGGCGGAGCAATCCGTTCTCGGCGGGTTGATGCTGGACGGGCAGGCCTTCGACCGCATCGCCGACAAGATTACCCCGGACGACTTCTACCGCAAGGAACACCGCCTCATCTTCACCGCCATCGCCGCGCTCGTCGAAGCGGGCAGCCCGGCGGACGTGGTGACGGTCTCCGAGTGGCTGGAAAAAAATAACGAGCTGCAGAACACCGGCGGGCTCGCCTACCTCGCCTCCATTGCCAACAACACCCCGAGTGCCGCGAACATCGGCGCCTACGCCAACATCGTGCGCGAGCGCGCCATTTTGCGTAATTTAATCCACACCGCCACGCGCATCGCCGGCAGCGCCTACAGCCCGGAAGGGCGCAACGCGGCGGATATTCTCGACTTTGCGGAGCGCAGCATCTTCGACATCAGCGAGCAGGGCGCGCACCGGCGCGGCGGTTTTGCACCGCTCAAGACCTTGTTGACCAGGGCGGTCGATCGCATCGACGCCTTGTTTCGCTCCGACTCGGCGACCACCGGCGTACCGACCGGCTTCAAGGATCTGGACGACATGACCTCCGGCCTGCAAGCGGGCGATCTGGTGATCGTGGCCGGCCGCCCGTCGATGGGGAAAACCTCGCTCGCCATGAACATCGCCGAGAGCGCCGCCCTGGGCAGCAAACTCCCGGTGGCGATCTTCAGTATGGAAATGCCGGGCGAACAATTGGCGATGCGCATGATGTCCTCGCTCGGGCGCATCAATGCGCACAAGGTGCGCACCGGCAAGCTCGAAGACGACGACTGGCCGCGTCTCACGCACGCCATCGGCCTGTTGGCCGAGGCACCGATGTTCATCGACGACACACCGGCGCTCACGCCGCTCGAACTGCGCACCCGCGCGCGCCGTCTGAAGCGCGAGCACGGCCTCGGGTTGATTGTGGTGGACTATTTGCAGTTGATGGAAGCGCCGGAGTCGGGCGAGAACCGCGCCAC
>Ga0315281_10007959_pt1 | contig 14836 bp, 15 predicted proteins | sample YL17G07_0_MG_FD_204540 | JGI IMG/M metagenome (GOLD analysis project Ga0315281, IMG submission 204540) | Sediment microbial communities from Yellowstone Lake, YNP, Wyoming, USA - YL17G07_0 | ecosystem: Environmental > Aquatic > Freshwater > Lake > Sediment | place: USA: Wyoming | collected...
AAATGCCTAAGATGAAGACCAAGAGCGGCGCTGCCAAGCGCTTCAAAGCTCTGGGTGGCGGCGGTGTCAAGCGTAGCCACGCGTATCTGCGCCATATCCTGACCAAGAAGACCACCAAGCGCAAGCGCCAACTGCGCGGAACTGCCATGGTGGATGCGAGCAACATGCGCCAAGTGCGCGCAATGATGCCTTACGCTTAAGGAGAGCCGAGATGCCAAGAGTAAAACGTGGTGTAACGGCACGCGCCCGTCACAAAAAAGTACTGGACCTGGCCAAGGGTTACCGCGGCCGTCGCAAGAACGTCTATCGCATCGCCAAACAGGCGGTGATGAAAGCGGGTCAATATGCCTATCGTGACCGCCGTCAAAGGAAACGCCAATTCCGCTCGCTGTGGATTGCCCGTATCAACGCGGCAGCCCGTGAATGCGGCATGACTTACAGCGTGTTCATGTTTGGCCTGAAAAAAGCCATGATTGAGATCGATCGCAAGGTGCTGGCAGATCTGGCTGTGTTCGACAAGCCGGCGTTTGCCAAAATCGCTGAGCAAGCGCAAGCCTGCGTAGCCGCTTAAGCATCGGGCAGTGAAAAAGGAGGCTTTCACGCCTCCTTTTTTTATCTAATTCGTTTTCGGTTGGTCAGTGTGAATAACCTCGAAAATATCCAGAACGAAGCGATCGCGCTGTTCCAGCAGATCGACAATCCAGCCGATTTGGAGCAGGCGAAAGCCCGCTACCTGGGTAAAGCCGGTGCGCTTACTGACTTGCTCAAGGGCTTGGGCAAGCTTTCCGCAGAAGAACGTCCGGCTGCCGGCGCCAAAATCAATGACGCCAAACAGTGCATCGAACAGGCCTTGCAGGAGCGGCGCGCCTTATTGCAGGCCCGCGTATTGCAAGCACAGTTGGCACGGGAGGCGCTGGACGTAACGCTGCCGGGGCGCGGTCAGGGCGTGGGTGGCTTACATCCCGTGACGCGCACCATGGAGCGTATACAAGAGCTGTTCCGCTCGCTCGGTTTTGATGTGGCGGAAGGGCCGGAAATCGAAACGGATTTCTATAATTTCACCGCGCTGAATATTCCCGAGAATCATCCGGCGCGCGCCATGCACGATACCTTCTATGTGGATGACAAGCATGTTCTGCGTACCCACACCTCGCCGGTGCAGGTGCACTACATGGAGAATCATCAGCCACCCTTGAAAATCATTGCACCTGGACGTGTCTATCGAGTCGATTCCGACGCGACCCATTCACCCATGTTTCATCAGGTGGAAGGTTTATGGGTGGACGAGCAGGTTAGCTTCGCCAATCTGAAAGGGGTGGTGCAGGATTTTCTGCAGCGTTTTTTCGAACGCGATGACCTGCAAGTCCGTTTCCGTCCCTCCTTCTTCCCGTTTACCGAGCCATCCGCTGAAATGGATATGAACTGGAACGGCGGCTGGCTGGAAATCGGCGGCTGCGGCATGGTGCACCCCAGCGTGCTCAAGCACGTAAATATCGACAGCGAGAAATACATCGGCTTCGCCTTTGGTTTAGGTGTGGAGCGCCTGGCGATGCTGCGCTATGGCGTGAATGATCTCAGGCTGTTTTTCGACAACGACCTGCGCTTTTTAAAGCAGTTCAATTGACATGAAATTTTCCGAAAACTGGCTGCGCACATTCGTTAATCCCGATCTCACCAGCGATCAGCTCGGCCATCAATTGACTATGGCGGGGCTGGAGGTGGAAGCGCTGGACGCGGTTGCGCCGGCGTTTGAGAAAGTGGTGATCGGCGAAGTGCTGTCCCTGGACAAACACCCCGATGCCGACCGGTTGCAAGTGTGCCAGGTCAGCATCGGTACGGGTGCGCCATTGCAGATTGTGTGCGGCGCAAAAAATGTGCATGTCGGCGCGCGCGTACCGTGCGCCTTGGTCGGGGCGCAGTTACCGGCCATGACCATCAAGCAGGCCAAGGTGCGCGGCGTGGAATCCAGCGGGATGCTCTGCTCCGAGCAGGAGTTGGGGTTGGCCGAGGCAGCCGAAGGTTTACTGTTGTTGCCAGCCGATGCTCCCGTGGGTGCGGATATCCGCACCTATCTTGACCTCGACGACAAACTGTTTACCCTGAAACTGACCCCCAACCGCAGCGACTGCCTCAGCGTAGCCGGGATAGCGCGTGAGGTAGCGGCGGTCACTGCCAGCAGCCTGACTTTTCCGAAAATTGCAGCCAGTCCCCAGACAGTTTCGGACCAGTTCAGCGTAACGGTGGAGGAAGGGCAGGCATGCCCGCGCTACTGCGGCCGGATCATTCGCGGCGTGAATCTGGCAGCGCAGACCCCGGTGTGGATGACGCGCCGCCTGGAACGCAGCGGCCTGCGTTGCATCAACCCGGTGGTGGATGTCACCAATTACGTGTTGCTGGAACTGGGCCAGCCGCTGCACGCTTTCGATTTGCACAAATTGCAAGACGCCATCACGGTGCGTTTCGCGCGCGCAGGTGAGAAATTGAGCCTGCTCAATGAGCAGGAAATCAGCTTGGCCCCGGACCTGCTGGTGATTGCGGACGCCAGTGGCCCCGTGGCATTGGCCGGTATTATGGGGGGGCTGGGCAGTGCGGTATCCGACGGCTGCCATGATATTTTTCTGGAAAGCGCTTTCTTCACACCTGAAGTTATTGCCGGAAAAGGCCGCCGCTTGGGGATTGCGACTGACTCATCTTTCCGCTTCGAGCGCGGCGTGGATTTTTCCGCCACGCGCGATGCGCTGGAGCGGGCCACCGAATTGATCCGTGAGATTTGTGGCGGCGAAGCGGGACCGATCACTGAAGTCGCCGGGGAGTTGCCGCAACGCGAACCGATCAAGCTGCGTGCCGACCGTGCGCGCCGCGTGGTGGGCATCAACTTTGATGCGGCTCAGATTGAAGAATTATTGTTCCGGTTGCAAATGAGCTTTGTGTGCGACCACGGGACTTACTTTGTGGTGCCGCCCAGCTATCGTTTTGACCTGAGCATCGAAGAGGACTTGATCGAGGAACTGGCCAGATTGTATGGCTACGACCATATCCCCGCAGTGGCGCCGCACGCGGCCTTGACCATGCTGGCGCAACCCGAAGCGGTGCGTGATGCCATGGCGCTGCGGCACTTGCTGGTGGCGCGGGATTATCAGGAAGTCATCAACTACAGTTTTGTCGATGCAGGCTGGGAGCAGGATTTTTCCGGACGGGATGCGCCCATTGCGTTGAAGAACCCGATTGCCAGCCAGATGAGCGTGATGCGCTCGACCCTGTGCGGCGGGCTGATCGACAATCTGCGCTACAACCTCAATCGCAAGCAGGAGCGCGTGCGGTTGTTCGAGGTCGGGCGTGCCTTCTACCAGGTAGCGGGAGAGCTGCAGCAGCCTTACAAACTGGCCGGGCTGTGTTATGGCGCGTCCAAGCCCGAGCAATGGGGCGAAGCGGCACGCCCGGTAGATTTCTTCGATGTGAAGTCCGATCTGGAAGCGCTGTTCTGGCCGCAGGTTGCGGTGTTCAAGGCAGCGCCGCATCCAGCGCTGCATCCTGGCCAAGCTGCGGAAATTCGCTTCGGAGATAAAGTGGTTGGCTGGTTGGGTGTGCTGCATCCTAACTGGCAACAGAAGTATGAATTTCCGGTGGCGCCGGTGCTGTTCGAATTGGATCTGGCAGCGCTGACGCATGTGCCCGTTCCGGCCTATGCAGACGTGCCAAAATTTCCTGCGGTGCGCCGCGACCTGGCGATTGTGGTGGACGAAGGTCTGGCACTGCAAACCCTGCTGGATGGGTTGCGCGAGGCCCAACCCGGGATCGTCAGCGATATCGCGTTGTTTGACGTGTATCGCGGCCAAGGTGTTGATTTTGGCAAAAAAAGTCTTGCGTTACGGATGCTAATGCAAGATACTCAAAAGACTTTAACCGACGCCGAAGTCGATAGCACGGTTGCCCAGGTTACTCAGCTTTTAGAAGTACGTTTCAACGCAAAATTACGTAATTGAGGGAGAAAACCAATCATGACCTTAACCAAAGCAGAATTGGCGGACATGTTGTTCGAGAAAGTCGGTTTGAACAAACGCGAAGCCAAAGACATGGTGGAGTCGTTTTTCGAAGAAGTACGTGTTGCACTGGAGAGCGGCGACAGCGTCAAGCTTTCCGGTTTCGGTAATTTCCAGTTGCGCGGCAAGCCCGAACGCCCTGGCCGCAACCCAAAAACCGGCGAGGAAATTCCGATTACTGCCCGGCGCGTGGTGACCTTCCATGCCAGCCAGAAACTGAAAGTAATGGTGGATGATGCGTATGCCGGAAATTCTGCCAAAAACTGAGCTGCCGCCGATCCCCGCCAAGCGCTACTTTACCATTGGCGAAGTGAGCGAATTGTGCGGCGTGAAGCCGCACGTGTTGCGTTATTGGGAACAGGAATTCACCCAGCTCAAACCGGTCAAACGGCGCGGCAACCGGCGTTACTATCAGCATCATGAAGTGCTGCTGATACGGCGTATCCGCGAACTGCTGTACGAGCAGGGCTTTACCATCAGCGGTGCGCGCAATCGCCTGGAAGAAATGGTGCTGGAAGCTGATCCTCCTGCAAGCAAGACCAAGAACAACGGCAGTCCTTCCGTCGTGAGTGCCGCTGTGGATTCTGTGTTTTTGCGCAGTGAGATCAGCAGCGTGCTGGAGTTGCTGCGCGCTTGAAACACCGCTATTTATTTAGAGGGTGCGTTGGAGTTATCGTCGCGCTCCAGTTCTGATATAATCGCGCTCTTCGGGGCGTAGCGCAGCCTGGTAGCGCACTTCGCTGGGGGTGAAGTGGTCGGAGGTTCAAATCCTCTCGCCCCGACCAGACAAATCAATCCTGTTAAAACCCAAGTAGCTTGAGAACAAACACCCGTTCAATCAACCACACTGATGCCAGTAGTGTGATTGCGAGTGAGCCTCCGATGAGTACCCAGCGCCGATAAAATCCTGTCCCGCGCAGCCAGAATGCCAGCGGCAGAAATATGCTGACAATGGTGAGTTGCCCGCCTTCCACACCCAGATTGAAACCTACCAACGCGAGCAACAGCGCGCCTTGTGGTAAGCCCAGATCGGCCAGCACGCTGGCAAAACCGAAGCCATGTATCAGACCGAAGAAGAATGCGACCATCCAGCGCTTGCCTTCGAACAAGGGGAAAATATTGTTCAGCGCTGCCAGCACCACCGAGGCGGCAATCGCCGATTCCACCAGGCGCGATGGTAGCGTCACGATACCAAGTGTAGCCAGGCTCAGGGTGATTGAATGCGCCACGGTGAAGGCGGTCACAATTTTGAGTACTTCGATAAAGGCCGGGCGGAATTTCGCTGCGGCTTCCCAGTGTTTATGCGAGCGAACCAGCACGGCTGGCAGCAGTAACGCCAGCAGGAACATGATGTGGTCGTAGCCTATCCAGATGTGCCAGACGCCTTCCTTAGCATAGTCCAGAAACTGTTGCAGCAATGAGGTTTTGGTCAGATCGAAATGCTGGCTGGATTTGTCGGGGCTGAAAATTCCGGTTGTAGTGGTGCCTTGATATTCCAGTCGCAACAGGCCTTTGTGCTGGGGGTCTACGTCGAAGAACAGGCTGTAAGTCAGTTCGAGGGAGGAGGGCGGCTTGGGGCATTCTGCGACAAAGCGCACCACGGCATAAGCGCCGTCGCTATGATTGTCCACCAGGTGTTCTGTGGCGTGAATGGGGCATTCGTTGATCCCGTTGTTACCCTTGGCTTGAATCTTGAGGCGTGGCAGGGCGTAAGCGGCAATGGCGTTATGGCGGGCGCGCAATTCACCCCAGGTAATTTCCCCATCGCCATTACCGTCCAGACCGATGGCAAAATCGAGGTCGCGCAGGGCTATATCCCATTGCCCCTGCACCGTTGCGCCATCGACTTTAATGACCAGATAACTGTCGCTGGGTTTGTGGGCATGGGCATTCCCCGTCCATACCGTTGCCAGCAGGAGCAGCCATGCGAGTTGGCGCATCATGGTGTGGACCTCAGATGCGCGAGCTGCTTCGAAAGTTTTTCCAGGTGTCGGTCTTCAATATGCGATTGCGCGAGCCAGTCAAGTGCGGATTTGGCCGCTGCCGCATCCTTGGCTCCCAGTGCGGCTTCCAGCAGCATGCGCGCATCGCTGGGCTCGTGTTGGGTTTGCCAGTTTTCCTGGGCGAGCTTCAATGCTTCCTTGGGGTCATTCAGGAAATATAAGTGGAACCGTGCTTCATCCTGGATATGCAGTTTGTCGCCGCGCATCCGGGCAGCGTCAAAGCGTGCACGAATGGCTGCTTCGTGTTCTTTTGCCTGAGGTAATGCCAGTGCCTTTTCCGCCAGGGACAGGCGCACCAGCAGCACGTCGGAGCGTTCCTTTCCCTTGAGCAGTTTCACCACTTCGCTCATGCGATTTTCGTCCAGCAGAAATTCGGCATATACCGCCTGCAAATAAGCATCGGTGATATCCAGCCCCAGCGCTGCCTTGAAATAAGCATCTGCTTCGCTGGAACGCCCCAGCCGATCGGCCATTTCAGCCAGGCGCGTGATCACCCACAGCTTCTCGCTGGGCGTTGCGGTGGGGGTCGCTTCATAGGCTTTACGCAAGGCGGCATAGCTCTGGGCTGCCTGCCCGGACAGATTGTCCACGGTAGCAACGCAAGCCAGCACGATCAATTCACTGGTCAAGCCGTGCAGATTTTCGCAATCCTTTCTGGCTACCGCATACTCCGCCTGAACCATGTGGATGGCTGCCAGCAACGACCAGGCTGTGCCGTTGCGAGGCTCGCGCCGGGTAGCCTGATTGAGATCCGTCAATGCACTGCTGAAGTCGTGGTTGTATTGGCGCAGAGTTGCCCGTTGTATCAAAACCGGCACTGGGGGCTCAGCCAAATTCCACCATGGCGCAAGCGCGGCCTGAGCATAGCCGATAAAGCGGGGGTCGCCATCGGCCAAAGCTAGCTGGTAATAACGCTTAGCCAGCGCAACCGCCTTGTCCAGATTGCGAGGGTCATTGGATAACTCATCGCGTAAACGGCGCAGTTCGCGGATGGTTGGGTCGCTGGCCTTGAACGGCAGGTGTTCCAGTACGATGGTATCGTTCGCTGGAATATATGGCGCAGCCATGCTACCCGCACTCCAGAGTAGCAGGGCAGGAAGAAGAAAAAGGCAGGAAAAATTCAGGCGCATGGGGATTCTTGAACAGCCGGGTCGAAGAGCGTGCAGGGGAAAAGGCACGTATTATAGTTTTACAGGAAGTGGTTGTGGTAAATAAGTAATTTGTGTTGCCTGATCAAATATGTCAACCAATTCCCTGGTTGATGCGTTAAAATCCGCACGCACGAATATTTTGTGCCGCAGTTTTATCAATTTCTATTTTGAGGAGTTCCACATGAGCAAGCTTCTGTCCGTTCTGATCGCCGCAGCTTTCGCTGCCACCATGAGCTTCAACGCTGTTGCTGCTAAACACATGGCTGCTGCACCTGCCGCTGAAGCTGCTAAACCAGCTGAAGCAGCTAAGCCAGCTGAAGCCAAACCTGCTGATGCAGCTAAGCCAGCCAAGAAAGCAAAGCACAAAAAAGCTAAAAAAGCTGATGACAAAAAAATGGAAGAGAAAAAAGCTGACGCTCCTGCAGCTAAGTAATTAGTTTCACCGTCGGGATTAAGCAGTCGCTCCCGGCGACAAAAAAGGCAGGTTAATCCTGCCTTTTTTGTCGCTCTTCGTTTGGAATTGACTATACTCGTCCCATTTCACCTGATGATCTGAATCGGAAATCAATTGTTCTAAAGTACCCTGAGAATGTGCCGTAGTTTGTATTTAGCAGCATGTGAAAAATAGCTTCTTACCGCATTCACCCCTTCCTCTCTAAATGCCAACCGGCTTCGGATTTATTCAATTTATACAGTGTGTCAGTACCTTTTATACTGAGCTGTATTTTAAAATAATTAATATTAAAATATTTGTTTGAGTGGTCTGCAACGTTACCTGAAATTAGGGCGTTATTGGCTTAGGGCATTGATTCATTAGTTCAATAAGGATCTGGGGGCGGTTATGGACCAAGAAGATATCAGCTTTACCGATTTCATTGCCTCGTCGATTCATGATATGAAGAATTCGCTGAATATGCAGATCAATTCACTGGAAAAGATCGCTATTCAGTGTCAGCAAAGTGGTGACACGCCCACATTTGAAAAATTGGGCCTCATCATCTATGAATCAAACCGCATGAATGTGAACCTCATTCAGTTGCTTAGCCTGTATAAGCTGGGGAAATCAATTTATCCAATGGATATCGCCGAGCAATCCGTTTGCGATGTGATTGGGGAAGCGATTTTGCAGGATAAGACGATCATGGACTTTAAAGGGATAAGTGTCACAGTAGAGTGTGAGGAGAATTGTTACTGGTATTTTGACCGTGATTTGGTAACGGGAATACTGATCAATGCACTGAATAATGCTTACAAATATACTTCCGATAAAATCCGGGTGGCTGCATGGGTAAACGAGGGTTTCCTTGAAATTCGGATTGAAGATAATGGCCGGGGTTATCCCCCAGGAATGTTGCAGGAAGGTAGTGTGGGAGCGAATAAGGGGATCAACTTCTCCAGTGGTAGTACAGGGCTGGGCTTTTATTTCTCTTCCAGAGTGGCCGGGATGCATAAAAATGGCATCAAGCAAGGTTCCCTCACCATAGAGAACGGTGGTGCCTATGGCGGTGGATGCTTTGTTGTGAAGCTTCCATAGAATTAGCAAGTTAGGCGTGTTTTGCTTGTCAGAATTCAATGCTGATTGACTAGAAAGAAGAAAATAATATGGCTGCTTCCCTGAAACAATCTAGCGTCTTGGTCGTAGATGATTTCCAAGGCATGCGCACGTTGCTGCGAGACTTCGTCAAGGCAATGGGTGTAACCAAGGTTGAAGTCGCAACCAATGGCAAGGATGCCATTGAGAAGCTGAGCGCAAACAAATACGATATTGTCATTTGTGACTACAATCTTGGCGCCGGGCCGAACGGGCAGAACATTCTGGAAGAAGCGAAACTGCGAAAATTTATCGGCTATTCGACGATCTGGGTGATGGTTACGGCTGAAAAAACCATGGACATGGTCATGGGTGCGGCCGAGACCAAGCCAGATGATTATCTGCTTAAACCCATCAATGAAGCCTTACTTGAAGGGCGACTACAGAAACTCATTGCAAAAAAACAGTCGTTGGATGGGATCGAGAATGCTGTCACAGCAGAGAACTACCCTGCTGCGATCAAGTTGTGTGACCAACAGATTGCAGCCAACCCCGCAAACTCCCAGGCACTGCTTCGCATCAAAACTGACCTGCTGCTGGCAACCGGTAATTACGAAGCAGCCAAGGAGGAGTTCGAGAAAATTCTGGGCGCACGCAGTGTTCCATGGGCAAGAACCGGATTGGGAAAGGTTTGTTTTCTCACCAAGGAATATCTCCACGCAAAAGAAATATTACAGGAGGTGCTGGAAGAAAACAGTATGTACCTGGAAGCTTCGGATTGGCTGGCCAAGACGCTGGAAGCGCTCGGAGATCGAGAAATGGTTCAGCAGGTGCTGCATCAATCCATGAAGCTCTCCCCCAATTCTCCTGTCCGGCAAAAAAATTTCGCCGATGCCGCTTACAAAAATGGCGATTTGGATGTTGCGCAAACAGCATACGAAAAAACCATCAAGCTCAGCGAACATTCGATTAACAAGAACCCGACCGTCTATGCAGGACTTGCTAAGGTGCTCACTGACAAGGGCGAGCCAAGTGAGGCGTTAAAAGTTCTGTCTGTCGGCAAAAACATATTCAAGAATAACCCCGAAGCCTCAGTGCAAGCTGCCGTAGTCGAGAGCATGGCGTATCAGAAGTTGGGCGAGCCGGAAAAGGCCATGGCGGCGCTTCAAGAGGCAGATGGGTTGTTGGAAAGCATGGGTGGGAAAGTGAGTTCGGATGTCACGATGGATATGGCAAAGTCCCTGTTCGCGCTTGGAGAACAGGAGAAAGCCAGCAGCCTGCTTCAAAGCATAGTAAAGAACAATCACGAGAACACCGAACTTATCAGTCAAGTTGAAGCATTATTTGAAACCGAACAGCTCGGTGAAGAAGGTAGAGACCTGATAAATGAATCGAAGAAGGAGGTTGTCGACATCAACAACCAGGGTGTGATGTTGGGCAGGGAAGGAAAATTCGCCGAAGGCGTTGATCTGCTCAGAAAAGCGGTACACAATTTGCCGAACAACGAAGTTATCATCATGAATTTGTGCGGCATGATGATCGGCCTGATGAAAAAAGAAGGCAAGGATGACGGCATGTTGTACGAGGCCAGAAGCCTACTTGACCGAATTGTGGAGCTCAATCCTACCAACAAGAAATACCATGAGTATTCGAACCGGCTTAACCAGATCAAGGGTATGAAATAGCCGTTTCGTTCAATGAATTTAAGCTACTTGTCCCTACAGTATCTTCAGCGTTTTTGCCAAATAATCAAAGAACAGGCAGTACAGCATAATGGGTAAAGGGAGCCCCAGCAGCGTGCCAATCAGGTAGCTCCGGAATTTGACGCCCGACATGGCGAGGGCGTAATTGAGTGCTGGTACGGTCTGAAATAGAATCCGCAAAAGCAGTATGCTTTTTAACGGGTGTGCATCAAGCTGACGCAGTATTCTCACCGCAGTCTTGTTGTTGAGTTGCCTCAGGGCATCACCGCCAATAAAGCGGATAATCAAAAAAGTAACGACACATGAGATGCTTGCTGCGACATAAGTGGCAACGCCCCCCAGAGTTTTTCCCAAAGTCAGCACTGCCGCAGCGAGAAATATCCATCCCGGGATCTGTATCAGGTTACCCAGTGAAAACAGCAACACAAAAATCAGCAGCCCGCTGAGCTTGTTCTCCAGAATCCGGTGCTGCAAAAACTCAAGGTTAAAGTTCCCCCTCAGGCCGGATAGCTCAAAGGTGAAAAGTAATAACCCCAGGAACAGGAGAACAGTGAATAGCTTCTTGTATTGACGCATAAGTCATTGCCCTTGATTACCATTGCGTGGCTCATTTAGCCATTTCTTTGCTGAAAGATATAGGTGTTCTTGTGTGCATGTGCATTTTTTTAATTCTGAATGTAAGGAATCGAGCATCCTGCCGACCAACATGTGCCGATAAACTTATCGATGTGTGTGTTGGATGTGTGTAGCGGAAGCAATCGGATTGAACCAATTCATCAATTGAGGGAGGTTTGATATGGGAGTGAGCGGCTGTACATCTTGTCAGGCAGGCGGCGCAGAAGCGCTCAAGGCTTACGATCAGGCTTTTCAGGTGCGTCGGGATGACGAGGCAGCGAGAAATACAAAAGCCCTGGAAGCGCAGAAAGAGAGCAACACTCAGGCCAGTTCAGAAAACCGACCCATTGCAGGTGCGGTGGCCGGAAGCGTCATCAATACAAACGCGTAAATTTTGAGTTGAATAGGGAGGTTGTATGGTTCAAGCAATAGGATCATCCACAAGTGCAGGTGCCGCTGTCTCCAGTCCGCCAATAGGCGGCCTCGATGCCCAACTGGCCCGTTATCAAAAGGAACTGTCTGAATGCGTCAATTGCGAATCCGCCAAAACACCCGAAGGAAAAAAAACGATTCAGGCAGTGTCAGACAAAATCAGTGTGGTTAAAGCACGTCTGGAAGAAGTCGTGACTGGGAAGTCGAACAGTCAGTCGGTCAAGCAGGAACCTTCCAGCGCTAAAGCCACTGCAGCCCCGAGTTCTGCAAAAGCGGCAGTGGGTAGCGCGGTGGATGTTTTTGCTTAGGACATCCAGTTGCGTTGATGGCAATGGGCATGCATCAGACCAAACCCTCGCCTGTGGCAAGCCACCGTGCACATTCCGGTCCCAATTCGCGCACGGCTCGCGCTTCATATTCGGCTGAATCTTGTGCGCTGAGGGTATCTGCCCAACGACCGTTGACGCCCTTATTGATGAACACCTCAGCCCCGCCGTCCCAGAAAGCCCCGCCCAGCGGAACACTTTTGGTCGCGTTCTTTTTCATCCAGTCGAATGAGCAATACTCCTGAATATCACTCCAGCGCGCTTCGTCTATGGGGATGTCGAGGAAGCTTGCAATGCGGCGCATCTGTCCCGGCATGTCGTGCTTGAGATTGTTGAAGTGAACGAACAGGACATTCGGCATCTCGCGAATTTGCCACCAGGTACGGATATTTTCCCAGAAGGGCCAGAAGGGGTGGCCATCCTTGTCCATCCAGTCCCGCCAATATTCGCGGATATCCGCAGGCGGGGGTTCGATGGGTGGACCTACCCGGCCCGGAGTATCGTTTAAAGCCCCATACCAGGCCTGATTGGCATTGACGTGATGGTTGTACATGCTCCAGACGACATCACGGCCATCGCGGGCAATGTAGATGTATTTTGCCTTGGGAGAATAAACCAGGGCATCCACGGGAAGATGCGTTTTAATCATGCGCCGGTGCGTCTGCGCTTCCATCATCGGTAGCTTTACTTGTTTGGGAGGGATGCGCAGATCCAGCCAGGGCGACATTTCCGCCACAGCCAGATTGGGATCGCCCTTGAACAGCATCTGGGCGATGATCTGCTGCATCCAGGTGGTGCCCGATTTTGCATAGGTGGCAGTGATGATGTCGTCGTCCCGGAACTGGAAATCGTTCCAGATCGTCGAATCAAAATGATGGTTGTGGAATTCTCGCGACTTGGACGGCCATGTAATGCTATTGGTCATGCTTTCCTCCCTGTAAGTAATAATGCGGCAGATGCTTCTATGGCATGTTTAGGTGCCTGTGACTTCGTAGCCTGCACCTTCAATCGCCGCCTTGAATTCGCCAACTTTAGCCTTGGCCGGATCATATTGCAGTGTGGCTTTTCCGGCTTCCAGCGAAACGTCTACGCTGCTGACTCCCGCGATCGGTTCCAGCACATTTTTTACGCTGCGCACGCAGCCCATGCAGCTCATGCCTTTTATGTTGAGGGTGACGCTTTCCATGATGCCTCCTAAGAAGATTTTCCCGGCTTCCAGCGCTTCAACAGCAGCGAGTTACTCACCACCGACACTGAGCTCATCGCCATCGCAGCCCCGGCAATCACCGGGTTGAGCATGCCGAATGCGGCCAGCGGAATACCCAATATATTGTAGATGAAGGCAAAGAAAAGGTTTTGCCGGATTTTGCGCAAGGTGGCGCGAGACAGGCTGATGGCGTCGGCCACACTCAACAGGTCATCGCGCATCAGGGTGATGTCGGCGGCTTCGATCGCCACGTCCGAACCGGCGCCGATGGCGAAGCTGACGTCCGCCGCTGCCAGTGCTGGTGCATCGTTGATGCCGTCGCCTACCATTCCCACCACCTTGCCTTGTGACTTGAGCCGTTCCACCTCGGCTACTTTGTGCTGCGGCAACACCTCAGCCAGAAAGCGGTTAACCCCGGTCTGGGTAGCAATGGCCTGGGCGGTGGCGTGGTTGTCGCCGGTCAGCATCACCACTTCGATCCCCATCGCTTGCAGTCGGGCGACTGCCTGTGCCGAGGTAGGGCGCAGAGGGTCGGTTATCGCGAGATAACCCAGCAAGCCGCTGCGGTCAGCCACACCGATTACAGTTTTGCCCTGGGTTTGCAGGCTGGTGATGCGCGCCTCATCAAGCGTTGCACCCTGTTCCGTCAGGTAATGGGGTGAGCCGAGCCAGATGGTGTTGCCGTCGATATCTGCCTGCACGCCCTTGCCTGGTTCCGCTTTGAAATTGGCGATAGCGGGGGAGGGGATACCCAGTGCGCTGGCCTTGTCCAGCACCGCTTGCGCCAGGGGATGCTCCGAGCCTTGCTCCAGTGCCGCTGCGAGTTTGAGCAGGCCGGGTTCGGTCATGTTTCCCATGGCTATCACATCGGTGAGCACTGGTTTGCCCAGTGTCAGGGTGCCGGTTTTATCCACCACCAGAATCTGAATTTTTTCTGCGCGCTCCAGAGCGGCGGCGTTGCGAACCAGCACGCCCGCTTGCGCGCCGCGCCCCATGCCGACCATGATCGCCGTTGGAGTGGCCAGCCCCAGTGCGCATGGGCAGGCGATCACCAGCACGGCCACGGCCGAGACCAGGGCAGCGGTAAAGCCGCCGCCCAGCCACCAGGTCAACACCAGTGTGACGAGACTGATGCCGACCACCACTGGCACGAAAATGCCGGAGATCACATCTGCCAGGCGTTGTATTGGGGCTTTTGATCCTTGCGCTTGCTCCACCAGCCGGATGATGCCGGCCAAAGTTGTGTGCGCGCCGACCGCGGTGGCGAGGCATTTCAGCATGCCTTGCTGGTTCAGGGTGGCGGCGAACACCTGTGCACCCGCTTGTTTCGCTACCGGCAGGCTTTCTCCGGTGAGCATGGCTTCGATTACGCTGGATTGTCCTTCCGCTACTTCTCCGTCTACGGGGATGCTCTCGCCGGGACGCACAATGAACACGTCACCGATTTTGAGGCTATCCACAGCGACTTCGATGATTTCTCCGTTACGTTCAACGCGCGCAGTTTTCGGTTGCAGCTTCAGCAAAGACTCGATAGCAGCAGATGTCTTGCCCTTGGCGCGGGTTTCCAGCAACTTGCCCATCAGGACAAGGGTGATGATTGCGGCCGAGGCTTCGAAATAAACATGCTGTTCGGTCAGCCCGAACAGCGTGATGACCAGGCTGAACAGGTAAGCCATGCTGGTGCCGAGGGCGACCAGCACGTCCATGTTGGCGCCACCGCCGCGCAGTGCATGCCAGGCGCCGACATAGAAACGGCGGCCGATCCAGAACTGCACCGGCGTGGCCAACAGTAATTGCAACCAGCGCGGCAGCAGGTCGGCATGATGGC
>Ga0315281_10007960_pt1 | contig 14836 bp, 12 predicted proteins | sample YL17G07_0_MG_FD_204540 | JGI IMG/M metagenome (GOLD analysis project Ga0315281, IMG submission 204540) | Sediment microbial communities from Yellowstone Lake, YNP, Wyoming, USA - YL17G07_0 | ecosystem: Environmental > Aquatic > Freshwater > Lake > Sediment | place: USA: Wyoming | collected...
TCACAAACATTTCAACTTCGCTGAGTCTCGGGTGGAGACAGTGTGGCCATCGTTACGCCATTCGTGCAGGTCGGAAGGGTGCCTCTAAAAATTCAATTTTCTAAGCCAGACAAGGCGCGAGCAAAAAATTGCGCCGCCGCATATGGTTTATATGCAAGAAGTAATTTTTTGTGAGCAACGCGGTATGGCAACGAAAATTGGATTTTTGGAGGTGCCCGCACTTACCCGACAGGGGATTTCGCTACCTTTGTACCGTTATAGTTACGGCCACCGTTTACTGGGGCTTCGATCAATCACTCTCGTTAAAGAAGCTGAACATCGGGCAACGCCTTCATTCGCTGGTCGAAAGTAAGCGTGTGGCTGCAACCGGCGTGGCTAGCTTTGGCTACGATCAGGCAATCCGGGAAATCCGCAGCAGTGGTTTCAAAACTGTTCAGCGCGTTGCGCACGGCGAGCGGCGATTCGAAGGCGATGCAACTGTTGTCGAGCAGGGCGCGAACGGTGCGCGCGATGTCGGTGCGTTCCAGCTCGTAGCTGCGTGACAGCGTCCAACACAATTCAGCAAGGACGATGTCGGATACAAACAATCCACCGTGCTCCTCACCGTGTGCGTCGAACACCGCCTTGGCGCGGCGAGCCTGCGCCTCATTGTCACGGGTAACAAGCCGCACCAAGACGTTAGTATCAAGCGCGATCATTTGCGCGAACGTTGGTTACGCGCTTTCGTCGCCGCGACTATGCCTTCATCCATCGCTTTGATGCTGAGCAGCTTGATTCCGGGGCGATGCACCAAACCGAACAGGTTGTCGGAGCCGCGTACCAGCACGCGCACCCGCAGGCTGCCGTCCTCCTCCACCTCGAAATCAAGCTTGCTGCCAGTCGCAATATGGAGCTGGTCACGTATATTTTTTGGGACGGTTACTTGCCCCTTATCAGTCACTGTCGCCAGCATTATTGCCTCATAAAATTTTTCGTTAATTCTGATTTATTTTTACATGTAAGGAATTCCATGTCAATCTGAATATGTTCTGTGCGCAAGTAATGGGTTACGCCAGCTGGAAGCAACGCGAAGCCAAGCCTCGAAGCAGGCCGCGCAAGCTGACGGAGAAGTCGGCCAAAAGCACTTGTTTAAAATGTGAGCCTGGCTCCGTTTTGGCAATCAGCAAGCGAAACCCTGGAACAATTTTCCCCGACTTGTTACTCATGCATCATGAAACGGGCCAGCGCTACACGACACGCGCGAAACCACCATTCACTTTAATGACTCAACATGCCAGGAGATGTAAGCGTGCTGGATTCCTATTACGAGATCGAACAAGACGGCCGCAAGTATTTCGGCAACGTCACGCTGACGGAATTTCACCAATTCGAGCGGGACGGCGAACACTACCTGTTCAACGTGGCGACGATGACGCCCTACCGGCTGTCGGAACCGGTGGCGCGCCTTGTGGACCGGGTGTCGTCTCCGTTCAGCGCCACCCTGCTGCCCGAGCGCGCCATGGAGGAGCTGAAAAAGCTCGGGCTCGTGGCCGGCCTCGACCGACCGACCGCACCTGCCCCGGAACCCGCCGCTAACGCCACTGAGCCCACGGAACCTGCCGAGCCCGCCGGCGGCAAGTCGGATATAGGCCGTTTCGTTGACGCCATTTCCCTGTTCGTCGCCCAGCAATGCAACATGGCCTGCGTGTACTGCTACGGTCAGGGTGGCGAATATGCCGAGAAGGGCATGATGAGTGCCGCCACCGCATTCAAGGCCGTGGACTGGCTGATGGAAAACTCCGGCGGTATCGAAACGGTCGGCATCTCATTCTTCGGCGGCGAGCCGATGATGAACTTCCCGCTGATCAAGAAGGTGGTCAAGTACGCAAAGCAAGCGGCGGAAAAGCGCGGCAAGAAGGTGAACTTCGGCATCACCACCAACGGCTCGCTGCTGACAGACCAGCGCATCGCCTTCCTGAAGGAGGAGAACATCCGTCCGGTGATCAGCTTCGACGGCCCCGCCGAAATCCAGAACCGGCAGCGTCCCTTCAGCAACGGCAAGGGTTCCCATGCCAAGGTGTATGCCAACATCCAGAAGCTGCGCAAAGTCTTTCCGCGAGTGAGTGCGCGCGCCACCCTGCATGGAGATGCCGACCCGGCTGAAATTCGCGCCGGTTTGGAACAGGCGGGATTTAAATCATTCGGCATCATCAAGGCCGCGGATGTGATCCTCGACGGCATCCCGGCGGACGCGCCATCTCAGGATCAATCCGGCGAGCGCATGCTGGCCATGGAAGCGGACATGGGGCGCGAGCTGGTGCGCGACATCAAGGCGCGCAAGGTGGGGTGGGCGGCGAAAAACGGCAAGGTCGGTTTCTTCGTCGGGCGGATGATGTCGGGCGCCAAGCGTCACGTGTATTGCGGTGTAGGCAGGCGCATGGCGGCGATCACCGCGTCGGGCGACCTCTACCCCTGCCACCGTTTCGCCGGCCAGGAAGACATGAAGCTGGGCAACGTCGACAGCTACCGCCTGGACGGCGGCATCAACGACTATCACCGCGCCGTCGTCGATAACCTGCCGGAATGCCAGCGCTGCTGGGCGCGCTATGCCTGCGGCGGCGGATGCTTTTACGAAGGCAAGGCCACCCGCGGCGACATCCATTTGCCGGACCCTGCCCATTGCCAGCAGACGAAAACGATGATGGAAATGGCGATCCCGCTGTATTGCCAGTTGGACGACGCGGATAAGGATTACGTCAGGGGCAGCCTGAAGACCCGCCTTGAAGACCAAATTTAGGGCGAACTGGAACAATTTTTCCCGATGTGTTACTCATGCATTCGGGAACGGTTTTTCACCGCATCGCGGCACGGTGGGAAACAGCAGCAGCGCCGCTTGGCAGCCAACAACTAACGACGAGAAGGGGAATACGATGAGCAAAGAAGGTCAAGGCAAGATCATGGGGGCGATCATCGCCAAGTGCTGGGCCGACGAAGCCTTCAAGCAGAAGCTGCTGGCCGACCCGACGACGGTACTGAAGGCCGAGGGCGCGAAGGTGCCCGCAGGCATCACGGTCAAGGCGATGGAAAATACCGACACGGTGTTTCATCTGGTCATCCCCGCCAAGCCCAGCAGCAAATTGTCGGACGACGAGTTGGGTGAGGTGGCCGGCGGCTCGTCTTCGTGCACGCCCCCTAATCCAGGGAATCCAAGTTGCGAAATGGATATTATGCCGCAATGCCAACCACTGGATTTATGTACGCAGTCGGATCTTTGTGCAAATAATGATCTCATAACTTGAGACTGGATCTTCTTGCGAATGCTAATGCGCTCATGCGATGACTGCCAACGCAAGCAGCGATGCTGAAACCGGGCGCCCGGTCGGGCGCGCTCAATTCGCGTTTCCTTCACGGCACACGGCAGAATGCGCGGATGAAGGGGATTCTTCTTCAGCTTCGTTAAGCTGCCACGCTAGCGGGGAAAAAGGGCCAGGCTCACAGTTTCAACGTGCGGTCTGGCCGTCCTAGCCAGTCAGCTTGCGCGGGCACCACGATGATAAATAATTATTAGGATCGACTATGAAAAGTTATCAAGCGAAACTTTGTATTGCCATATTGATAAGTGCCTTCTTCGGGCTCGGAATTAATAATGCCAATGCCATTTCTTTTGATGTAGAGGTTAGTCGCTATTTAAATATTGATCGAAGATTAGAGATGGCTGACGTGACTGGAAATATTAATACACGTTGGTTTGCTCGTAACCGCCTTATCCCCGTAATACATACACCCGATACGGTTATCGGACGCATGTTTAATGGCATCCCTCAAGAGATTTATGGGCATACTTCAATTGTTTATAGTCTCACGGCGCCGGACACTGTAAATATTCCGCCGAACAGTGTCCATGTAACCTCATGGTGGGGACGGGACCGAAACGCTCAAACACAGGTATGCCATGTTTTCGAACACGGTGATTGTGCCTGCCGTCGAAATCAAAATTGGAATCTTTGTGTTCCGGCAACACTGGCAGTTCTAAGTAGCCAGATCGAAATTGCGGTTGCAGCTAGACAAACGGTAATTAGAAATTTGGAAGATCAAAATTTCGTTGTCACAGAAAATGCACTGCCTGCTGACGCCCTTAATCCGATCATTTCGAATGAAGATATGGTCCCAAGTCGAAGTGTGTTGTCAGTGACAGATGTGTGCATTAGCATCGATCAGAGGATCCCACTTCGGATCTCAGTGAGCGCATCCGGGAAAGTTAATTCAAGTGGCTGGAACGATGAAGGAGCCTTACTTCCAAGAAGTTACGCAGAACCACCCCAGGATGGTATTCAAGATTTTGATTTTGTTGCAGATGCACCGACCGGGAATGTTTTGCAGGTAATTTCCCCAATCACTGGTATTGGGAGCACAGAACGCCTGACTTGGATAAAGGGAGGGCGCGTTCATACAGCGACTAACTCAATTACAGCATTACTGACCAATTCTCCTTGCACAAACCCAACTGTCCAACCGCCGCAGCCGACGAATTAGCGATGCTATTGGACGCTCCACTTCATTCCCCCAGCCCGTTCAGCAGATCGAGCAGCGCCCGCCCGTCGAAACCGGCACCGGCGGCGACGCGATCCAGTTGCTCATCGCTCAATTCATCGTCATTGGCCGCAACGCTGCCGAGATGCGCGGCAACGTCTTCGGCGCTGAAGCTATAGCCGTTCTCCCGCCCTAGTTGCACACACAGGCGAACGAAGCCGGCATGATCGCCGGCGGCTTGGAGCTTGTCGCGCAAGGCGGCGTCCTGGCTGGTGCGGCGACCGAATTGGCGCAATTGCGCGACGCCGCTGTCCGCAGGCCAGGCCGCGAGCTTGCCAGTCAATTCGACGGCGAACCCCGCGTCCAGGGTCGCCGTGCCGTACGCTTGGTTGAGCCGTCGCAAGGCTAGGTCCAGCGCGGCCATTTCGCCCATCGTGCGGCGACAGGCGTCGCAGGCGGCGACGTGGGCATAGAGCACGGCGGCCTCGGTGCCGGACAGGTCGTCGTCCAGTCCGCGGCTCAGCAACAGCGCGGTTTCGTCGCAGGTGGCCATGCCGAAGGTGTCGATAAATTTCACAGGCGAGACGGTGTCCATGGGCATCAGTAACATTCCAGCGGAAAAGGTTGCAGCGGATGCCGATTCAATCGAAGAACCCCTGCCGCGCCAACTCCTCGCGCAACGCCTGGCGTGCGCGGTTCATGCGGCTCTTGACCGTTCCGAGCGGCACTTCCAGCAGTTGCGCCACCTCGTCATACGTATGACCCTCCAGGCCGATCAACAGCATGTACTTGCGCATGTCATCGGGCATGGCGTCGATGGCGCGCGACAGCATGCCGAGCATCGCCTTCTGTTGATGCTGCTGGGAGGGGTCATCCAGGGGGCTTGCGAGGTTGGCCATGTCTTCCTCCTTGTACTCGACGAAACGGCCGCTCGACGCGCGGCGCGCATGGTTGAACGTCAGATTGACTGCGATGCCGGTGAGCCAGGTGGAAAATCTCGAAGCCCCGTTGAAGGAAGCGAGGCAGCGGTAGGCTTGCAGCAGGGCTTCCTGCGTCAGGTCGCGCGCGTCCGCTGGGCAGCGGACGGATTTCAGGACGAAGCGGTAGAGCTTGTCTTGATGGCGCTCCACCAGTGCGCCGAAGGCGCCGGCATCGCCGCCCCTAGCCAAGGCGACCAGGCGGGTTTCGTCGTCCTGACCATAGCTCGCCTTGCCGTTCATCGCACGGTCTCGAACCGGCCGTCGCGCACCCGCTTGAGGCCCACTTTCTTCTCGGGAATATCGCCCGTCTCATCGAAGGTGAATTCGCCAGCGGCGCCCGGCCACTTCTGGGTGTTGTGCAACGCCTGGGCGATCTTGTCGGGCACGCTGCTGTTGGCCCGGCGCATCGCTTGGGCCAGCAGATGGACACTGTCATATCCCTGGGCGGCTGGCGTGCGCGCCGGCTGATGATATTTCCCGACGAAGAGTTCGCTGAAATGGCGGTAAGCGGGCCACCGGTCGTCATGGACGACTATTTCCGGCACCATGACGCCGTCTGCCGCGGCGCCGGCGGCTTCCATCAGCCGGTACGTATCTAGTCCTTCGCCGGTGAAGATGGGGACGCGCAAGTCCATCTTGCGCGCTTGCGCGATGATTTGCGCGCCTTCGGGCATTTTGGCGGCGAGAAACAGCGCGTCGAACTGATAGAGGTCTTTCCAGTTCTGGATGGTGCTGCTGAAATCCTGGCTGCCCTGCAAATAGGAACGGCGATCGACGATGGTTAGCCCCAAGTCACGCGCGCGCTGCTCGAAATAGTTGGCCAGGTTTTGGCTGGCGGTTTCCTTGACGTAATAAATCGCCACCCGCCGGTGCCCTTGCGCCGCCATGTATTCGGCCATATGCCGGCCCTGACTGCGGTTGCTCGGCACGGAACGGAAAAACAGATCGCGGCCCTGCTCGTTGAGGCGGTGGGCGGTGGCGCCGGGCGTCAGATAAACCAGCCCGGCGGACTGGTAGACGGCAGCGGCGGGCAGGGCGATGTAGGAATCGTAATGGCCGATCACCGCGACCATGTCCGGGTTCTCGGCGAACTGCTGGGCGATCAGGCGTCCCTTGCCGAGCGAGGATTCGTCGTCTGCCTTGACGATGCGCAGTTTGCGATTGAGCACGCCGCCTTGGGCGTTGACTTCCTCCACCGCCAGTTCGATGCCTTGCCAGAGATCGCCCTTGTCGCCAGTCCATGGCCATACCGCACCGATGACGATGTCGCCGGTCGCCGCGGCGGCGCGTTGGGCGCGCGCCGTCCTCGGATCGTCCCAGTTGGAACAGGCGGCGAGCAGCAGGGTTAAAGCAATTACGATTATGGTTCTGGATTTCACGAAATTCTCCAAAGCTTAAACGATCTGCCGCTTGGCCAGATCGGCGAATAGTCCTTCGACGCTCACCAATTCTTCATAAGTGCCGGTCTGCACCAGCCTGCCGCCATCAAGCACGAATATCCGGTCGGCATGAATGATGGTGCTCAGGCGGTGGGCGATGACGATGCGCGTCGCGCGCAGCTTTTCCAGGCTGATGCTGACCATTTCCTGGGCACGGTTGTCGAGCGCGCTGGTGGCTTCGTCGAAGAACAGGATGCGCGGACGGTTGACGATGGCGCGGGCGATCAGCAGGCGCTGGCGCTGGCCGCCCGAGAGCGTGCCGCCGCCGTCGCTGACGACGGTGTACATGCCCATCGGCATGGCGCGGATGTCTTCGGCGATATCGGCCTGGGTCGCGGCTTCCCAGGCGTCATCGACGGTGAGCGTGGCGGCGGAGCCGACGATGTTGGTGAGGATGTCGCCGGACAGGAGCTGGCCGTCTTGCAGCACCACGCCGAGCTGGCGCCGCAGCGCGCCGAGATCGACGCCGGCCATGTCCTGGCGGTCGTAGTAGATCGAGCCGCTGGTCGGCGTTTCGAAACCCAGCAGCAGACGCAGCAGCGTGGATTTGCCGGCGCCCGAGGCGCCGACCAGCGCGACGAATTCGCCCGGCTTGATGTGCAGGGAAACGTCGGTGAGGATGTTGGGGCCGTCCGGCGCGTAGCTGAAATTGACATGGCTGATCTCGATGTCGCCCGTCAGTTCGCCGGGATGCGCCTTACTGTCCGTGACTTCCGGCGCGGTTTGCAGGATCGGCTTGGCGCGCTCGTAGGTCGGGACGATATTGAGCACCGTGGTAAGCACCCCGGTGGCGCCCAGCATGGCGCCCATGAAGCCGCCGAAGGCGGCGTTGAAGGCGAGGAAGCTGCCGGTGCTGAAGCTCTTGTCCTGGCCGAGAAAGAGCGCGACGGCGATGAAGATGGCCATGCTCGACAGTGTCGGGAAGACTGCATTGAAGACGGCCAACACGTTGCTCGCCATCGTCGCCTTGAACTGGTGCTCCTGCTGCCGGGCGAACAGCATCGCCCAGTTGAAGAAGGCGCGGCTTTCCGCGCCGGTGGTGCGCAGTTTGGCGACGCTGCCGAGCAACTGGAACACGAGTCCCGAGATGCGCCCTTCGATTTCCGCCAGTTTTCTGGTGTGATGCAGGCTCCGATAGCTGGCGGCGGCGGTGAAGAGCATGGCCACGGCGACCAGACCGATACCCAGCAGCGCCAGCTTGAAGCTGTAATAGAACAGCAGGAGCAGATTGAAGGTCGAGAACACGGCGGAAAAGACCGTGTGCAGGATGTTTCCCGACAGGGCCTTGCGGATGGTGTTGATGCCGCTCGCCCGCACGGCCAGATCGCCCGCCGAGTAATCGCGGAAGAATGGCACCGGCAAGCGCAGCAGGCGATCCCACACGGCGGACTGGACGGCGGCATCCATTTTGCCTTCCGCACGCAGCATGGCGAAGCCGCGGCTGACCTCGAACATCGCGCTGGCGAAGGCGCCGGCCAGCAGCGCCAGGGTCAGTTGCACTAGCTGGCTGCGTTCCGCGCCGGGAATCACGGAGTCGAAAATCATGCCGGTCGCCAACGGCGTAATCATGCCAAGCAGTCCGACCGCAACGCCCATCGCCAGCACCAGCAGCATGTCGCGGGCAACGCCGTGGATGCCGAACCGAGCCATCTGCGTAAGGCTCACCAGGGTGGCGCCGAAGGAGCGGTAAAAGACGAAGGCGAACGGCGCCAGAGCGCCGGCAACGTCCGCCGTCACCGGCTGGGCGCTGCCCGCTGCCGGGTCGTGCAGGGTGTAGCCGCTGGCAGTTTGCAGCAGCGCGACCGGTTTCATACCGTCCTCGATGAACCCCAGCAGCGGGCCATGGTCGTGGTTCCACCAGTCGCCGCTGAGGGCGACCCGCCGACGGCGCACCCCCGAGGCGTCGACGATTTCGCGTAGCACGTCGCGCTTCGGATCGTCCATTTTGCCGCCGAGCGGCGGCTGTACGAACGCGATGTCGCTGGCGCTGCCGACCAGGCGGCATGCGGCCAGCAGGGGAAAGCTGTCGCCTTCTTCCGTCCCGACCGCGGCGGCATCCTTGTCAAGGATGGCCGCGAGCCGGCGCATCGCGCTGCGGATGTTCTTCGCTTCGTTGGCGGACTTGCGCGCCAGGCGTTGCTGATCTTGTTCGTCGGCGGTGCCGACATGGGCGACCAGAGCGGCGAGCTGGCTGTCGTGGAAAGCGTCCAGCCCCGCCCAATCAGCGGTGGCGGCGGCGGGGGCGAGGTCGGCCAGCGGCGAGGCGAGCCGTTCCACCCAGCGGTCGAGCAGTTCGGCGAGTTGCTCGGCAATGATCGCGTCTTGCTGCGCCAGCGCCTGCACGTGGCTGCGATCGAGGCGCAGCAGGCGGTTGCCCGGCACACCGGTTGCCACCAGCTGCCAACCCTGGGCGGTCGCCGATTCCGGCATGCCACACAGAATCTGGCCGGCCTCGACGCGGAACAGCGGACGCAGAGCGCTGTCCGGGTGGCCGTCGCGCATCTTGGCGAGAAAGACGTCCACCTTGCCGGCGCCGACCTGCCACACGACATCGCTGCCGCGCAGCCACAGCGGCTCGCCGGTGCGCGCTTCGCACGGGGTGCCTGCGGTCTCGAACAGATTGGTCAGGGGACTCATGGGCTTCATGCGGCGTGCATCAGGGTGGCATACAGCCCGTCGGCGTCGCGCATCTGGTCATGGGTGCCGCGCTGCACCACCTTGCCCTTGTCGAGCACGATGATTTCGTCGCAATCGCGGATGGTACTGAGGCGGTGCGCGACGATCAGGCAGGTGCAGCCGCGTCGGCGCAGGTTGTCGTCGACCTGCATTTCGGTGATCGGGTCAAGGGCGCTGGTAGCTTCGTCGAGCACCAGGACGCGCGGATTGATGGCCAGGGCGCGGGCGATCTCGATGCGCTGCTTCTGTCCGCCGCTGAAATTGCCGCCGCCTTCCTGCACTTTGCTTTCGTGACCGCCCTGGCGGGCGGCGATGGCGTCGTGGATGCAGGCGTCCATGGCGGCCTGGACGAATTGTTTTTCGGGGATGGTGCTGTCCCACATGGTCAGATTGTCGCGGATGCTGCCTTCGAATAGCGCGATCTCCTGGCTCACCATGGCCAGGGAATTGATCAGCGTGCGGCGCGGCACGCTGGCGCGCGGCTGGCCGTCGAAGAGGATTTCGCCCGACCAGGGCTCGAACAGTCCCATCACCAGCTTGGAGATGGTCGATTTGCCGCAGCCCGAAGAACCGACCAGGGCGACCCGTTCGCCGGGCTTGAGCGTCAGGTTGAAGTTCTCGATCAGCGGGGCGTCCAGCCTGCTGTAACCGAAGGTGACGTTGCGCAATTCGACGTGGCCTTGCAGACGTGGCGCGATGCTCTGCGCCTCGTCTTTCGTCCCGTGTTCGACTTGGGCGTCGCAGGGATACTTGAGCACGTCGTCGAGACGGTTCATGTCGCCTTGCATTTCCTGAATCTTGGCGCTCGTGGCGACCAGTTGATTGATCGGATCGATGAAACTCGCCATCAGGCTCTGGAATGCCACCAGCATACCCATCGTCAGGTCGCCGTTCATGACCCGCAGGGCGCCCAGCGAGAGGATCAAGGTGGTGTTCAGCGCCGTCAGGAAAGGCGGCACGGCGACCTGCATAACGCCGATTGCCCCCATTTCCTGCTGTCCGTTCATCACCTTGGTCTGGTAGCCCGACCATTTGCCGAAGAAGTCCGACTCCATGCCCGAGGCTTTGAGCGTTTCCATCATCTGCAAGCCGTTCATTGCGGTGCCCATCAGCTTGCCGTTGTCGTTGGCGAGCCGCTGGTTGGCATCCGAGCGCTGCTTCGAGACGTGGCGCAGGAAGAGCACGTTGAGCGTCGCGATGGCGATGCCCACCAGCGTCAGCGTGACGTCGTAGGAAAACATCAGCGCCGCGTAGAACACCACCATCACCACGTTCAGCACCGTGGTGGCGAAATCGCCGGTCAGCAGGTCGGCCACGCGGTCGTTGATGGCGACGCGGGCGCTGATGTCGCCCGCCGAACGCTGCGAATAGAAGCTCACCGGCAGCCGCAGGACATGCCAGAAGAATTTGCTGGAAGTCGACAGCGCCAGCTTGGCGTGAAAGCGCGTCAGGTAGTAGTACTGGAGCCAGGTCAGTGCGCCGCGCGCCAGCATCGTGACACCCATGCCGATCAGCAATGGCTGAATCCAACTGTCCATGCGGCCGATCAGGTAGTCGTCGATGAATATCTTGGTGAATACCGGCAGCACCAGCCCCGGAATCACCAGCGCCAGGCCGGCCAGGATCAGGAAGGCTAGCGCTGGCTCGGACAGCGGCAGGCGCGATTTGAGCGCGGACAGCAGCGTGCGCGCCTCGCCGCTCGGCTTGAAATCCGGGCCGGGTTCGATGGCCAGCACGACGCCGGTGAACGACTGGTCGAATTCCTCGTCCGTGACGGTGCGCGGCCCGCTGGCCGGATCGTTGAGGTAGACCAGCCCCTTCTTGAAGCCCTCCACCACCAAGAAATGGTTGAAGTTCCAGAACACGATCACCGGCAGCTTGAATTCCCTCAGTTCGGCAGGCTCCTTGCGGTAGCCTTGGGCGGTGAACCCATAGGTGCGCGCGGCCTTCACCACGTTGCTGGCCTTGCTGCCGTCGCGCGACACGCCGCAGGCCTCGCGCAACTCTTCGAGCGTTACGATCTTGCCGTAATAGCCCATGAGGATGGCCAGGGCCGCGGCGCCGCATTCCACCGCTTCCATTTGCAGGACGGTGTGCGTCTTGACGCGGGTCTCGCGCGGGGAGGAGGTTGGGGCACCCACGGTTCAGCCTCCCAGGAGATCGCCCAGCATCGGGATGACTAGGCTGATCGGCCGCTGCTGCTTCACCGTGATCGTCGCCGTGCACAGCGTGCCGCTCTGAATCTTGGTTCCCGGCCCCTTGGGCGAGGACCATTGATAGCCGCTGACGGTGCTGGCGCTGGGGGTCAGGTCGGCCTGCAACGCTATCGGCGCGGCGCCGGCCGCGAGTTGCTGCACGAGCTGATCGTTGTTCAGCAGGCGCATCATGCCCTGCGTGGTGGAGGGAAACTCGGACACTGTCCTGACCTTGCCGAGCATGACGCCGAACTCTTCCGCCTTGACCGTTGACGGGGAAATCTGGACGTCCATGTTTGTGGTGATTTTCTTGCCGTCGAGCGGCGCAACGTAGATGTTGGCTTCGAGGTCGTTGACGCTTTTCCCGGTCTGCTCGATGGTGAGAATCGGCGTGCCGGCGCTGACCTGGGCGTTTTCGGCAAGGCGGATTTCCACGATGCGGCCGTTGTAAGGGCTGGCAACCAAGGAGGATTCGTTGGCACCACGTATCTGGCTGGCAAGGTTGCGGCTGGCCTCATTGATCTGGATGGCGATTGCGGTCAGCTCGTTCTGGATTTGTTTATGTGTGTCGATGCGGCTCGACTCGTTTTGGAGGAGCTTGTTGCGGTTATCGTCGATGTCCTGCTTGGCATTGGCGTAATCCAGCTTGGTGGCGAGCAGCGTCTGCTTGGTGATCAGCCCCTGTTCCAGCAGCTTGGCCTGGTTCTGGATTTTGGCTTCGAGGGTGCGCAAATTCTCTTCGCCGTTACGGATGCGGCTGTTCAGGTTCTTGTCCGATTCGCGCAGGTAGGCGGTCTGCTGCTGCTCGCTCTGCGCGTCGATGGCCTTGAGCTGCTTTTCCTGCGCCTTGAGCTCGTGCAGCTTGGCCTCGGTGGTCCTGATCTGGTCGAGCGTATCTGAGCGCTCGATGCGTGCGATCGTCTGGCCTTCTCGCACGCTGTCGCCAACCTCCACCGAAATGTCGGCCATCCGGCCCGCGCCCGGTGCCACGATTTCGCTGACGCCGCCGGGGCGGATCAGGATGCAACTGCCATTGACCTTGGTCGGGATGCTGCCGAAAATCCCCCAGCCAATCGCAACGAGTCCGAGGCCGCACAGGGCCAGCAACGCCACCCAGCCCTTGGGCGACGTCACTTGCATCAGCATGTCGAGCTGCTCGGGGGACGACAGCCGCTCCAGGGAAACCTTGCGGAAGATTGGATTGTTGTCGGCCATCGTCTTGTCTTCCTTCTAGTTGAGCCGGGGCACGCCGACGAGTTGCTCCATGCGAATGGACTGCTCGGCGTGGTCCTCGGCGAGCAGCGTGCCGGTGGCAAAATTGAGGTTGGCCAGCGCATTGAGCGTGTTGAGCTGGTAACCCAAGTTGGCGAGGCGCGCGCTGAGCAGTTGGTCGGTGACCGTCAGCACGTCGATCATCGTGGACGTGCCCAGCTTGTACTTGGTCTTCTCGTTTTCCAGCGAGATGCGGTAGAGATCGACGGTCGCTTGGGATTGATCGAGTTGCATTGCGCTGAGTGTCAAACCGAGGACGGCGGATTCGACGCCGACGCCGATGCTGCGCTCGACCGAGGCGACCTGGAGGGTGCTTTGGTCGTAGCTCGCCGACTGTTGCAGGTACTTTCCGCGCGCGGCATTGTTGTCGAATGGCCATTGGTAGGAAACGCTGACGCCGATGTTGGCGCCGGTGCGGTTTTGCGTAAGTCCTCCCCAGGCGCCGGCGCCGCCGCCCTGGGCCAATCCCGCGTAGCCCGCGTTTAAGTTGACGTTGAGCTGCGGCTTGAGGTCGGTCTGTGCGGCGCTCGTCAGCGTTCGGGCGGAATCCTCGCGCAACCTTGCTGCCACGAGGTCGGGGCGGCGCTTCATGGCCAGATCGACCAGGCGCATTCGCTGGTTTTCCAGCCCGGAGAACGCGCTACCGAGGGAAGGAAATCCGTCCGCCACTTCGAGTGCCACGATTTTCGGATACGGCAGCCCCATGGCCAGCCCAAGACCTTGCCGCGCGTCGATCAGCGCTCTTTCCGCGGCGATACGGGACGCGGTCTTTCCCAACAGATTGGCACTGACCAGGTTGAGATCAGCGGCGGGAAGCTCGTCGGCTGCGATCAGCTTGCGGGTGTCGTCCACCATCTGACGAACGCTGGCTTCGGATTCGCGGGCGATGTCGAGATTCCGCTTGGCCACCAGAAAGCTCCAGTAGGCGGTCACGGTCGTCAGCACGCTTTGGGATATCGTCAGACGCAGGTCCTGCTGGCTGGCTTCCCATTGCAGCTTGGCAGCGGTTTCTCCCGCCGCCGCCGCCTCGCCACTGCCTCTGAGCAACGGGACGATAATGGCGAAATTGACGCTGCCCTGATTCTGCGCAGGCAAATTTTCGAGGGTGTTGACGGTGCCTGTCATGCTGGTGGCGCTGATGCTCGGGCTGATCACGACGCCGTTGCGAAATGGCGTGTTCAGCGCAACGCTGTACGCAGTCGTCTTGGTCTCAAGTTCCGTGGCCCGGTAGCTCAGGCTATCCTTCGGAGTGAGGGGAGTATTGTTTCCACTGCGCCCGGCCGTCAGGCTCAAAGCCGTATCAAACTGCCCGCTCGCCTGTTGCAAGGCGCCCCGGCTGATGTCGCCCTGCTTGGTCTGAAGCTGAATGTTCGGGTTCTCGGCGAGCGTGATACGTACTGCGTCGAGAAGACCGATGGGGCCAGCGGCGAACGCGATACCAAGGTCGCCGAGCCACATCGTCACTACGATGAGGAAGATAAAACAGGTTCGCCACAGATTCATGCCCTGTGGCGGAAAAAGATTACATGCCTATGAACTATTCTCAGGCACTTGTTGGTGTCACTCCTTCCCCTGCTTGCGGGGGAGGGGGCGTATGCATTTGCTGAGAATGGTTCAGAGGCATAAAAGATTATGGCTTGGCTTGGCTTGGCTTGGCTTGGCTTGGCTTGGCTTGGCTTGGCTTGGCTTGGCTTGGCTTGGCTTGGCTTGGCTTGGCTTGGCTTGGCTTGGCTTGGCTTGGCTTGGCTTGGCTTGGCTTGGCTTG
>Ga0315281_10007961_pt1 | contig 14835 bp, 7 predicted proteins | sample YL17G07_0_MG_FD_204540 | JGI IMG/M metagenome (GOLD analysis project Ga0315281, IMG submission 204540) | Sediment microbial communities from Yellowstone Lake, YNP, Wyoming, USA - YL17G07_0 | ecosystem: Environmental > Aquatic > Freshwater > Lake > Sediment | place: USA: Wyoming | collected...
GCGTTCATAATCAACATTTACCTTCGCTACCTTCAAGAGTCCTGCTCTTTCCCGTGCTAACTCATCGATTGCAGGGGTTATCATGCGACAGGCGCCGCACCATGATGCCCAGAATTCAACCAACACAACACCCGGCCAGGCCAGGATCTCCTGGTCAAAATTTGCTGCTGTTACATCAACCGGCCTGTTCGGAAATTCCAGAAAAGTCTTGCATTTCCCGCATTTTGGATTATCCATCAATCTATCTGCAGGTACTTGATTGATTGTTTTACAATGAACACATCTCAGAAGAATGGTTTTATCCGTCATAAAGCCCTTTTTACCGAGGTCTCAAATAGAAAAATCTGGACTTTCACTCTCGATGAAATGACATGGGGAAACCTGCAGTAATAAGATTATCCAGTATTTGTAATCCTGAACTTGTTTCAGGATCTGTCTGTCGTAACTATATCTTGGAAAAATACCAGATTCTAAAATAAATTCAGAATGACAAGACGAAGACGCTCAAATTGCTCCGAAAGATCCAGGATTCAGGGATATAATGTCACATATCTTTCTCAGCTCAAAAGGATACTTTCGAGAGCTCTGTGCCTTGCTTCTCTCTGTGACTGATCAGTACTTGCCTGGACCAAATTCCTCAAGTAAATATAAGCCTTGGAAAAAGTATTGCTTTCATGGTCCTTTAAGAACTTATTGAGATCCTTTTCTCTTGCCAAGGTTTCCACTTTAGACATGAAATCTGCATACCTCTCAGCTGCGATCTTCGGATGCTGCAGGCGAGGTTGGTTCAGAACAACAAAGGCCCACAGGCTATAGAAATTTCCTAACCCTCTTGCATATTGTGAAACAGCAGAGTTGTGATTCTCCATATGTAAAAGATAATCTTTTGCAAAGGCCAATTTGCTCCTGAAATCCTCTTCAGAAAAATCTGGAGACGTCTCATCCGGAGAATCGTATTCTGCGTATATATTATCAATGAAGTCCTGATCAAAGCCATCAATACGATTCTTCAGAATCACTATTAAAAGCTCCGAGATAAATTGAATATCTTTCATCCTTTTCATTCTTGCTTTGGTGACAACCCCACACCGCTCCCATTCTTCCTTCTCCGCTTCCGTTTCAGTGGTTCCTATGAACCAGCCATCATGTTTTGCATGTCTCAATTCCTGTCGCTCAAGCTTTCTTGAAATCCTGTTGAGGCGGTCAAATACTTCATTGACATAGTTTCCGTTAACGGAATTAATAAACTCAATGGACAACAGATAATTCGAAAATTGGTTTTTCAACTCTGAATCAGGCTCGACGCTCTTCCATTTTTTACCATTCAGTCTGGGATCTCCGAAGTCCTTATCTATGGCTATATCGTTCTGGGCAAACCGGATAAGAGTCTCCAGCCGTTGTTTCCCATCCACGACATGGTACATGAGTTTCCCAGCTTCTTCATTTATTTCCTTATGGATGAAAACAGCAGGGCATGGATAATTCCGAAATATGGTATCAAGAAAAAACCTTCGGTCTTTCAGTGTCCACACACTTCTTCGCTGGTAAGATGGATCCAGATCCAGTTGTCCATTTTGATAAAGATCAAGAAACCAGTTAACTTCTTTCTTCATTTTTCTCCTCCACCGTCAGTATGATTTAAAAATTTTTCGCCCCCGTCTATATTACGCATCGGATTCAATCGTTGTCAATGCCTTTGGATTTTGATTTTATTCAATTACTATTTATAGCTATTACACCCTGCGGTCTCTGCCGCAGGGTTCTTCACACATGATTTATCGTATTAATAATTCAATTATAATGTGGAAACATATCTTATTGATTTCCACTTGGAATTTAGTATTGAAGGGCAGTATTTAAAAATCACGAGTACAAGAAGGATGTTTGTCCTGAGGCGCTATGATGCTCCTGCGTGTCTTTCACCCCGAAGGGAACATGCCTTTTTTCTCAATGCCACCTGCAAGCAAAAAGCTTAAGGCCTGCCAAAATCGCACCAAGTTTAGACCCGGTCGCCTCGACCCGCAGGTTGTATGCTGCTTTTGCAGTTGGTTTCTGATAAAGCTGTGCGGTGAAATGAGAGCTCGAAAAAAGCCGCAAATCAGGGACAAGGAATTTTTGTCAATTTACCAGTTTCATGTTCCATATCGGTTGATTCATCAATATAATTAAAATCCTGCCCCATAGTTTCCCATGACCCATTCAGCGTGGAGGCGCTTAAAATAACATGTGCTGTACCGGTCTCCATATCCTCGGCGCTTTTCCCTGAACCATTTACGGTTATCAAAATACGAGTCGCATTAACCTGCGCTGTGCCATGACCTATGTAACTCTTTCCGTCATTGGTAGATATTTTGCCGCTTAAGAGATAATAAACGCCGCCCATAGACACGCTTCTGAGCCGAATAATGCCGAGCGGAACCCCATCATATGAAGCTTGCCAACACAAAGTTGCGCTTGCGGTAGGCCAAATACTGGCGGCCTCAACATTTGAAACAACAGACCAACTGAACAAAAAAGCCAGCGAAACAAAAAATAGAATTAAAACCCTGTACACTTTCATTTCTATCCTCCTTTTTGATTTGTTTCCCATTTTTCACCATAATATCTTCCCTCCCTTAGGGAGACGTAGCCTTGGTACCCGTAAAATTCAACCCCATACTCGCCGTGCCAAAATCCCGATAAACTGGTGTGAAGGTGTATCCCGCCTTGCTCGGAGTCCCCGAAATTGTCCTTTCATTTCCAATCTCGGAATCTCCACAGGCTGGAGGTAGACTCTCCACCCTGACAGCATAAGCGAAAAATTAATGAAGCTCATACTGAAAGAGCAATTTATATCCATCACTATTTGTGAGTCTCTTGAGAGAAGAGGGAGTTGTTGCCTTCAATAAAAGGATATCAGTGCCATAAGAGAACTCTACAAAACGTTTCATTGCCATGCCTAACATATCAAGCCCAACATCAGATGCACCCAAATTACTCAGGTTAACAGGCACCGTCCCTGTTGATATGCCTTTTGTAGTATCCCTAAAATCTTCATCGATTGCATAGGACTTAAGGTTATTGCTAATATTTGAAAGAAATACTCTGAGTGTTGAGGGATTTACATCATAATACCAGTCCGCAGAACCTCCAAAGGATGGCCCATTAAGCTGACTGTTTGACCTTTTAATCCTCTCTGTTCCGTCCAGTTTTATCCTATGTACATTTCCTGTTGTATCCTCACAAAAATAATACTGCCCTGCAGAACCTCCTTCAATACGGGCATCAGTTATAACGATAGGTGTTCCACCTCCCTTTGGAACAGAGCGTACTCGTTCACCCCCATTTGATGGATTTGGCCATGCATAAATCAAATGCGTTGGAGAAATACTTATGTCTAAATAGGGGAGTTCAGCAGATGTTGCAAAGGATATAATTGTTTGAGGGGTATTTCCACATAACACCTTTTTGATGGTGTTTGTAAATGGAGCGACCTCTTGTATAGTTGAAAAATATATATAACCATCTTTGTCAAGTGCAGTTGCGTCTACATGTTCATTTAGGGCTGGGGTATAACAGGTTGTTAATATATTGGAAGCATAATTATACCTCTTTAACGTACCGTCAATTAAGAAGACCACCCGGTTTTTATCATAATCTTGATCATCAGCATCATTAATGAAAGTATCGATTAGAGTACAGGAACCCAAGTTTGAACTGCATATCTCAAGCTGTCTTTCTGGATAATAATCTTTGACTATGTATCTTCCATCTAAGAGAAGTCCATCGATGTATTTATTCGGAACATCTATCGGTGGAGTAGTTGCAATCATTCCAAACTTCACCGCACGAGTCATATCATCGCCAGTATAGCATTGACCATCCAGTCCTTTGAGTTTGTAGTGAATCGTATTGTTATTTGTGTTCAGCCAGTCTGTATATGACTTGACGTAGCATAATGTTGCAGGCTTAATGCCTGATTCATTTGAAAGTTGTTTCTTGACGAGTGTTGTTGTATCAACAAGCCATATCTTGCCGCCCTTGAAATAAAAGATGTAGCCTGTCTTTAGATTAGTCAGTTGATACGTTGTTAGATTTAAAGTACCGGTTAGAAAAGAATGGTTTTCAATATCGGGCAGCCATATCTCTCCGTAATCGACAGTAACAAAAATGCCACTGTCAAATATTGTAGGTGTTGGAGAAGACGGGTCAACATACCACAATGTTGCATTGGTACATGAATTAAACTGCGGGCCACAATCAACCCAGAAAAGTTTTGGAACCGTGGAGACAGCGGTAATTGCTGGTGCTGTCTGCTCATCTTCACTGGAAATAATTCCCTCAACGATATTTGTAACTATCGGTTTTTCAGTTCTTACAGCATTTGTTGGCTGCTTTTCTTTCTTCCACGGAGGATTCCACCCTCCACCAAAAGCCATAGTTGTTTGAATCAAAAGAAACGCTACAACAAAACAAATTGTTGCTAAAGCAACCCCCTTTGTTTTTGTTATGTCACTCCTCTTAAACATTTTCTACCCTCCTTTTTGTAAAAATTATTTTATAAAACAATACATTTATTCCCTGTGTTCACGGCGTTGTTGCACTCGAACATTTGGAATAGAGCGAATAACCATAAGCGTATGGCTGTGCAAATGATTTGTAATATGACCCTACCTTGTATGAATAAGTCTTACCTGAAGTATAAAGTCCTTTATTACTATAGGATTTACTATTGGCTCCTACTGTAGCAATTGAAGCCCAAGTATTTGTGGATGAACAAGCACCAGATTTCCTGTATATCTGGAACCCTGTCTCATTATTGCTCTTGTCTGTCCATGTGAGGTTGATCTGACCCGCTATAGGAGTTGTTACAAGATTTATCGGACTATACGGAACCACTGTCGTAGTAGTGTTGGGGGAACAACCAGAATTGTTGCATGCAGTAATGTAATAACTGTAGGTGATTGTAGAGTTATTTCCAGATGCAGTAGTATCACTGTAGCTTACTGCATTAGCCGGTGTTGTTGTTAAAAGTGTCCATGATCCAGTTCCGGCCTTCCTGTAAATCTTAAAACCTGTCTCATCTGTGGAGTTATCCTTCCATGAAAGATTAATCTTGCTTGATGATGCCGAAACAGCCTTTAGGTTTGAGGGTGAATCAGGTGAACCTGATACCCCTGTCTTGGCAGAGGAACAGTTAGAATAAGCAGAGTTACCACCTGCATTATAAGCCCTCACTCTATAGGAGTATGTGGTATTGGCTGTGAGCCCTGTGTTTGTATAAGTTGTTATATTTGCTTTTACTGTAGCAATCTGTTTCCAGTCATTCGTAGAGTTACATCCTCCCAATTTCTTCTCTATCTTAAAACCTGTCTCATTGGTTGAGTTATCTTTCCATGTAAGGACTATGCTCGATGATGATGTGGCTTTTGCTGTAAGGTTTGAAGGGGCAAATAGGGCGGCATTGGTGGCATACTTGAGGGCACCGTTGGATTTATCATAATAACTTATATGAACCTTGTTGTTTGAGTCTATTGCTATTGAAGTATACTCTCCAACATCCCCTGTACCATCAATAACCTCTGTGACCCAGGTACCAGAGGAATTGGTGGCATACTTGAGGGCACCGTTGGAAGAATAACCTATATGAACCTTATTGTTTGAGTCTATGGCTATAGAGGTATCTCCAACATACCCTATTCCACTATCAATGATATATATTTTCCAAGTACCAGAGGAATTGGTGGCATACTTGAGGGCACGGTTGGTATAATCATGATAACCTATATGAACCTTATTGTTTGAGTCTATTGCTATAGACGTACCCACAACATACCACATTCCACTATCAATGGTATATATTTTCCAAGTACCAGAGGAATTGGTGGCATACTTGAGGGCATAGTTGGTATGATCATGATAACTTATATGCACCTTATTATTTGAGTCTATTGTTATTGAAGTATACTTTCCAACATCCCCCGTATCATCAATAATCTCTGTAATCCAGGCACCAGAGGTATTGGTAGAATACTTGAGGACACCGATGGATTCATCATAATAACTTATGTGAACCTTGTTGTTTGAGTCTATTGCTATAGAGGTATACCGTCCAACATACACATACCCTGCGCCGTCAATAACCTCTGTGACCCAGGCACCAGAGGTATTGGTAGCATACTTGAGGTCACCGTTGGATTCATCATAATAACTTATATGAACCTTATTGTTTGAGTCTATTGCTATGGAAGTATACTCTCCAACATACTCTATGCCACTATCAATGGTATATATTTTCCAGGCACCAGAGGCATTGTTGGCATACTTGAGGTCAACGTTGTTGGTATAATCATAATAACTTATATAAACCTTATCGTTTGAGTCTATTGCTATAGAGGTATCTCGAACATACCCTATTCCACTATCAATGGTATATATTTTCCAAGTACCAGAGGAATTGGTGGCATACTTAAGGCCACCGTTGTAGTACTCATCATAATAACTTATATGAATCTTATTGTTTGAGTCTATGGCTATAGAGGTATTTACAAAATATGATATTTCATCAATGGTATATATTTTCCAGGCACCAGAGACATTGTTGGCATACTTGACGGCATAGTTGGTATAATCATAATAACTTATATGAACCTTATTGTTTGAGTCTATCGCTATGGAGGTATACGGTCCAACATCCCCTGCGCCATCAATAACCTCTGTGACCCAGGCACTAGAGGAATTGGTAGCATACTTAAGGGCACTGTTGGATTCATCATAATAACTTATATGCACCTTATTATTTGAGTCTATGGCTATCGAAGTATAGTCTCCAACAACATAATTTGTACCATCAATAACCTCTTTGACCCAAGTACCAGAGAAATTGGTGGCATACTTGAGGGCACCGTTGTAAGAATCATAGTAGCTTATATGCACCTTATTATTTGAGTCTATGGCTATGGAGGTATACTGTCCAACATCCCCTGTACCATCAATAACCTCTTTGACCCAAGTACCAGAGGAATTGGTGGCATACTTGAGGGCACCGTTGTAAGAATCATAGTAGCTTATATGCACCTTATTATTTGAGTCTATGGCTATTGATGCATATTGGCCTACCCCTGGAGAGACGTCAATGGTATCATGATGCCAATTAGTCCCATCAAAATACGCATGATAGAGGTGATCTCCTCCATAGGCTATGTGCGGGTAATTAGTTGTCGTTTCAATTGCAATAGCCCTCTGATAAGAATCAAAAAACCACTCAGGTGCATCTACTGCCTCAATTATCCATGATGCAGAGGCCAAACAGGGCAAAAAAATAAGTATCGCAGTGGCGTGAGTAATAAATAGAAAAATTAGTTTTAGGCTAAAGCCTTTAGTCACATATCTTTGAGTTAGCATTGGAAAACCTCCTTAAGAGTATTATCAAAGCCCATCTTAAAACAAAGTTGTTGCATCATCACAGTTGGAATAGAGCGAATACCCATAAGCATATGGCTGTGCAAATGTTTTGTAATAAGCCCGTACTTTATATGAGTATGTCGTTGCTGAACTTAGTCCTGTATTACCGTAAGATGTGCTATTCGTTCCTACTGTAATAATTGGACTCCAGGGATTCGTTAAAGAACAAGCACCAGATTTCCTATATATCTGGAAACCTGCCTCATTGTTACTCTTATCTTCCCATGTAAGGTTTATCTTGCTAGATGATGCAGCACTTGCCGCGAGATTTGTAGGCCTGTAAAGAACAATTGCTGTATTGGTTGTTGGTGAACACCCGCTGCTGTTACATGCCTGAATGTAATAGTTGTACGTAGTCGTAGAAGTATTTCCGGATGCTGTATTATCAGTATAACACCCTGTATCTGCCCCTGTTTCCGAAAGAAGATTCCAGGAACCTGTCCCAATCTTTCTATAAATCTTAAAACTCGTCACATTTGTGGAGCTATCTGTCCAGCAAATTTTTATTGAGCTTGCAGATATTGATGTTGCACTCAAGTTTGTTGGTGCATTCGGTGAACCTGCAACTCCTGTCTTGGCAGAGGCACAGTTAGAATAGGCAGAGTTACCCCCTGCATTATAAGCCCTCACTCTATAGGAGTATGTGGTATTAGCTGTGAGCCCTGTGTTTGTATAAGTTGTTATATTTGCTTTTACTGTGGCAATCTGTTTCCAGTCATTCGTAGAGTTACATCCTCCCAATTTCTTCTCTATCTTAAAACCTGTCTCATTGGTTGAGTTATCTTTCCATGTAAGGACTATGCTCGATGATGATATAGCTTTTGCGACGAGAGATGAAGGGGGAGATGGCGGCAAAGGTTGATTAGCTAATGCTATCTTTGTGACAAAGGCATCATCAAACTCTCCTGCCTTACTCCCCTGTATGGGAGATTTTGTAGGAAAATCGGTAGAGGCAGTGCTCCCTGTTACGTAGGCATTCCCTGATGTATCAACTGCAATGCCAATGCCTTCATCCCAATCACTTCCTCCCAGATATGTTGAGAAGACAAGGGATGAGCCTGATGTGTTTATCTTTGTGACAAAAGCATCATAATCACCTGCGTTACTCCCCTGTATGGGAGATGCTGTGGGAAAGTTGGTTGAGTAAGTAGATCCTGTTATGTATGAATTTCCAGATGAATCCACTACAATATCCAGGCCGATATCAGCAGAGGTTCCTCCCAAGAAGGTTGAAAAGATAAGGGCTGAGCCTGACGTGTTCATCTTTGCTACAAAAGCATCACAACCTCCCGCGTTACTAACTTGTATGGGGGATGCTGTTGGAAAGTTGGTAGAGAAAGTATATCCCGTTATGTAGGTATTCCCTGATGAATCCACTGCAATGTCAAAGCCTCGTTCCTCACCGCTTCCTCCCAGGTAGGTTGAGTAGATAAGGGCTGAGCCTGACGTGTTTATCTTTGTGACAAAAGCATCATAACCACCTGCGTTGCTTCCCTGTATGGGAGATTTTGTGGGAAAGTTAGTGGAAGAAGTATATCCTGTTATGTATGCATTGCCTGATGAATCCACTGAGATACCATAGCCAAAATCGTGACCACTTCCTCCCAGGTAGGTTGAGTAGATAAGGGCTGAGCCTGATGTGTTTATCTTTGTTACAAAAGCATCACAACCCCCTGCGTTACTTCCCTGTATAGGAGATTTTGTGGGAAAGTTGGTGGAGTAAGTTTGCCCTGTTACATAGGCGTTCCCTGATGTATCAACTGCAATATCCAAGCCTTCATCCTCATCACTTCCTCCCAAGTAGGTTGAGTAGACGATGGCCGAGCCTGAAGCATTTATCTTTGTGACAAAGGCAGCGGAACCCCCTGCGTTACTGCCCTGTATGGGAGATTTTGTAGGAAAGTTGGTGGAGTAAGTGTGCCCTGTTACATAGGCATTCCCTGATGTATCAACTGCAATGTCCCAGCCTTCATCCTCATCACTTCCTCCCAAGTAGGTTGAGTAGACGAGGGCCGAGCCTGATGCATTTATTTTTGTGACAAAGACATCATCATACCCTGCATTGCTCCCCTGTATGGGAGATTTTGTGGGAAAGTTGGTGGCATCGGAATGCCCTGTTACATAGGCACTCCCTGATGAATCAACTGCGATGCCCAAGCCAGAATCCCAATCACTTCCACCCAGATAGGTTGAGTAAATAAGCACAGGATCGATGATAAGAGGGTATGCTTTATTATAGGATGCAACCTCAAAACTATATGATAAAGGTGCATCATGAACTTTGAATCTTCCTGGAACCACTACCCTCTTTCCTTCTATCTCCTGATAGATATGAGGCTTCCTCTGAATAATCGTTCCTTCCTTTAGACATATCTCCAGATTTCCTTCTCCTGTTACCTTTAATTTCTCTATCCCTTCATAGGATAATTTAATCTCGTCTGGGTTTGCTCGCGGCTTTACAATGATATCGTATTCAAGTTGTCTGTTATTACCGTAGTACTTAATGTCTATTCCTTTATAGACCTCTCTGTAGAGAACTGTGCTGTAAGTTGCTATATTTGTCCTCCAGTTCCTAACATCATTTCCTAAGAAGTAGTTGACCTTTCCATCTTGCAATCCTCCACCGATAACCTCCGGGTCCTTATTTGCACCAAGGGGAATCAGTTTTATGAACTCCGATTTTAAATCCTTACCTTGTCTTCTATTTCCAAAAGAAAAATCATGTTCTTTAGTTTTTTTCTTCTCAGTTCCTATGAGGGAAAGATACACCCCTTCTTTTGTGAAGAAAGTAGTATGACTGCTCCCCTTCTCGTAGAAGAGTACCTTTCCACTTACCTGACCATTATTCTTGATGAAATGCAGAGGTAGTTTTCCATATGCTTCAAGCACCCTTGTCTTTGTTGACTTTTCAATGTCTTCTTTCTCAGAAATCTGTATAAACTCTGTCTCTTGACTTTGGATAAACCTTTCTATCAATGATTCCTGGTCATTTTGAATTGCCCTATAATGGTTTGCCTCAGCCAGAGCACCCCGAAGAGGATAAAAGACAATAAGATTGACCATGATGTATACAAAGATTCCTTTTATTATGCTTCCCATTGCAGCCCCCTTTTTCCGATAGTTCTTGATACTTTTCTTGCCAGTTCCCCGTTTGGCCCAGCTTTGCCTCACAACTACAATCGCAATGCCGTTCCTTATTTTTGTATCCAAATAACCGCAATAGTCTCTTTCATGGCGTTGAACAATTAGTGAACAGAGAATAACCGTTGGCATATGGTCTTGCCAATGATCTTTTATATGCCCTTACTTTATAAGAATATGTTGCCCCCGAGCTAATACCCATATCAGTATAAGCTGCATAAGCTGTAATATTTGGCGGTGTAGTTGTGAGCAACTTCCAGGGATCTGAAGATGAACAGACACCGGTTTTTCTGTCTATCTCAAAACCTGTCTCATTATTGCTATTGTCATGCCATGTTAAGTTTATTTTGTAAAATGAGAACTGGTCTGGTTCTGAAGTTGTATTAAGAGTTGCTGGACTATATGGAACTGTCGCTGTATTTGTGCTGGGTGAACACCCGCTGCTGTTACATACCTGAATGTAATAACTGTAGGTCATTGAAGTAGTATTTCCTGTATCAATGTGGCTTACTGCACATCCTTCTTTTGTAATTGCAATCCATGAATCTGACCCGGCTTTTTTATAAATTTTGAAACTTGTCACATTTGTACAGTTATGGCTCCATGTCAATCTTATCTGGTTTGCAGATATAAATGTAGCCTTCAGATTCGTTGGGGAATTTGGTGTTCCCGAAACACCTGTCGTTGCAGATGCACAGTTAGAATAAACAGAATTGCCCCCTAAGTTATAAGCCCTCACTCTATATGAATATGTTGTATTAGGACTTCCTGTGTCAGTATAAGAGGTTGTATTTGAAGGTTTAATATCTACTCTTTGCGACCAACTATTTGTAGAGCCACAACTTCCCAATTTCCTCTCTACCTTGAACCCTGCATTATATGCATTGTCAACCCAGCCAAGGACAATCTTGCTTGATGATATTGCTTTGGCAGTCAGTTGTGTGGGCAGTTCCACAAACCTGCGGAGATTAGTCTTATCAAGATTGGCGAAGTATATTTCACCGGTAAAATCGAGTCCGAACATTGAGTTTGGAAGGTCAGGAACGACTGATGACACATCACTTATTAAGTTTCCTGTTTTCCCATCATATAATTCCCGGTATGTCAAGCTCAGCAAATTGTTAGATTTGGTATAGAAGCCGATATTTTCGTCTTTGCCCATATCCGAACTGGATATGTTTTTTACTGTGCTATTGCAATCATCGTCAATAGCAATTATGTTGTATTTAGGCACATCATCTTCATGATAGTAATATAAAAATGTTCTTGAGTCTTGCTTCCAGAAAAGAGCATTCCAATCTCCAAAACCTTCTTTCACTACTTTTCGACCTGTCCCGTCTGAATTCAAGCACACCAATCTTTGATATTCATCGGAACCAGTATCTTGTTCCTCCCGAATGATGATTTTTTCATAATCAGGCGACAGCCAGAAAACGTCAAAGATGTAAGAAGCTTCAGGGTATGCAACTGGAATGATGCCTGTCCCATCAGGGTTCATTTTTTTAAGAACACTGGAAGCATAATCAATAAACAAAATCTTCCCCTCATTATTGAAATAAGCTGAATCCTCTTTTGTTGTTGCGGACGTAATTTTGCTGGTTGTTTTTGAATTAATGTTATAAACAAACATTTCATAAGACTCACCTTCTATGTTCTCCGTGTATACCAGCTTAGTCTGGCTCATATTGAGACTTGCGAGAGTCTCATTATTGTTATTCGGTTTTACTGAAATAATCTTATCAGGGGGAACATATAAATATATATTTGTTCCATAATGACCATCTGGCTTCATGAAGAAGCTCGCCATAGGGATTTTCCGTTCTTCAACATTTATACAATCACTGCATCTAACACCAATCATAATTTCTCTATCTGTTATCTCATCCGGTCTGAAGCTCCGTGCATTCTCAATAAAAGTATTCCCATTATTTCCCGCTGCGCCTGTATACGGTATGGTGAAATTAATACTGCCGTCAGTTTTGCCACTCATAATATGCCCACCAGATATGTAGTACGCTATGTTTCCATTCGCCTGAAACTTTCCTGAAAATGTTGATTCAGCACTGCCATTGTTAGTACATGATCCAAATTCAGCATTAAAGCTGCTGCCGTTTACTTCATCACCAAAGGCAACATACGCAAATGTCCCCGGCACATCAGAAATACTGTAAGTCTTATCTCCCTTCTTCATTAAGAAATAATTGACAAAGTCATTTGCGCTCGCAGGATTTGCAGCCACTGCAAGCTTTCCTTCTCCATTCAGGTAACCTTTGCCAGCGATTCCTCCTTTCCAAGCGATAGAACAATCCCCATTAACTGTATAAGTGCCGGATTGAGTCATATTCTTAACAGTCCCGTCTCCATTCAAGGTTGAAATCTTGGAGTAGTTTCCACTGCCATCTGCCTGCAAAATACCAGACCATGCCCTGCGATATCCCAATGTGCCGCCTGAAGCATTGTATTCATACCCTATAACATAGTATTCTCCCTTTAGATCTGCATTGCCACAAGTCTTTGTTGTATCCATCCTGGTAGCAATGTTTATCATCTGTACCGTAGGACCAGTAGTGCCATCTGAAATAGCCATCTTTTTGTCGTCAGAGAGGACACTCTTAAGCGTTTGTGTACCGTCGGGATATATCTGGGTAATAGTCAGGCTTCCATCAGTATTTGGAGTCGCTGAATATGTGAAAGTTTTTGTCTTGCAGTGTGGGGTTCCACCGTCATTAGAGCAATATGTATCGCTACCTGTACCGTTAGGCTGAAAGATTGACTTTCCTGCTGTTGAACCCCAAGAGCTATCATTGCCGTGTTCCAATACCATATAGCCCCATGTCCCCACAATATCTGAAGGACTTGCTGCATATGCAGCTATAGAGAAACCTACTACTATGGCAATCAGAAACAATACTCTGATTGCAGTCTTACACATTTTGCTTTTCATAATGCACCCCCCTGAAGAATTGATAAAATCCTAAGTGAAAAATATAGGCCAAACTACCAAAGGTTCATCCTTCGGTTGCTTGGCCAAATTTTTGCTTTAAAGCCTCACTGCTTTCCACCCCTACCCCAAAAATGGGTTGGCTTTATCTGAAAAAGTAAAATATTTCAAACATGGAACTTGGGTTCTTATCTACTATGGAAGTATTCCCCCTCTTAAGGATATGCTACTTTTGGCCTGTTTGTCTATAGAATTCTTGCTTTTATAGGTGAAAATTGCCCTCTACATAAATTTTCTCCAACCTTTCCGTCTCTGTAAAGTTCTTCTGGAGTACTTTTGCTGTGAATGTTTGTGGAGATCATTCATCAAACGCCCTCTCCCTTTGCTCTCCCCTCAAGGGCGAGGGTTCTATTTTTCGCACAATTACCGGAAGAACCATTATGAATAATTCCGGGAATCTCTTCCGTTATCTTCAATACGTCTCAGGTCTTCTGTCATTAAAAATATCATCGATAGAAGTCAGCGATTTGTCTCTTTATCAACCGGTGCTCTGACAAGAACCTTGTTTCTGGTGAGATAATCAGGGCTTTGGACTGCGGAGTTGCGGAAGGCAGCATCTTAAATCTCAAAGAGAAACAAAAACTTTCTACCTAAAGTCCGATATGGGAGTCATCAGGCGCCACCGTTTTTCCTTTTCTTTTTCCACGTAGATATAAGACCACTTTTGTTTGTCTATTAGAGTCTTGACCAGGTATGTCGGAGAGATATAATAATCAAACTCCACCTCCACTATTTGCTCGCCTTTCTCAGGTTCAAAGTCTGTATTCAGTATGCGATAGTCGGCAATCTTCACATTTTTTGCCGCTTGTACCCTTGCTTCAAATTCTTGCCGAACAGACTCATCAACAAAATGTTTTGCCTTGTTAAATTCATTCCAGCGCAATAAATCGTTATACGCTATTACAGTATCCTTAAGTTCTTCTCTGAAGCTTTTTAGAGAACTGCAGGCGCTGATAATTGCAATTGATAAACACAGGAGGAAAACATTTCGCATTTTCACCATCTATTAATACCACCGCATTAAATGCTGTTACATTGTCATTGCGAGCGACCAACTGGAGCGCGGCAATCTTACTCTATAAACAGGAGATTGCTTCATCGTTTCACTCCTCGCAATGACACTTTACCCATCAGTTGCATAAAAAAACACAAAAAGGGGTGAATAAACCATTGTAGAATGGCCTCCGTACTGGATAAAATAGAGTTACAACAAATCCAAAATACCCAATACAGGAGGCCACTATAAGTGA
>Ga0315281_10007962_pt1 | contig 14835 bp, 12 predicted proteins | sample YL17G07_0_MG_FD_204540 | JGI IMG/M metagenome (GOLD analysis project Ga0315281, IMG submission 204540) | Sediment microbial communities from Yellowstone Lake, YNP, Wyoming, USA - YL17G07_0 | ecosystem: Environmental > Aquatic > Freshwater > Lake > Sediment | place: USA: Wyoming | collected...
AAATACAGCGAGATCTTCAGCGAGTTCGGATACCACGCGCTGAATGGCTGTCCCCGGGTGATTGGAAGAAGGACCACGCCGAGGGCGCCGATCAGGCTGCCGGCCGTCGCGAAGATGGCAATGGCGGCGAGAATGGCCATCCAGTCGAGCGGAAACGGCAACCGCCGGCGCGCCCTCGGGACGACATGCGGAAGGCCGTAGACGCAGAGCGTGACGCACGGGCCGGCGAACAGCATGGTGGAGAATGTCTGTTCGGCCACTCGCTGCCACGATGTCTGCCAGGTGGCGCCTGTGAAGACATACGTCGCGGCGAACGAGCCGGCAATCGTCCAGGCAATCGTGGTGAGCCAGCGGCGGCGAGGCGTCACGTCCGCGTCAGTCTACTGCGCGTCCGCGGGACGTGCCGTGATGGCGACTTCGATCAGTCCCGGCACCTTCACCGTGGCCGGCGCGAAGCGTCCGCCCGCCGCAAGACCGCCGGGCAGCGGCGCGTAGAGTTCGATCGCGATCTGCGTCACCGACGACCGCAGGTCGCCACCGCTCGCCGGCGGCGTGGCGGGCACGGTCAGCGACGCAATCGCGAGGATCGGCCGGCCGTCGTCCGGCACGTCGGCCATCGGCCCGCCCTTGCGGCGGTTGCCGCCCGAGAACTGCTGCATCAGCGCCAGATGCGCATCGCTGTAGTACCAGGCGAGCGCGGCCTTCTTGTTTTCGAACCACGCGAAGATCACCATTTTGCCGTTCATCGTGCCGCGCGCGGCGTCGACGCCGAGCACTCCCGGCGTCGCCTTGAGCGCGCCGACGAGATCGGGCATGCCGCCTTGTGCCGGCGGCGTCTGCGCGCGAAGCGTGACGAGCGCCGCGGGCGCGCCGATGACGAGTGTGAGGACCGCCGCCGCAAGAATCTCTCGAACTGTGCGTGTCTTCATGTTCTGCCTCCAGCGGCGAACTCTACGGGGCCAGTGGCGGCCGGCCGGGAGGATTCGGACGAGGGGCGCGATTCTGTGGACGAAAGGCCGTGAGTTAGGATCAAAGCCATGCCGGTCCGGGACGTGATCATCATCGGCGCGGGGCCCTCGGGGCTGTCCGCGGCGATTGCGGCCAAACAGCACAACCTCGACTATCAGGTGATCGAGCAGGGCGTGCTGGTGAACTCGATCTTCAGATTTCCTCCGCAAATGGTGTTCTTCACGACGCCCGAGCTGCTCGAGATCGGCGGGCTGCCGTTCACGTCGCCGTTCGAGAAGCCGACGCGCGCCGAGGCGCTCAAGTACTACCGCAAGGTCGTGGACAAGTACGACCTGTTGATCGCGTATGAAGAAACAGTGTTGTCGATCACACCAGAGGGCAGCGCCCGCGGCCATGCCGAGCCCGGAGGCGAGGCATCAGCGTCAGCTCGCGCCGGGGGTGGGGCCCCGGCGCCAGTGGAAGAAAGTGAATCGGTGTTCGCGGTAGAGACGCGATCGCGCCGCGGTGTGACGAGAGTTCGTCACGCGCGGCACGTCGTGGTCGCCATCGGGTATTTCGATCGACCGGTGATGCTCGGCGTTCCCGGCGAAGACCTGCCGCACGCCAGTCATTACTACAGCGAGCCGCATCCGTACTACCGCCAGCGGGTCGTCATCGTCGGCGGCGGAAATTCAGCCGCGGAATCGGCGCTCGAGATGTATCGCGCCGGCGCGCACGTGACGATCGTGCACCGCCACAGCGAGCTGAAGCCGACGATTAAGTACTGGGTGCGGCCCGACATCGACAACCGCATCAAGGAAGGATCGATCGCGGCGCGGTTCAGTACCTGCCTCACCGAGATCCGGCCGACGTCAGTCGTCGTGAAGGGACCGGCAGGCACTGAGGAGATCGGCGCCGACGCCGTCCTCCTGCTCACGGGCTATCGCGCGGACCGAGCGCTGATGGCGGCGGCGGGCGTCGAGTTCGACGGGCGCGACGCTCCGCGTCACCACCCCGAGACCTTCGAGACCAACGTCCCGAATCTGTTCGTGGCGGGGGGGGCCATCGCGGGCGAGGACACGGGCGCCGTCTTCATCGAAAACGGCCGGTTTCACGGGGCGAAGATTATCGAAGTGATTGCCGCGCGCTGCGATTCGTAAGGGCGGCCCTTTCAGGGCCGCCTAGTGCGCGACGTTGGACAGCCCTGGCGTCTTCGCCGCCAGGATCTTCATCTCGAGCAGCTCGACCAGCGACTCGGCGCGTGCGCGCAGGCTGCGCTGTTCGAGCAGCGCCTGCTTTTCGAGCGGTTCCAGATCCAGATACTGCGCCAGCGCGTTGACGAGGTCTTCGTCCGGCATCGCCGCCGGAATCCTGGCTTCTCCGGCGATCTCGGGGAGCGATCGCTCGATGGCCGGCGCGAGCAGCGCGTCCAGCTTCGCCCGCTGCGTGCGGATCGCCGCCGTGTCTTCGGCCAGGCACGCCGATTCCTGGAGCGGCTCGATGCTCGCGCGGCGGTAGCTCAGCCGGTCGTCTTCGTCGAGAATCCTGAACCGCTCGACGCCGCGGAGCACGATGTTGTAGCGGCCGTCGGCCAGCGGATCGACATGCGTGATCACGCCGCTGCAGCCAATCGGATACACCGGAGGGCGCCCTTCGTAGTCACGCTGCCAGCCCGAGCGGAGCAGCGTCATGCCGATCAGCCGGTCGCTTTTCAGCGCGTCCGCCACCATCTCGCGATAGCGCGGCTCGAAGATGTGCAGCGGCAGAAAGACGTTGGGAAAGAGGACGACGTTCGGCAGCGGGAAGATTGGGAGTAAGTCCGACATTGAACCCTGAACGCTGAACCCCGAACCTAGTGAATCGTCTTCGTCTTCTTGTCCATGTAGTCCATCAGCACGTACTGGCCAAGGGTGTACGGCGTCGTGAAGTACGCCTTGCCCTTGCAGATCTCGGCCACGCGGCGGACGAAGCTGACGAGGTCGTAGTCGCGCGCCAGCATGAACGTGTTGATCATGATGTTGCTCTTGCGGCACGCGGCGACTTCCCGCAACGTCTCGGAGACGACGAACGGGTCGAGGCCGAAGGCGTTCTTGTAGATGCGGCCGTCGGGCTGCGTGAGCGCCGACGGCTTGCCGTCGGTGATCATGATGATCTGCTTCATGTCTTTGCGCGTGCGATCCAGAATCCGCCGCGCCAGGCGCAGGCCTTCGCGCGTGTTCGTGTAGTACGGGCCGACGCGGACGCGGCCGAGCTCCGCCAGCGGAATCTCCTCGGCGGAATCGTGGAACAGCACGACCTTCAGCGCGTCGCCGGGATACTGATTCTTGATGAGCTGCGCGAGCGCGAGCGCGACGCGTTTGGCCGGCGTGAAGCGATCCTCGCCGTAGAGGATCATGCTGTGGCTGCAGTCGAGCATCAGCACGGTCGCGCACGAACTCTGATACTCGCCCTGCACGACCATCAGATCTTCGTGCGTGACGCGGATTGTCGACGTCGACTCGCCGCGGTCGTGCTGCCGCTGCACGGCGTTCAAGAGCGTCGCCGCGGCGTCGAGGTTCAGCGTGTCGCCGAATTCATACTGCTTGGGCGCGCCCGTGGTTTCGACGCCCGTCGCCTGCTCGCGCGTGTCGTGCCGGCCGTAGCTGCTCTTGCCGAGCGAGCCAAGCAGATCGCGCAGCGCGCGGTAGCCGAGGAAATCGAGGGCCTTGTCAGTGACTTCGAAGGTCACCTGCGACTGGTCCTCTCCCATCCCGCCGCCGCGGCCCTGCCGGCGTTGGCGTTCGGCGTCGAGATCGGGCGGCATCGTGATGTAGCCTTCCTCGCCCATCTTCTCGATGATCTGCTGAATCAGCTCCTCGAGCTTCGACCGCATCTCGTCCTGGTCGCCGTCCGCCGGATCGCCGAGCAGCTGTTCGATCGTCTCTTCCGGCAGCACGCCGCCGTTGAACAGCGCGTCCAGAATCGCGTCGTGCAGCGCCTGCATCGTCTTGTCGGATTCGTCCGTGCCGCCGCGCGGGTTGCCGAACCCGCTCGACAGCAGCAGGTCGGACAGCTTCGACACCAGGTCTTCGATGTCGATGTCCTCGAGCGGGTCGCCGATGTATTTCGTGTAGCGGTATTTCACTAGTTGTAGTACTTCTTCTTCCCGCCCGGCATCTGGAAGTTCTCGTCGATCATCGGCTCTTCGCGCCTGGCGGGCCGGCGCGGCGAGGCTTCGGCCGCGGAGTAGCCGCGGTCGTCGTTGCGGCTGATCTTCTTCTGCGCGTAGAGCCCCTCGAGCACGAAGTCGACGGCCGATGCGACCAGCGGCGCGGGGGAGTTGGACTTGAGCCCCACATGGGTGGCGAGCTCACGCAGCCCCTGGACGCCGAGCGCCTGCGAGACGACGTCTGCGGCGGAGGTCGTGTCGCTCAGCGGCAGGGAGCCGCCGAGGTCGAACCACTCGACGACGGTCCGTGAATCCTGCCCGTCGAACATGCCCGTAAACACGGTGCCGACGGCCGAACGGATCAGATCCCGCGCGACCTGCTCGGCGCCTTTCAGCTCGCCCTCGTATTCGAGCTCGAACTTGCCGGTGATCGACGGGAGGGCGGCGTAGAGATCGGTCACGCGCGGAACGACGATCGACTCGTTGTTCGACAGCGCGCGCCGCTCGGCGTTGCTGACGACGAGCTCGAGCGTCGTGATCGGCAGCCGCTGGCTGACGCCCGATCGCTTGTCGATCTTGCGGTCGGCTCTCGCCTGGAACGCCACTTCCTCGACGACCTCGCGCACGAACTCGGGAATGTCGATCGCCAGGCCGCCCGCCGTCGTGCGGTCCGTCCACGCTTCCTGCCTCGTGATCGCCATCGCGTTCTGCCGCGTCGCCGGATAGTGCGTGCGGATTTCGGACCCGATGCGGTCCTTGAGCGGCGTGATGATCTTGCCGCGCGCCGTGTAGTCTTCCGGGTTCGCCGTGAACACGAGCATGACGTCGAGCTTCAGGCGGATCGGATAGCCTTTGATCTGGACGTCGCCTTCCTGCAGGATGTTGAACAGGCCGACCTGGATCTTGCCGGCCAGATCCGGCAGCTCGTTGATGGCGAAGATGCCGCGGTTGGCGCGCGGGAGCAGGCCGTAATGCATCGTCAACTCGTCGGACAGGTTGAGTCCGGCCTGCGCGGCCTTGATCGGATCGATGTCGCCGAGCATGTCGGCGATCGTGACGTCCGGCGTGGCGAGCTTTTCGACGTAGCGCGTCTGGCGCGGCAGCCACGCAATCGGCATGTCGTCGCCTTCGAGCGCGATTCTCGCGCGGCACGACGAGCAGAGCGGCGCGAGCGGGTCGTCGTGAATCTCGCAGCCGGGCACCACCGGAATCTGCTCGTCGAGCAGGTCGACGAGCCCGCGCAGGATGCGGCTCTTGGCCTGCCCGCGCAGTCCGAGCAGAATGAAGTTGTGCTTCGACAGAATCGCGTTGACGAGCTGAGGCACGACGGTGTCGTCGTACCCGATGATGCCGGGGAACAGCGGTTCGCCGGCTTTCAGCTTGCGCACGAGGTTGTCGCGGATTTCCTGTTTGACGGGACGCGAGTGCAGACGCGCGTGTCTGAGTTCGCCCAACGTATGGAGAGTGGCGGCCATAGGCCGATTCTATAACGTAACGGGATGCACCCATTCTTTACGTCGTCACGCCCGCTGGTGTTCGCGCATCGCGGCGGCAGCGCGCTTGCGCCTGAAAACACCGTCGACGCGTTCGCCAACGGCCTGTCGCTTGGCGCCGATGGCATCGAACTCGATGTGCGTCTCTCGCTCGACGGCGTCGTCGTCGTGCATCACGACGCCACGGTCGATCGGACGACCGCCGGACGCGGAGCCGTCGCCGCGCTGACGGCCGTTGAACTCGCGCGCCTCGACGTCCCCGCGCTTGGCGACGTGCTTGCACGGTTTCGCGACACACGGGTCATCGTCGAGCTGAAAGTGAACAGCGCGGAGTTCGCCCGTGCCGTGGTCGACGTCGTGCGGCGTGCCGACGCCGTCGACCGCATCTGTCTCGGGTCGTTCGGGTTGCGTGTGCTGCGGACCGCGCGCGCGCTCGAGCCGGCGATCGCGACGAGTGCCGCGCGCGAGGAAGTCCGCTGGGCGCTGTATCGCTCGTGGGTGGGCTGGCCGGCGCGTCGCGCGCCGTACGCCGGCTTCCAGGTGCCCGAACTCGCCGGCACGACGCGCGTGGTCTCGCGCCGATTCGTCGACGCCGCCCATCGCGCCGGTCACGGCGTGCAGGTCTGGACCGTGGACACGGAAGACGACGCGCGACGTCTGCTCGCGTGGGGCGTCGACGCGCTGATCACGGATCGACCGGATCTGATCGTTCCAGTGGTTCGAGAGGTTCCAGAGGTTCCAGAGGTTCGCGGAAGGTTCTAGCGGTTCGAGAGGTTCTCGCGCACGAGGCGAAAGGCGCGGTCCATCATCGCCGGCGTCAATGTTCCCGTATGAGTGTTCTGCCGGCTGGGGTGATAGCACCCGATCAGCGTGTGGCCGTTCGATAGTTCGTGCGCGACGGCGTGACGGAACACAGGTTTGGGACGGATGACGAGCCCGCGATGCTTCAGCAGATTCAGGTACGCGTCGAATCCGATCCTGCCGAGCGCCACCACGACGCGAACGTTCGGAAGCGCGTCGAGCTCGGCGTCAAAGTGGGGCAGGCAGTTCGCGATCTCTTTGGGCGTCGGCTTGTTCGCCGGCGGCGCGCACCGGACCGCCGCAAGGATGAACGCGTCGCGCAGCGTCAGCCGGTCGTTTGAATGATGTGACGTCGTCAGGTTCGCGAAGCCGGCGCGATTGAGCGCCGACATCAGGAAGTCGCCGGACCCGCCGACGCCGTCGCCGGTGAACACGCGGCCCGTGCGATTGGCGCCGTGCGCGGCCGGCGCGAGGCCGACGATGAGGACGCGCGCGTCGGGATCGCCGAATCCAGGGACAGGACGCGCCCAATAGGTGTCGTCGCGATAGGCGCGACGCTTCTCACGCCCGATTTGCTTGCAGTACTTTCGCAGCCGCGGGCAACGCTCGCAGGAAATGATCTGCTCATGAACTGTACGTAGGGCGACCCTTTCAGGGTCGCCAACCGGCGGGCCTGAAAGGCCCGCCCTACGTACGATCACCACACCCGGCATGCGTTGGCGCGAACCATCGGCGCGTCCGGTCTGCACGAAAACGCCTTCGCGAATTCCGGCATGTTCGACACCGCGCCGTTGGTACGGAAGCGGCCCGGCGAGTGCGGATTGGTCTGCACGCGCAGCCGTACGGCTTCGGGCCGCGCGTTCTCGCACCAGATCTGTCCAAACCCGATGAACAGCCGCTGTTCGGGCGTGAACCCGTCGCGCACGCGCTCGGGCCCTGTAGGAGATGTCGCGGCCGTCGCCAGGTAGGCCGCGAGCGCGAGCCTCAGCCCGCCGTTATCCGCCGTGTTTTCCCCGAGCGTGAGCTTGCCGTTCACGTGCACGTCGTCCACCGCGGTGAACCCGTTGTACTCGTCGACCAGGCACTGCGCGCGGCTCTCGAAGTTCTTCGCGTCGTCGGCCTTCCACCAGTCGTGGAGGTTGCCTTTGGCGTCGTACTTGCGCCCCTGGTCGTCGAAGCCGTGCGTCAGTTCGTGTCCGACGACGGCCCCGGCGGCGCCGAAGTTGGTCGGGCGATCGCCGCCGCCGTAGTAGAAGGGCGGCTGCAGAATGCCGGCGGGGAAGTTGATGTTGTTTTCCGTCGGGTTGTAGTACGCGTTCACCGTCGGCGGCGTCATGCCCCACTCGCTGCGATCGACGGGCTTGCCGATCTTGTCGATGGCGCGGCGGAAATCGAAGGTGTTGGCGCGCTGCGAGTTGCCCAGCGCGTCGCCGCGCACGACGCGCAGCCGGCTGTAGTCGCGCCATCTGTCCGGATAGCCGATCTTGTGCGCGACGGCGCGCAGCTTGACGAGCGCCTCTTTGCGCGTGTCGCTGGTCATCCACGCCAGCGTCGAGATGTCCTGCTGCAGCGCGGCTTCGATCGCCGTGACCATCGCGAGCGTGTTCGCTTTTGCCTGCCCGCCAAAGGCCTGGGCGACGTACGCCTTGCCGAGCGCTTCGCCGAGATCGCCGTCCGTGAATTCGACGCAGCGCTTCCACCGCGGCCGCAGCTGCGGCGTGCCGCGGAGAATCGTGCCGTAGAAGCGGAAGTTCTCGTTGACGAACGCCGCCGGCAGGACCGGCGCATTCGCCCGCAGCAGCTGCCACCGCAGGTACGTGCGGATGTCCGCAAGTGGCAGCGTCGACAAGAGAGTGTCGAGCGCCTTGAGATACATCGGCTGCGTTACGTTCACCATCGTGAACGCTGGCGCGCCGATCGCCGTGAAGTACGCCCGCCAGTCGAATCCCGGCGTCAGCGCCTGCAGCTCGTCGAGCGTCATCTTGTGATTGACGTTGGCCGGATCGCGTCGCGCCACGACGTCGAGCTGCGGCCTGGCGAGCGCGGTCTCGACGCCGAGGACGGTCGCCGGTGCGGCGGCGGAATCCGGAGCCGGGCCCGCGAGCTGCAGCATCTTGCCGATGTGTTCGCCGTACTGGCGGCGGAGCTCCACCGACTTGGCGTCGTCGCGGAAGTAGTAGTCGCGATCGGGCAGCCCGAGGCCGCCGCCGCCGACGATCGCCATGCTGACGTCGGCGTTGTCGATATCCGGAGCTGAGCCGACGCCGAAGAATGCGGGCACGCCGATCGGATGCAGCAGCGCGAGGACCGCCGGGAGGCCGGCGCGGCCGGAGAGCGACGCGATGCGATCGAGCCCAGCCTGGATGGGCCTCACGCCTTTCGCGTCGATGCCGCGCTCGTCCATGCAGCTGCCGTAGTAGTCGCCGATCTTGCGCGTCTCGGCGGTCGGCGTCGCCGCCGCGGCCTCGAGGATCTTGTGAAGAGCCTCGTCGTTGCGCTCTTGCAGCTCGTCAAACGTCGCCCACGCCGATCGATCGGCGGGCACGGGGTGATTGGCCATCCAGCCGCCGCAGGCGAACTGATAGAAATCCACGCACGGATCGGCGGTGCGATCCAGCGAGGCGAGCGCGACGGCGGGAGCCTCAGCGGCAGGCGGCTGCGCGAGACCGGGTGTTGCGACAGCCAGCGCTGAAGCGAGCGGAAAAGCGACAAAAATGAAGGCTGCCAGAATGCGCCGCATGGTTCCCGTACCTCCATCGGAAGGTTACAATAAAGGATCGGCCTACAGCCGATCGTTCTGTCAGCCGACAAATCGAAAGGAACCTCAGGTCCGTGCGACACATTTCCCCGAAAGACGCAGCCGAGCTCGATGCGACCGAGACACGCGAGTGGCTCGACTCGATCGATTATGTGCTTCAGAGCGGCGGTCCGGCCAAAGTCGCGCGTCTGCTCCGCGAGCTGACGCTCTACGCCAAGCAGAACGGCGTCACGCTGCCGTTTACCGCGAACACGGCCTACGTCAACACGATTCCCGCCGACGAGCAGGCGCTGATGCCGGGCAGCCCGGACATCGAGCGCCGCATCAAGAGCTTCGTCCGCTGGAACGCGGCCGCGATGGTCGTGCGCGCGAACAAGGCGGAGGAGGGCATCGGCGGCCACATCTCGACGTTTGCCTCGGCCGCGACGCTCTACGAAGTCGGCTTCAATCACTTCTTTCGCGGGCGCGGCGACGGCGATCAGACGGCCGACGTCATCTACTACCAGGGCCACGCCGCGCCCGGCATCTACGCGCGCGCGTACCTCGAGGGCCGCATCGACGAGACGCAACTCGAGAACTTCCGCCGCGAGCTGAAAGCCGGCGGCGGCCTGTCGTCCTATCCGCATCCGTGGCTGATGCCCGATTTCTGGGATTATCCCAGCGTGTCGATGGGCCTGAGCCCGCTGATGGCGATCTACCAGGCGCGCTTCATGCGCTACCTCGAGGATCGCGGGCTGAAGCCGAAGACCGACGCGAAGGTCTGGGCGTTCCTGGGCGACGGCGAAACCGACGAGCCTGAATCGCTCGGCGCGATCACGCTGCCGGCGCGCGAGAAGCTCGACAACCTCATCTTCGTCATCAACTGCAACCTGCAGCGGCTCGACGGTCCGGTCCGCGGCAACGGCCAGATCATCCAGGAGCTCGAAGCGGCGTTCCGCGGCGCCGGATGGAACGTCATCAAGGTGATGTGGGGCCGCGAGTGGGATCCGATTCTGGCCAAGGATCGCGACGGCCTGCTCGTCAAGCGCATGGGCGAAATCGTCGACGGCCAGTACCAGAAGTACTCGATTGAGTCGGGCGCGTACCTGCGCGAGCACTTCTGGGGCGTCGACCCGAGGCTGCTCGACATGGTCAAGCACCTCAGCGACGACCAGCTGAAGAAGATGAAGCTCGGCGGGCACGACCCCATCAAGGTCTACAACGCCTACAAGGCCGCCATCGAGCACAAGGGATCGCCCACCGTCATTCTCGCCAGGACGATTAAGGGCTACGGGCTCGGCGAAGCCGGCGAAGGCAAGAACATCACCCACCAGCAGAAGAAACTCAACGAAGACGAACTGCGGGCGTTCCGCACCCGATTCGGGGTGCCGATCTCCGACGCCGAGATCGGCCATGCGCCGTTCTATCGCCCGGGCGCAGACAGCGTCGAGACGAAGTACATGCTCGAGCGCCGTGCCGCCCTGGGTGGACCCGTCCCCGCGCGCCGGTCGCGCAGCCAGGCGCTGCCGGCCATCGCGAGCGAGCAGTTCGAGGAATTCCACAAGGGCACCGACGGCCGCAAGGCGTCGACGACGATGGTCTTCGTGCGGCTGTTGAGCAAGCTCCTGCGCGATAAGGACGTCGGCCGTTTGATCGTGCCGATCGTGCCCGACGAAGCTCGAACGTTCGGCATGGAAGCCTTGTTCCGCCAGGTCGGCATCTACGCGCACTCGGGCCAGATGTACGAGCCGGTCGACATGGACACGCTCCTCTATTACAAGGAAGCGTCCGACGGCCAGATTCTCGAAGAAGGCATCAACGAAGCCGGATCGATGTCGTCGTTCATCGCGGCGGGCACCGCCTACGCGACGCACGGCGTCAACACGATTCCGTTCTTCATCTACTACTCGATGTTCGGCTTCCAGCGGATCGGCGACCTGATCTGGGCCGCCGCCGACTCGCGGACGCGCGGCTTCCTGCTCGGCGGCACCGCCGGACGGACGACGCTCGCCGGCGAAGGCCTGCAGCATCAGGACGGCAACAGCCACCTCTTCGCGCTCGCGTATCCGAACTGCCTGCCGTACGACCCGGCGTTCGCGTTCGAGATCGCGGTCATCATCGAAGACGGCATCAGGCGGATGTACGTCGATCAGGAAAGCATCTTCTATTACCTGACCGTGATGAACGAGCAGTACGAGATGCCGGCGATGCCTGACGGCGTGCGCGACGGCATTCTGAAAGGCCTCTACAAGTTCCGCGCCTCGTCCACGCCGGGCGCGAAATGGCGCGCGCAGCTCTTTGGCAGCGGCGCGATCCTGCCTGAAGTGATCAAAGCGCAGGAGTTGCTCGAGTCGCAGTACAACGTCGGCGCCGACGTGTGGAGCGTGACGAGCTACGTCCAGCTCTATCGCGACGGCCACGCCGCCGACCGCTGGAACATGCTGCACCCGGGCGAGGCGCCCAAGGTCCCGTACGTCACGCAGTGCCTGAAGGAGGCGCCCGGCGTGTTCGTCGCGGCGTCGGACTACGTCAAGGCGCTGCCCGATTCCATCGATCGCTGGCTGCCGCGTCCGCTCGAAGTGCTCGGCACCGACGGCTTCGGCCGGAGCGAGAGCCGCGCCAGCCTGCGCGACTTCTTCGAAATCGATCACCGCTACATCGTCATCGCGACACTCGGCGCGCTGGCGCGCGACGGCAAGCTCGCGCCGTCGGTCGTGCAGGACGCCATCACGGCGCTTGGGGTCAGCGCCGACAAGCTGAACCCTCAGGTGTCGTAGGTGGCCGACTTCACGCTTCCCGAGCTGGGCGAGAACATCGCGGCGGGCGACGTGCTTCGGGTGCTCGTGCAGCCGGGCGACATGCTCGCGAAAGACCAGCCCGTTCTCGAGATTGAAACCGACAAGGCGACGATCGAAGTGCCGTCGTCGGTCGCCGGAAAGATCAAAGACATCAAGGTCAAAGCCGGCGACAAGGTGAAGGTCGGCCAGGCGATTCTGAGCGTCGAGGACGGGGGATCTGCCGCTGCGCCTGCGCCGAAACCGGCGCCTGTGCAAGCCGCGCCGCCGCCACCTCCGGCTCCCGCTCCAGCGCCCGTCGAGGCGCCGCGGCCCGACAAGGTCGTTGATTTCGCGCGTGGCGCACGAGCCGTCGCCGAACAGCCCTCGTCGGACGGCCCGTCAGCGCCGGCAGCGCCGTCCGTCCGTCGCATGGCGCGCGAGCTGGGCGTCGACATCAACGATGTCGTCGGCACCGATGGCGAGGGACGCATTTCGATCGAAGACGTGAAGGCGCACGCGAAGCGTGTGATTACGTCAGCCGGCTCCGCGCCGGGCGCCGGCAGCCAGGCGCTGCGCGTCGCGGCCGAACCGCTGCCTGATTTCAGCAAGTGGGGCGCGATCGAGCGTCAGCCGATGCGGGGCGTCCGCCGCAAGACGGCCGAGCACCTCGGCTCTTCGTGGGCGCAGATCCCGCTCGTCACGCAGTACGACTCGGCCGACATCACGGGCTTCGAAGAGGCCCGCAAGCGCCACGCGAAGGAGGCCGGCGACGGCGCGCCGGCGCTCACGGTCACGGCGCTCGCGATCAAGATCGTGGCCGCCGCGCTCAAGACGTTCCCGCAGTTCAACGTCTCGATCGACATGGCCGCCGAGGACATCATCGTCAAGAAATACATCCACATCGGCGTGGCCGTGGACACCGACCGCGGCCTGCTCGTGCCGGTCGTGCGCGACGCGGACACGAAGAGCCTGCTGCAGATCTCGGCGGAAGTCGCCGAGCTTGCCGGGAAGGCGCGCAACCGCAAGCTCACGCTCGACGAGATGGCCGGCGCGACGTTCAGCATCTCGAATCTCGGCGGCATCGGCGGCACGTCGTTCACGCCGCTCGTGAATTCGCCCGAAGTCGCCATCCTCGGAATCTCGCGCGGCCGCATGGAGCCCGTGTTCAAGGACGGCCAGTTCGTCCCGCGCCTGATGCTGCCGCTCTCGCTGTCGTACGACCACCGCGCGATTGACGGCGCCGACGGCGCGCGCTTCATCCGGTGGGTGGCCGACGTCTTCGAGCAGCCGTTTCTGCTGTCCCTTCAGGGATGATCGACGCTCAGGTTGTCGTCATCGGGGCGGGCCCCGGCGGGTACGCGGCCCTGGTTGGAATTTCCTGTGACTGGGCCGCAAAGGTGCGGGCGGCCATCGCCCAGGCCTCGTGCACGCGCATGCCGTACTCGGTCGGACGATACCAGCGCCGTGGCAGGCCGATGGCGCCGGGCGGCAGGGGCTCGGTGCGCGACTCGACGTAGCCCTTGTCCTGCATGCGGCCGAGCGTCACGTAGACGGTGCCGCGTTTGAGCGCGCCGTCCGCCCGATCGACCAGCTGCAGGCCGAACAACTCGCGTTCACGCAGCAGGTCGAGAATCAGCCGTTCGGTGGCCGACAGTCGCGGAATCAGCCGGGCAATCTCACTCATGGTGTCCTCCTCCAGGTCGTCCCGATGCCCGGAACAACAGCAAGAGCGGCACCAAGAGCGGGATCGCGGGCGGGAACGCGATCTTCGTGTTTTCAGGCCTGTTTTTCGAAATTGCGATGAATCGCGCGGAAAGAAGCCTGCGGGGTAGTCAGGACAAAAACGTGGAAGTCGATTTCAGACGCAACAATCGTGTTGGCGTTTGTGTCGGAGGACGTCCGGCTGAAGCCGGACGCTACGACGAGGCGGCGGCTTGCCAGGCGTCCGCCGTTTCGTGCGCGTGATACGAGCTGCGCACGAGCGGGCCGGACTCGACGTGGACGAATCCGAGATCGAGCGCGATCTGTTTCAGCGCCTGGAATTCGTCGGGATGGTAGTAGCGCACCATCGGCGCGTGCTCGGGCGAGGGACGGAGGTACTGGCCAATCGTCAGAATCTGGCAGCCGGCCCCGCGCAGATCCTTGAACGTGGCGACGAGCTCGTCGTGCTCTTCGCCCATGCCCACCATCAGCCCGGTCTTGGTCGGGATGTCCGGGGCGTACCTCCGGGAGCGAGCGAGCAGCTCCAGCGTCCGCGGATACCGGCCGCCTGACCGGGCCATCCGGTAAAGGCGCGGCACGGTCTCGACGTTGTGATTCATGACGTCGGGCCTGGCGTCGAGCACGGCCCGCAGTGACGCTTCATTGCCCTGAAAATCCGGAATCAGCACTTCGATGCGGCATTCGGGCCGGCGCGCGCGCGTCTCGCGAATGGTGTCCGCGAAGATCGACGCGCCGCCGTCCGCGAGGTCGTCGCGATCGACCGACGTGATGACGACGTAGGCGAGGCCGAGGGTCTCGATGGCCGTGCCGACGCGCACCGCTTCTTCCGGGTCGGCGGCCGCCGGCCGGCCGTGCGCGATGGCGCAGTAGGCGCAGGCGCGCGTGCAGACGTCGCCCAGGATCATGAACGTCGCCGTGCCGTGATGCCAGCACTCGCCGATGTTGGGGCAGTGCGCTTCCTCGCACACGGTGTGGAGGTTCAGATCGCGCATCAGGCCTTTGAGCCGCGCGTAGTTCGGCGACCCTGGCGCGCGCACTTTGAGCCACTCGGGCTTTGGCGGCCGCGAGCCGACCGGCACGAGCGGAATCAGATGGCCCATCCGCATTGATTATATCGGGTGAATTGGTGATGTCGTGATGTGGTGCGGTCGTGACGCCTAGCCTGGGCGGAGTCCGTCGATCAGGTAATCGGCGAAGCGCGTGGCGACG
>Ga0315281_10007963_pt1 | contig 14834 bp, 14 predicted proteins | sample YL17G07_0_MG_FD_204540 | JGI IMG/M metagenome (GOLD analysis project Ga0315281, IMG submission 204540) | Sediment microbial communities from Yellowstone Lake, YNP, Wyoming, USA - YL17G07_0 | ecosystem: Environmental > Aquatic > Freshwater > Lake > Sediment | place: USA: Wyoming | collected...
GCAAAATTGACAATGAGAAAAGCGTATGGTTTTAGGAACGTAGAAACACTGCAAACGGCCTTATATCATACGCTTGGTAAACTACCCGAACCAAAAATCAACCACAGATTCTGCTGAGGAACCGTAATTCCCTTCCTCTGCCGGGAGTAGGTGAAAATCACTCCGGCATCTTTTCACTCCACTAGAAATTAGATTGGCATTTTTGGGATCAATGCGTGAACCTTGAGGCCGTAGTGACCAAAATAGCCTTACATCTGTTCTCACTCGCCTACACCTTTTTTTTCATCCATCTCGCCATTTCCCGCGCTATTTTCAATGCTCGCTTCGCGTTCTGCTCAATGGGTTCACCGTGAGGCAGGAGCCCCGCGTCAGATGGGTATCGGACGCGGTAAATGCCGCTTGGAAAGACCGCGTTTTCGTCGGTCACTTCAACGGCATATACGAGCTTCTTCGCGGCGTTATTGCGATACAGTATGTTGTGTGTTCGGGGAATTTCGATGTCACAGTCGACGATGAGGGCTTTCAGGCATTGTAGGTCAGGCTTCAAAATTAATATTGGGAGTCTGTGCGACAACAGTGCAATACAAGACAAAGGGGGCTTAATCTATCTGCCAGATGAAACGGTTTTCTTTGGCTGTGTCTTTATTCTTAATGGCGACAGCGATCTTTTGCAGCTCCACAAGTATTCTGACCTTTTCCTCGATCGGTAGTTTTGCGGCATTCCGGTGATATTCTTTCTTACTCTCAAAGACCCGATCAACAAAAGCATTATAATACTTGATATCATCCGTCATAACGGCCCTTTCCAAGATTATCGAAAGAATTCTTCAACCCGTATTTATCGAGGATAGTGTTAAGAAGGGGCGTGGATAGTTCTGCCTCTTCCAGGAACGCTTCAAGCCGGTTTAGATCTTTCGGTCTGGATGTCTGAAGCATGATCGCCATAAGATATTCCGGCCTGACCACATAGGTTGTGACCTCTTTATATTTCTTTTCCACGGACTGAAGGACTGCTTCCGTTACAAGGTCATTATACGCTGGAATGAATTGGACGGGAATTCCTTCAATGATTATTTGCTCCTGAGCATGGGCATAGCCTCTCTTTGCGGTCCAGTCGTAAAGCGAAGAAAGCGATATCAGCCCGGCGGGGTCCTCAACAGGGAGAATGAAAATGTCCAGATCAAAGGTCGCCATCGGTTCAATATAAAAGAGCGCTCCGATGCCGCCGCCAATGGCATACTTCCTGAACAATCCTTCCTGCAGCATACTATTAATGACAACGAGAGTTTTATCCATAGGTGCGGAGTCCCGACCACGTACATCAACACTTTATGCTGGTAATTTTATGATAACAGAACGCTTATAGGGAGTCAATCGAGAACGGCAGAGGGGATGTTGTGCCCGGGGTGGACATAGGTAATGAGAAGGTTGCCTGGATAATAAATATCGTACCGGGGATAAAATAAACCGCCGGTTACAAGATCATTAACCGGCGGTAAATTTCAATGAAAATCTTCTGTCCAGGAAGCTGATGATCCGCTCCGAATGCAATCCTTTAGTTTATCCCTCCATACGAATGGAGTCCCGAGAGCACCAGGTTGACCCCCAGATACGTGAAGATCACCGCGAGGAAACCCACGGCGGAGATGACCGCCATCTGTGTCCCCTTCCAGCCGCGCACATAGCGCGCATGGAGATAGATGGCATACACGAACCAGGTGATGAGCGACCACGTTTCTTTCGGGTCCCAGCTCCAGTAGGTCCCCCAGGCGCTGTTGGCCCAGACTGCACCGGTGATGATGCCTCCGGTCAGGAGCGGCCAGCCGATCGCGATCATGCGATAGGTAACGTCATCGAGCAGGTCTAATGAAGGCATGTACTGCTTCAGGAGGTTCTTAAGCCGCATCCCCTGAGACCAGATCAGCCAGAACAGGGCAAGCACCGCTGCCCAGCTCAAGACGGATATCGGAGCGGATGAGTTGAGGAAGGTCGCTTCGAAAAGATGCTTTTTGAACGATTCTCCCTCGGCAAGGGGGTGGATAGAAAGGGACACAAAGTCGATGCCCATACCAATGAGAAGGCTCATGGTCATGGTCACGCAGAGAGACCAAAAAAGAAAGACCTGTGACTTGTGCTTCGCCCCTACCGAGATCAGGTAGATAAACCAGGCGAGGACCAGCGCGCCGAGCCCCAGCCAGAACGCCGTCTTCAACTGCTCTCCCTGGCTTGCCATGAAATTCCCGAGCAGGGCAAGAACGACGATCGCCCCGATTCCAGTAAACAGGTTGCGCGTGGGCCCGCGTTCCTGTGTATCCATGAGCAGATAGATCATACTGACGGCAAAGGCTATCCCGAAGGCCGCATACCCCAGGAAGCTGATGAGCACATGATAGAACAGCCAGTTGCTCTTGAGCGCCGGGACCAGAGGGGTAATGTCCGAGCTGATCCCCGCCACATTGATGAACGCGAGCGCGAGAAAGGCAACCGGCATCACGAATGCGCCAAAGGCCCGGGTTTTATACTTAAACTCGACGATGAGATAGATGAGCACGGTGCTCCAGGTGAAGAAGACCAGGGATTCATATAGATTGGACAACGGCACCCTGCCGATGTCCATCTGATACGACTCGTACCACCTGAGGAACAGGGCGATCGTCTGGACCACGAACCCGGATGCGGTCACGATCGTCGCGCTCCCGCCGATTGCATCCTTTCTGAATGCAAGGTAGCTGATATAGAGCACCATCGCCACCAGATAGGCCAACGTCGCTATGTTGAAAAGCAAGGAACTTTCCATCTACCCCTCCTGAAAAAAAACGCTGTTACTTGGAAATCTCGTCAACAATTATATTAAATTCACGCTCAAACCCCAGCCGGTTTCTGTTGACCGTGCCCGCTACCGTGACCACCACCTGACCCTTGCGGTCCTGGATCCTTACCCACAGCTTTTTATGAGAACCAAAGAACGCGATCAGCGGGCCGATGCAGAGCAAAATGAACCCGGCATAAACCACCCAGACGCCGGGATCCCTGGTGACCTGGAGTCCCGTATACCTTGCGCCCCAGTAGCCGCCGTAGCTGATGGTGTATCCTTCCGGCAACAAGGGCTGGGCAGGGTCGATCTTCATGACAGTGGTCTTGTAAAGCAGTTTATTGCTCTTATATACCTCGAGCTCCACCGCCGGGTTGACATACTCATCATTCTGGGACCGATAGAACATCACGCGGCCCGACGCCGGGTCCCTCACGCCGTAGGGCGCGAAGCCAAGCGCTTTGATCGTCCTGTCGATCGAGGCAACATACGCTGAAGCTCCCGGATCAATGGACACCAGCTCGCCCGAGGACACGGGGCTGCTCTTCGGACGGACGTTCAAGAGTATCTTTCCGCGGCCCTCCGGCATCGTCCCATAGCTGGACTGATAAAAGGTGATGCCGCGGTAGGTGAGCGGATCGTTCACCCGAATGCGCTTGTCCAGTATCTTCCGGCGCTCCACGTTGAAGACGGAGAGGGTACTATGAAATTCCGACGGCATCCCCGTCGGCTGACCTAAAGGACTTATGTAATAATCCACGTCGAAGCTGTCGCAGCGGACAAAATAACCGAGCGGCATGGCGGGCACGCCTACCTCCGGATTGTGGATCACCGGGCTGTCGGCGATCCCGAGGGCGGCCATGAGCTTGTACCACATGGGCTCATTCCTGAGATAGACGACATCGGAGGCGGAGCCCTCGGGCAGGTTTAAAAACGCCTTGAATCCGAAGAAAGCGCCTATCAGCGCTCCGACAAAAATGAGGATAATGCTGGCATGGGTAACGTACACGCCCAGCCGGTTGTAGACGCCTTTCTGAGTAATGAACTGTGTCATGTCGGCGCTTTTTGATTCAACAAAGCGGTATCGGCGCGCATTCAGGACCTTGACCGCGCGCTCCTCGGCCTTGTCCATCCCCGCCTTGAACACTATCTCTTTTTTGAACTGCACGGCTTTCAGGCTGTCTTCTTCAATGGGTTTGAGCGGCGCCGTGATGATCTTCAAGGTATGAGGGAGGCGATCAAGGGTGCATACCGTCAGGTTCGCCGTAAGAAGGAACAGGAGAAGCACAAACCACCACGTATGGTACATGTCGAAGAAGCCGAGCATCTCGAACACCCGGACCGTGGCCTGGCTGTACTCCTGAAGATATTTCTCCGGCGGTTCGTTCTGCTGGATCATCGTACCGATGACCGAGACGATCGCGAGAATGATCAGCAGCGCGACCGCGAGCTTTACGGAAGATAAAAATTTCCAGACCTTGTCCGCCGCTATTTCAATGATTCCTTTTTGATTTTCCAATACAACCTCCCGCGCGAAAACAGTGGCGACACGTTAACATATCGGTCGCCGGCGTGTCAAGAAGTTTGCCGTAACGCGGCCTAAGGCCACAACCATGTGAAGAGAACTTCCATAAACCGGTCGCCGCAATCATGAAACCTTCAACAAATGCGCATGGATCGCCTGCGCCGCTTTTCTGCCGGCGCCGAGCGCGGAGATGACCGTGGCGGAACCGGTCACGATGTCGCCGCCCGCGTACACACCCGCGCGGCTGGTACGGCCTGTTTTTTCGTCGGCGATGATGTAACCGCATTGGTTGACCGCCAGGTCGCCGGCGCTCCGCGACACGAGCGGATTGGCGTTCGTGCCCACGGCCATGATCACCGTATCGGCCTTGACCAGAAACTCCGAGCCCTTCCGTGGGCGCGAACCTCGGCGTCCCGAAGCATCGGGTTCACCCTGTTCCATGCGCACGCATTCGACCGCGATGGCATGGCCGTTCTCGCCGATGATCCTACTCGGACACGTCAGGAGTTCGAGAATGAGGCCCTCTTCCCTCGCGTGGTGGACCTCTTCCCGCCGCGCCGGCATCTCGGCTTCCGAGCGGCGGTAAATGACGGCCGTTTCCCGCGCCCCCAGGCGAAGCGCCGTTCTCGCGGCATCGATGGCCACATTCCCGCCGCCTACCACTGCAACCCGCGCTCCTCTCCTGATCGGAGTGTCGTATTCCGGCGTCGCATACGCCCGCATCAGGTTGATCCGTGTCAGAAATTCGTTGGCCGAATATACGCCTGCGAGGTGCTCCCCTTCAATGCCCATGAACTTCGGCAGCCCCGCGCCCGCGCCGATGAAGCATGCGTCAAATTTCCCCATGAGTTCGTCCACGCTGATGAGTTTGCCCACCACGGCGTTCGTGATGAGCTCGACGCCCATTCTTTTGAGGACAGCTATCTCACGCGCCACGATCCGCTTCGGGAGGCGAAACTCGGGGATACCGTAGACCAGGACCCCGCCCGCTTCATGCAGGGCTTCGTGGATAGTCACCTGATGGCCGAGCTTTGCAAGATCGAAGGCGCAGGCCAGTCCGGCAGGTCCGCTTCCGACGATCGCGACCTTCTTACCCGTCAATACCGCTGCCACCGGAACTTCACCCGGTCCCTGCTCCGCCGCCCGGTCCGCGGCAAACCGTTCCAGACGGCCGATGGCCACGGGTTCGAATTTCTTTCCAAGGGTGCAGCGTTGCTCGCACTGGAGCTCCTGGGGACAGACACGGCCGCAGACGGCGGGCAGAAGGTTTTCACTCCGAATGATCTTGAGCGCCTGGTCGAACTCACCCGCCTTGATCGCCTGGATGAACCGGGGTATGGGGACGCTCACGGGGCAGCCGGTGATGCATTTCGGGTCCTTGCAATTGAGACACCGCCCGGCCTCGCTGACAGCCTGCTCCGGCGTGTATCCGAGTGAAACCTCGTCAAAGTTAGCGCGTCGTTTCCGAGGGTCCTGTTCGGGAATAGGTGTTTTATGCGGGAGAATCTTCACGGGTGTTTTCTTTTTCCCCCCCGCGCCGATCATGTTGCGGTGCTCTTGATTACTCACAGACAGGCTGCCTCTCTTTGCCCAGCATCCGGTCATGGCGCAGTTTCCACGCGTCGAAGGACTCCCGCTCTTCGCTCTGGTAAGCCTTCTGGCGGTTCATAAGCAGGTCCCAGTCCACCGCGTGGCCGTCGAACTCGGGGCCGTCGGTGCAGGCGAACTTCGTCGCGCCGCCAACGGACACGCGACAGCCGCCGCACATCCCCGTGCCGTCGACCATGATGGGGTTCAGGCTGACGGTCGTCTTGACATTGAACGGCTTCGTGGTATCGCACACAAATTTCATCATAATGGCCGGACCCACGGTCATGACCAGGCTGGCGCCGCTCGTTTCCAGTTCCTGCTTCAAGGCCATGGTCACGACACCCTTCATGCCCTTGCTCCCGTCATCCGTGGTGACCAGCACCTTGTCGCAGACCTGCTGCATCTCCCGCTCGTAGATCAGCAGGTCCCTGCTCCGCGCCCCCATGATGACCGTCACCGCATTCCCCGCGGCCTTAAAGGCCCGCGCGATGGGGTAAAGCGGCGCTACGCCGAACCCTCCGCCCACGAGGATCACGTTTCCGATCTTCTCGATATGGGTCGGCATGCCAAGGGGTCCACAGAGGTCGAGGATATCGTCGCCGGCCTGGCAACCCGACAGCTCGGTCGTGGTCTTGCCGACGGCCATCACGATAAGGCTGATGGCGCCTTCAGCGGGGTTGATATCGGCAAGGGACAAGGGGATCCTCTCTCCCCTGTCATGAAGCCGGATGATGACGAACTGGCCGGGTTGCGCTTTCCTGGAGATCAGAGGAGCGGCAATTTTATAATAATAAACATCCGGCTTGCGGATAAGTCTTTTCTCAAGTATTTTTGCCATAGCACGTCATAGTACCACACTAAAAATGATTTTTTCCACTATTAAATTGCCGGGGCCGGCTTCATGAGGGCTCATTGTATGATGCAGGCGGGAGAGGCATTCGCACCACTATTCTTTATCATCGCCCGGTTTAATGAACGAGGTCTTCCTGCTCATTCCTTGCAGGCCTCGTCTTCCTTGCATATCCCGGCATCAGGCGTCGGCTCACCGGGCTGGGCGAGAATCTCCAGCGGACTGAAGATGCCCGGCGTCATGCCCAGGTCATCGGTTTGCCGAAGTTTCTTCGGATTTCCGGATATCTCGTCCTGGTTGCCCTTCTGCGCGGCCTTCGAGGCTTCCGAGCAGGTGAACAGATAGCGCCTGATCGCATCCGTGCCGGTAATAAATATTTTTTGATACTGACTGTTCACGAAGAGCGTGGGTACATGCTCAATACCCATGCTCTTGAGGTACGCGGCATACCCGTTCACCTCCAGATGCTTCACCGGCATTTTGTTCTCTTCGAACTCCTTCATGATCTCAGCGCAATGCCCGCACTCTTTGCTGTAGAACAGGATAAGCCGGTCATGCTCAGGCAAGGCCGGCGTCGTCTGGGCCGGCAACACCAGGTAGAACATGCCAAAGACCGCGGTTAGTGACAGAAATCCCGCGATCAGCGCTGTTTCTCCGGCGAGGAGCCTGAGGATGCCGAGTATGACCATGGTCCCGAGGATGATCAGGCAGAGGACGCAGGGGGTGTGAATGGCGAAGGCCTGATACCCGGTGAAGAACCCTTCGCATGCCAAAGAAACGATCAGGATCAGGTTGATGAGCGGCTCGAGGCCTTTTTTGTTCACGGAACGGTACGGAAACGACAAGATCGCCAGAAGGGAAAAGGTCACGAGGCCGATGAGCAGTATCGAGAGGTCTCCGTATCTCACGTGCTGCGCCACGACCTTGCAGCCCTCGGTGCGGCAAAGGCTCTTGCCGAAAAATTGCATGATGATCTCGGCCAGGACGAAGCTCGTTGCCAGCGAGCTTATTGCAAAAAATATTTTTTTGTACACGAGGCCCCGGTTCCGCATGTCGTTTTGTCAGTCCTCCAGACGACTAAAATAGAGACGGCGAATTACAGCAGCGTTGCCGCGAGCTCCGCGAGCTCGGAGCGTTCGCCCTTCACCAGCGTAATGTGCCCGGCAATGGGCTCTTCCTTGAACCGCTCCGCTACGAAGGTGAGACCGTTGCTCGACGAGTCGATATAGGGATTGTCGATCTGGTACGGGTCGCCGGTCAATACGACCTTGGTCCCTTCGCCCGCGCGGGTAATAATGGTCTTGATCTCGTGGGGCGTGAGGTTCTGGGCCTCGTCGACGATCAGGTACTGGTTCGGCATGCTGCGGCCGCGGATGTAGGTAAGCGGCTCCACCTCGATCATCCCGAGATCGAAGAGGCTCTGGAGGTCCTTCTTTCCCTTGACGCGGCCGGGCCCTCCCGAGGAGCCCACGAGGAAGTCGAGGTTATCGCGGATCGGCTGCATCCAGGGCCTGAGCTTCTCCTCGACGTCGCCCGGAAGGAACCCGAGGTCCTTGCCCATGGGAAACACCGGGCGGGACACGACGAGCCGCTGGAACGTCCGGGCCTCAATGGTCTTCTCCAGTCCCGCGGCGAGCGCCAGGAGCGTCTTGCCCGTTCCGGCCTTCCCTACCAGCGTAACGAGCCGGATATCATCGTTCAAAAGCAGATCGAGCGCGAACTGCTGCTGTTTGTTCTTGGCCAGGATCCCCCAAACGCCATGCTTCGCGGTCGTAATCGGCACGAAGGCGCCCTTCTGCTTGCTGTACCGGGCCAGCGCCGTCTGCGACTCGTTCGCGCTGTTTTTGAGCAGCGCGTACTGGTTCGGGAACGGCTTCGGGTCCGCGGGCTGCATTTCGCCCCTTGCATAGAAATCGTCGATCGCGCCCGGCGCGACCAGCAGTTCGGCCTCTCCGGAGTACAATTCCTCGAGCGTGATTGCGTCCGACTCATAGTCTTCGGCGGTCATTCCGAGCGCATCGGCCTTGATACGGAGATTCGTGTCTTTGGTCACGAGGATCACCGGCAGGCCGTCATTCTTCAGGTTCAGCGCCGTGGCAAGTATCCTGTTGTCCGCCTTGGTCGCGATCAGCTCGCTTGGCAGGTTCTCCGGAGACTGGTGATTGAGCTCCACCCGAAGGTTTCCGCCGCCCTCAAGCGTCACACCCAGAGAGAGCTTTCCCTTGAGCCGATGCTCATCGAGGATCCGCGAGACCTGGCGGGCGTTCCTGCCGATCTCATCGACGCCTTTCTTGAACTTGTCGAGTTCCTCGATCACCACGATCGGGATCACCACATCGTTGTCCTCGAATGAAAAGATCGCCCGCGGATCGTGGAGCAGCACGTTTGTATCCAGCACGAATATTTTTTTCATTCAATAGTCCTTTTGTAAGTATTTAACACCTAATCCAAAAGCTCCCGTGACGGGATCGCCCCCTCCCGGATCACCCTCGGCCTGCCGGCGCTCACGTCCACAACCGTCGAAGCTTTGCCGCCTGCCGTCCTCCCGCCGTCGAGGACCAGATCAACCATCCCACCGATCACGTCAGACGCTTCTTGCGCCGTGCAGGGACTCGGCCTTCCTGAGATGTTCGCGCTCGTGGCGGTAAGCGCGGCGCCGAGAAAGGCAAGCAACTGCCGCGTCAGCGCATTTCCCGGGACCCTGAGCCCGATCGTCCCGGCGCCGCCGGTCAGTTCCGCCATCACCTTCGGCTTTGCCTTGAACACCAGCGTGAGCGGTCCGGGCCAGAATTTTTTCATAAGCCGCTCGGCCGCGGGATTGATCTCCGAAGCCCAGTCCCGCGCCTCGCTTGCATCCTTGATCAGCAGCAGAATAGGCTGGTCAGCCTGCCTGCCTTTGATGCTGAACAATTTTCCAACCGCGGCGGCGTTCTTCGGATCCGCGCCAAGGCCGTAAAAGGTATCGGTCGGATACACAACAACACCACCCGCACGGACCACGTCCCTGCACCGGAAAAACGCATTTTCGGGACGGGCGGGATCGATCTCGACTATCGGTGTCCTCATATGGCCTGCTCACCGCGGATTGCGGAATACGGATTTCTTAAGACGGCAACTCCGAACTCCACGCTCCGCTCCCGCGCTGATTCCCCCCGCCCATCAACACACTATCCCCGTCCTCCCTTTTCAGGAACGAGGCTACAACCGGGCACTTGACTTTAAAGAGAAAAAATATACGCTCATCTTTTTCCCGTGTGAGGGTTTCGAAATTGGCCTGCCCCTTGCTGATGATCAGATCAGCAGCTCGGTACGCATCCATGAATTGAGCGGAACACGCTTCCAGCAGCGTGCCGATGCCGTCATTTCCGTTGTCGATCACCGTGGCGCATTCGCGGAGGCCTACGGCCTGCGCGTCGTCGAGCGTGGCATCGTTGATCACGGGAGAGCCTTTGACCACGGCGGTCACGTCCTTGCCCATGTCCCGCAGGACCTCGAGCAGGACCCGGTCGAATACGATCTCTCCGGCGTTATCGCAGAGGTAAAGGACGCGGCGGGCGGACCGGACTGCCCGGGAAAAATCGCCAAAATCGGTTTCGGACAACGGCAGGCGAAAGGACTCTTCCAGCGAGCGGTCCAGGTCAACGCTGTCGTAAATGCCGAAATCGATCACGTTGCCGGCGATCGCGGTCCGCACGCCGCCCTCAAGACGGTCGGCTGCTCCGGCAGCCATGCGCCTGAGCGCGGGAAGGCGGTCGAGCGCGATCCGGTTATACGTTTCCTTGACCTGCCTGTAAGGATCAATGCCGGTCTGGTTGCGCAGGATACGGTGAATGAGCGTTGCCGTCCTGGCCGGCGCCTCCTCGAGTGAAGCGTTTTCGATCACCGTTTCCGCCAGGCGACTGATGCCGCGGCCTCGGTCGCCGTTCACCCCCGCATAACCCAACGTGCGGGTTATCTGCCCGAAGAAGCAGGGCAGACACTCGAGCTCGGTCTTCACCCCGAAAAGAGACATGGATCGACTCTCCTCGTCATGCGTCGAATAATGAGACTTTTTTCATGAAACCGCGCGCCGTCTCTTTTTGGGTTCACGCTACTGGCCCCCCCGCCGGGGCTGCCCCGCCGGGTTTTTTCTTCCATCGCCTGCGCCTTGCTTTCTTTTTGACGGGGGCGCCCTCGACAAGGGGCGCTGCTTCCTCGGCGGGCGGGGCCATCCTGACGGATGCCGAAACCCTGGCGGGCGCCGACGCCTTGATGGGCGCGGAGTTCGAGAGGATCACGCCAAGCCGCCTGGCCTTTTCCTCCACCTCTCGTTCCATCTCGACCTTGAAGACCTTGAGGCGGTTCGCCACCTTCACGTCGCTCACGGCGATGATCTGCGCCGCGAACACGCCGGCGTTCCTGGCGCCTGCCTTGCCGAGCGACATGGTCGCCACCGGCACGCCTCCCGGCATCTGCACCGTGGCGAGAATCGCGTCGAGGCCCTTGAGCGGGGACGAATCGATCGGCACGCCGATCACCGGCAGCGTGGTCTGCGACGCCACCACCCCCGCGAGGTGCGCCGCCCAACCCGCTCCGGCAATGATCACCTTGAGCCCGCGCTTCTCCGCGCTCTCGCTGTATTCAAGCACCTTCTTCGGCGCGCGGTGCGCCGACGCGACCGTCATCTCGTAATCGATGCCGAATTCCTGAAGCATGGCCGCCGCTTCCTGCATCACCGGCAGATCGGAATCGCTCCCCATCAATATCCCCACGATTGGTTTAGCCATATATCTCCCTTCGAATTCATAATTATCGTTCAATGCGCTTTGCACCACGCGCTATGCACCATGCTCTACGCCCAATGCCCTCTGCTCCATGCCCCATGCGCCCTGCGCTTTGCCTTTACAGGTCCTTCGGATCTTCTATAAAGACCGTCTCGATGCCGAACGCATCGCCGACCAGCGGCATCAACGCCCTGACGCCGATGGTTTCCGTCGCATAATGGCCGGCGACAAGCAGGTTCATTCCATATTCCTTTGCCGCATTATATACGGCCAGATCGATTTCGCCGACGAGAAAACAGTCGAGCTTTTCGGCAACCGCCTCTTTCAGCATACTCCCGCCGCCGCCGGATATGATGCCGATCGAACGGATGCGATCGCTTCCGAAGCGAAATATGCGGCAGGCAACGTTCAATGTTTCGTTCAAGACCGAGGCCGCGGCATCCAGGCTGATTGCCTTTTTGAAGGACCCCGCATAGCCGATCCTGATGCCGTGATATTTCCCGAATTTCCACGGCCCCTGGACGTCCAACAGACGGGACAACCGCATATTGTTCCCGTATTCCTCATGGAGATCAAGCGGTAGATGCGCGGCATACAGCGCTATAGCGCTTCTCTTCAGGTGCGCCGCTCTTCTCGCCTCGAGGTCCCTGTCTTTTTGCGGCCGCCATTTGATGCCATGGTGGACCACGAGGAGCTCGACACCAAGTTTTTTCGCCTTCTCAAAGGTGGAGCTACAGGCGTCAACGGCAAAACCGACCCTGCGGATCACGCCCGTTTTACGGGACTTCACTTGCAGGCCGTTCACGGAAGCGTCCTTGATCTTTCCGACCCGCAGCGTCTTGTTCAATAACATTGTGATGTTCCTGATCGTCGCGGGTTGCATTGTACGCGTTGCGTTCCGCATTCTCACGTGGTCTTAATTCCCCGTCTCCAGCGCCCGCGCCCCGATGTCGCTGCGATAGTGCGCGCCGTCAAAGTTGATCGCCCTCACGCCTTTGTAGGCGTTGTCGATGGCGGCGGCCACCGAAGCGCCGAGGCCCGTGACACCCAGCACCCTGCCGCCGTCAGTCACGACAGCTCCGTTCTTCATGGCCGTCCCTGAATGAAATACCAGCACGCCCTTCAGTCCCGCCGCCTTTTCGAGCCCGATAATTTTCCTGCCCTTATCGTACTTCCCCGGATACCCTCCCGAGGCCATGACGATGCACACGGCTGATTCCGGTTTCCACTTGATCTCCAGCGTTGACAAGCGCTCCTCGAGAATGGCCTCGATGATCTCGATGAGGTCCGTATCGAGCCGCGCCATGATCGGCTGGGTCTCGGGATCGCCGAAGCGCGCATTGAACTCCAACACCCTGGCCTCGCCATCCCGAATCATGAGCCCGGCATACAACACTCCCTTGAACAGGCGGCCCTCTTTTTCCATGGCCCGCACCGTGGGGACCATGATCGTGTCCATGACCTTGCGCTCGAGCTGCTTCGTAACGACCGGCGCCGGCGAATAGGCGCCCATACCGCCCGTGTTCGGCCCTTTGTCCGCGTCGAACACGCGCTTATGGTCCTGCGACGACGCCATGGGCGCCACGGTCCTGCCGTCGGAAAAGGCCATGAACGATGCCTCTTCACCCTGGAGACATTCTTCAATGACCACCCGCTCCCCCGCCGTGCCGTAGGCCTTCTCGGTCATAATGATGTCGAGGGCCTTGAGCGCCTCTTCCACGGTCTCGGCAACGACAACACCCTTGCCCGCGGCCAGTCCGTCGGCCTTTACCACGATGGGCGCGCCCTTTTCGCGCACGTACGCCGCAGCCGCGGCCTTGTCGGTGAATACACCATACTCCGCCGTGGGAATATGATACTTCTTCATCAGGTCCTTGGAAAAGCGTTTGCTCGCCTCGAGCTCGGCGGCCTTTCCGCTCGGCCCGAAGATGCGAAGTCCTGCTTTGCCGAACTCGTCCACGATGCCCATCGACAGCGGCCCTTCGGGACCGACAATGGTCAGATCAATCGCTTTGGCTTTGGCGAACGCCAGCAGGCCGGGAACATCCTCTGCCTTGATCGGCGCGCATTCAGCGAGCTCCGCGATGCCCGCGTTGCCCGGCGCCGCATGGATTTTTGTGACCTTCGGGCTCTGCGAGAGCTTCCAGACGAGCGCGTGTTCCCTGCCGCCGCCGCCGACTACGAGTACCTTCATTTACCATCTCCCTGAGCGCGCCATATGATGCACGGTGTACTCATTCGCATAGGGCATGGCGCATAGCGCTCTCTTGCGTTTTTCATTCCCTGCTCTCCGCCCTCTGCTCTCTTCCCTCTGCCAACCCTTCATTCATACTTCCTGTCCTGTATCCCGCGAGGTCCAGGCAGACGTAGGTATAGCCGAGCTTCTTCAGCGCTGTCGTGGTCCGCTCCGCAATACCGCTCTCAAGCAGCTTCGGAAAGTCGGACCGGTCGATCTCGATCCGCGCCGTGTTTCCGTGGTGACGCACACGCACCTGCCGGAAGCCGTGAGCGCGCAGGTGGTCCTCGGCTGTCTGAATGGCCTGGAGAATCACCGGCGTGATCCGTGTGCCATAGGGAATGCGGGAGGAAAGGCAGGCAAGCGACGGCTTGTCCCAGACAGACAGGCGCAGGCTGCGCGCGAGTTCGCGGACCTCGGACTTCGAAAGTCCGGCCTCAACGAGCGGGCTGCGGACGGCATATTCCCGCGCTGCCGTTCGACCCGGACGATGGTCCTTCAGGTCGTCGGTGTTCGAACCTTCAATGACCGAGGAGATCCCTTCTGTCTTGGCAAGGCGCCTCAGCTTGTCAAACAGCTCCTTCTTGCAGTAATAACAGCGGTCCGGGGGGTTTTGAACAAAAGCTTCCGAGGCGAGTTCCTCCGTGTGGAGGGTGCGGTGCGTGACGCCCAGTGCTCGGGCAAAGTTCTTCGCCGCCTGCAGTTCACCGGCGGGATAGGTCTCGGAAACAGCCGTAACCGCGATGAGGCGCGGACCCATGACCTCGGAAGCGGCCCTGAGCAGAAGCGAGCTGTCCACACCGCCGGAATAGGCGAGGACGGCCGGTTTCATCTCTTGAAGCAGGGTCTTGAGGTGTTCCCATTTTCGTTCAATCACCATCTGCGCGATAATAACACAGCTTGAGCGGGAGTGTCAATAAAGTCCTGCGTCCGGCAGGAATTCCGCAATACGATAAAAGAATTCAAGCAATGCGGCATAATACTGTATATTTGCAGTTAAAGCATATTCGCATACTTTATTTGTGGCGGATTTTATCGGTAAGATTTACAAAAACTGG
>Ga0315281_10007964_pt1 | contig 14834 bp, 4 predicted proteins | sample YL17G07_0_MG_FD_204540 | JGI IMG/M metagenome (GOLD analysis project Ga0315281, IMG submission 204540) | Sediment microbial communities from Yellowstone Lake, YNP, Wyoming, USA - YL17G07_0 | ecosystem: Environmental > Aquatic > Freshwater > Lake > Sediment | place: USA: Wyoming | collected...
AGATAGGAGCGGGGGGAGCAGCGCCGAAGGACTATGATGAGATCATCGTGGGCAACGGGCAATGGGCCACGGGCAAGAGCATATTCGAGATCTACGACGCGCTCGGGAATTATAGAACGCAGGAGGTGGTGTACGACATCGGCTGCGGCGTGCGCCCGGCGGTAGCGAACAACCCGCGCGGAGCCCTGGTCTACGTAACAGGGGGACCCAGGATCACGCTCTCCGCTGATGCGAGCAGCTACACGGCGGGTTCCTCCGTCCTCCGTGTCAGCTACGCGATACAGGAGGGCCTCTTTTCCTACACCCACACCGGCAATCTTTTCTTCTGGGCCGACGTGCCGGGGGGTCTGCGCTTCTATCTGACGGGGCGCCGCTCGTGGAGCCGTGCCGCGGCGCCTGTCTACAGGAATGTCACGCTGCGGCAGACGCCGAAGAGAAGCCTCTTCAGCTTCCCTGTGCCGGCGAACGTCCCGCCGGGCAGCTACGCGCTCTCCGCCGCGCTCTACAGCCCGCCCCAGGCCGGCGGGGATCTCTTCAGCAATATTGCGCGGGTGGATTTCTCAGTGGCCCGATAATGCAGCCCCCATGCGCATGCGCGCTGTTTCATGGCGGCGCGCAGCGCGGAGGAGTGATGAAGCGATGCCATACAGGAAGATAATGGTGGAGGCAAAAGTTGAAGCGGTCACGAGGGTTTTCCGGGGTGAGCGGGTGACCGCGGTGGCGGATGCCATGGGGATAGACAGGAATTCGCTCGCGATGTGGGTGTGGAGAGCGCATAGCTCGATGCGTTCGAGCATTGAAAGGAAAAAGGCGGGGAGAAACGGGAGGGTGGTGAGCGGCGCCGCGCAATTGAAGAAGCTCAGGGAAAAGATAGCGCGCCGGGAGAAGACCATACAGACGATGCGTGATTACCTGAGGGTGTCTCTGGAGGGTCCTGTTCCGGCGCGGTGCGCGAAATGCGGATGCGCCAGATTCTACAGGAATGGATTTTGCATGATGAGCATGGAGCATCTGCTTGGGGTGAGGCTCAACAGCGCGAATCGCAGGATCCCGGTGCAGAAGTTTACCTGCGTGAGTTGCGGAGCCGGCGCCCGTCTGGAGGGTCCTGCCGCCCTCTATCATTGGGTGACCGCCAGTAAGGGGTCGAAGAGGGGAACGAGCAGGCGCGCCGTGGAGAAAAATAGTTCTGCGCGGAGCCGCGCGATGCGCCTTGCGGTGGGGGCGCAAAACAGCGCATAAACAAAAAAGCTGTCAACAAGATAATTCAGCATTTTATGCATAAAGCTATCGCGGGTCGGAAGCGGCATGATCAGGGAGTAGAAGAGCGAGGAGCTGTTCCAGGATAAACGGCAGGTCAATGTGGTGATGCGCAACTGGCGTGATAGGAGCTGGTTATGTGGATGTATCCGGTGGGGAAAGTAAACGCATGGTGCGGCATTTTTTATTCCGGTCAGGGGGACGGCAGGATGAGACCTGAAAAACATTGTGCATTCAGAATGGATATTATTACTATTTCGGATGCGCCGGGGAAGTGTGGGGTAGAATTGGTGGCGAACATGGAAACTAATGGGAGGAGATTATGAGTATGCGAATCAACGTGGTGGTGTCTCTTTGTGTGTCATGTATTCTGGCGCTCGCGCTCTTATGTCCCGCGGCGCCGGCCCAGGAGCTGGAGATCTGGTGCGTCTGGGGCGGAAGCGGCGCGGGGACCGGCACCATAATCAAGGGGCCTGGCGCGGGCGGGAAGGTTGTGCTGTTCGACGAGGGCGGCGGCGCTGGTTGGGCGACCTACTGCAAGGCGCTGCTGGACAATGTCGGCATCTCGCAGATAGACTATGCGATTGCCAGCCACTACGACGGCGACCACATAGACGGCCTCAACGATCTCGTCTATAAGATGGGTCCAGATGATGCTGTTTTGGGGCAAACACACTTCGGCTCATACTACGACCGTGGTGGCGACCACACGTATGACGGTGGTCTGATTGATCAGGACTACATGGACACCGTAAACTATTCCGGGAAGAGGTCCACGATCGCGAAAGACACGGACATATATCTGAACGATGCGCATACCGCAGTCCTCCGCATCCTCACCGTCGGCGATGCGGACTGGTATCCCACTCCGCTTAAAAACCTTTTTGTGAGGGGGAAGGTCAGCCCTGTAACCATTGACAGCGAGAACAACAAGTCCATCACCTGCCTGGTGAGCTACGGCGGGTTCGACATGTACCTCGGGGGCGACGCCTCGGGGTTAGACGAGGCCCAGGCCAAAGTCGTCGTGGGCGATCTCAACCGGCACGTGGACATGATGCTCGTGGACCACCACGGTTCCGATACCGAAAACATCAGCTCTCAGTCATTCCTTAACAGCATAGACCCGGAGATCGCCGTCATATCCGTCTGGTCCAACTCCTTCCAACATCCCCGCCAGGACACCGTCACCAACCTGCGCGGCGTCGTCGAGCACGACATTTGGAGCATCATCCGCCTGGATCCGGGCTGCGCACCCGAGCCTGCTCCCTGTGCCGCCGAGGACATGTATCCCGAGTGCTTCACCTCCAACCGCCACGTGCGCATTCATACGGGTGGGAGCTTCTATTCGGTTGAAGCGGTGCTTCCGAACCTCGCACCAACGCCGCTCATCAGCAATCACTTGACGGATGATCCCGGTTTCGGCTGGCCGATGTTCCATGCAAACCTCCAGCGCACGGGCCAGGGTGCCAGTTTTGGGCCTTCGGTGCCCCAATTCGCGTGGGGCTATGAGAGCGGCGACGATATATCTTCTTCACCGGCGGTGAGCGGAACAGATGTGGTTTACATCGGTTCTGATGATAAGAATATTTACAGTTTGAACCCGAATGGGTCAATGCGATGGAGCTACGCGACCGCAGGAAAAATCTCCTCGTCTCCCGCAATTGATGCCGGGGGGAGAATCTATGTCGGTTCGGGGCTGGGTGACAGCAACTTTTATGTTTTGAGCTCCCTGGGCAGCCTGGCGTGGAGCTACGTACATCCGGGTGGTGCCCCAAATGATTACTGGGTATCCTCTCCCGCGATAGGCGATGCGACAGGTGAAGTCTATCTCCAGGCGCGCACGGAACTCCTCTCGCTTAACTCGAATGGATCATTTGCATGGAGCTTCAGCACCGGCGCTGCGGCCTCTGCTCACCCCTCCTCCCCCGCTGTGGGGACTGACGGCCGGGTATTCTGGGGCACCGGCAGCGTGGGTGATTTGTACGCCCTCAACTCCGACAGCTCTCTTGCGTGGACCTACACCACGGGCGGCGCACTCGACTCATCGCCCGCGATCGACTCCGACGGCGGCGTCTACATCGGGTGCTACGACAACAATATCTATGCGTTCACCGCGGCGGGGGAACTCTCCTGGAGCTACCTGAGCGGGGACAAAGTCTACTCGTCCCCCGCGATCGCCACAAGCGGCGCCACAGTGGAAGTCTATGTCGGTTCCGAGGACAATAACCTCTACGCGCTCACGTGGTGGGGGGAACTCTCCTGGAGTTACGCTTCCAATGCTGAGGATATAGATTCCTCGCCCGCGATCGGCGCCGGCGGAATGGTGTACGTGGGGGCCCAGGACAACATACTGTACGCGCTCAATCCCTACGGCACGCTCGCCTGGAGCTACGCGGGGGAGGGCGATTTCGATTCCTCTCCGGCGATCGGGGCTAATGGGGGGATCTATGTGGGTTCTCTCGATAACAAGCTCTATGTCGTGGGCACGGCGCCGCCGACCTCGACGCCTACGGGGCCCACGCCGACGCCGACCGTCACGCCGACGCCGACGAGAACGCCGACACGGACCGCCACGAGAACCCCGACGATTACGAACACCCCGACGATTACGAACACCCCGACGATTACGAACACGCCGACGATTACTCCAACACCCTATGCACCCTGGCCGATGTTCCACAACGACACTCGGCATACGGGCCGGAGTAGTTACACAGGGCCTTTGGTGCCCTGGCTCGCATGGAGCTATACGGCAGGCGATGACGTAGGGTCTTCTCCCGCTCTGGATTCGGACGGGAACATATACGTCGGGAGCGACGACTATCTGTTCTATGCGTATTCCTCGGTTGGCGCGCTTGTGTGGAGCTACGAGACCGCAGGAAGCATCTCCTCGTCCCCCGCGATCGGCTCAGAAGGGATAGTCTATGTCGGTTCGGAAGACAAGAGCTTTTATGCATTCAACTCCACGGGCGGCTTGGCGTGGAGCTACGTACATCCGGGCACTGCCGCGAACGATTACTGGAAATCCTCCCCCGTGATTAGCGTTGCGACGGCTGAAGTCTATCTCCAGGCGCGCAGCAGACTCATCGCGCTCAGCCTTAATGCGGACGAAAGCTCCGTCGGATCACTGGCATGGAGCTACGACACCGCCACCGCGACCACTGCTCACCCCTCATCCCCCGCTGTCGGGGGCGACGGCCGGATATTCTGGGGCACCGGCAATAAGTATACGTTGTATGCTCTCAACGGTCTCGACAGCTCGTTTGCGTGGAGCTACACCACGGGCGGCACACTCCAATCATCCCCCGCGATCGGCTACGACGGCAGCGTCTTCATCGGGTGCTATGACAACAAAGTCTATGCGTTCACGCCGTCGGGGGAGCTCTCCTGGTCCTACCTGACCGGGGACCAGGTTTACTCATCCCCCGCGATCGACAACTCCGGAAAAGTCTACATCGGTTCCGAAGACAATAACTTCTATGCGTTTAATTCGGACGGGACGCTCTCCTGGAGTTACGCTTCTAGTAGTGGCGCGAATTTTGATTCCTCCGCCGCGATCGGTAATGACGGGCGGGTCTACGTGGGGGCCCAGGACGATTTCCTGTACGCACTCAATTCCGACGGCAAGCTCGCCGGGAGATACGCGGGCGGAGGCTCGTTCAACTCCTCCCCGGCGATAAGCCCTGACGGGCGGGTATGTGTGGGTTCTAACGACAACAACCTCCACGTCCTGCGTGATATATCAGTTCTTGGGCTCTGCAGTGACAAATGGCCTCTGCTCATAAAGGATGTGACAGGCGCCACAATAAACCAGACGAACGGAACTGACCCCATCGCTTTCTATTATACCTTTACGTGGGTAGGTGGTCCTGTTGCAGGGTGGGGAGCGGTCTGGGACAATCTTGACTTCTATACTGACACGTCGGAGAGAACAATCAATGGTAGATTGAAGATTTCCATTAAGGGAAAGGTTGAATCAGTGAACATCACCGATGGCGATACCATTACACTCTCCTATGACGGGACAACGAAGGATATCTATTTCCCCGGCCTGGATTCGGATACGACTTTATATGTGGACGCTGATGGGATCACATATACGGACGCAGCGCTATGTAATCCTGCATTTACAGGCCCCACGCGTACGCCGACAGAGACGCCGACACTAACGCCGACCAGCACGCCGACGGAGACGCCGACCGTTACGCCGACGCCGACAGGGCCGACTCCGATGCCGACGATTACTCCAACACCCTACACACCCTGGCCGATGTTCCACGCCGACCTCCAGCATACAGGCCGTAGCAGCATCGCGGCGCTTGACTTGCCCGTGCTCGAATGGAGCTATAAGACGGGCGGCGACATGCATTCCTCCCCCGCCCTGGGTATGGACGGGAGCATATACGTGGGGAGCAACGACAATCTGCTCTATGCGTTCTCTCCGACGGGCGCGATTGCGTGGAGCTACGCGACCGAAGGCAAAATCTCCTCGTCTCCCGCAATCGAGGCTTCAGGGGTAGTCTATGTCGGTTCGGGGGATGGGGACAGCAACTTCTATGCATTCAACTCAAATGGGAGCTTAGCGTGGAGCTACGTACATCCGGGCACTGCCGCGAGTGATTACTGGGTATCCTCTCCCGCGATAGGCGATGCGACAGGTGAAGTCTATCTCCAGGCGCGCAGCAGACTCATCGCGCTCAGCATAGGCTGGGACAACTCCGCCGGATCACTGGCATGGGAATACGGCACCAGCGCCGCGGGCTCCGCTCACCCCTCCTCCCCCGCTGTCGGGACCGACGGCAGGATATTCTGGGGCAACGGAGATACGAAACTGTTGTATGCCCTCAACTCCGACAGGACGCTTGCGTGGACCTACACCACGGGCGGCCAAATCCAATCATCCCCCGCGATCGACGCCGACGGCGGCGTCTACATCGGGGCCGGGGCCAAAGACAACAATATTTATGCGTTCACCTCGGTGGGGGCGCTCTCCTGGAGCTACCTGACTGGAGGAGCCGTCTATTCATCCCCCGCGATCGCCACTAAGGTTGGCACAGGGGAAGTCTATATTGGTTCCAAAGACGGCAACCTCTACCGGCTCACCGTAGAGGGGGCGCTCCGCTGGAGTTATGCTGCTGCTATGGATATAGAGTCCTCCCCGGCGATCGGCTCTGACGGGAGGATGTATGTTGGGTCTAACGATAACATACTGTACGTGCTCAATTCCGACGGCACGCTCTCCGGGCTCTACGCGACCGGAGGCGACATCACCTCATCCCCGGCGATCGGCTCTGACGGGCGGATCTATGTGGATTCTAATGACAACAACCTCTACGTCCTGAGGGCAGGCCCGCCGACACCGATGCCGACAGAGACGGCGACGCCGACGCTGACGCCGACGTGGCCTACTCAAATCCCAACCCAGACGCCGACCCGGACGCCGACGGAGACGCCGACGGTCACGCCGACCAGGACGCCGACCCGGACGCCGACCGAGACGGCGACCGCGACGCCGACCGAGACGCCGACGATCACGCCGACGCCGATCCAGCTCGCCTCCAGCGCCTGGCCGATGTTCCACAAGGACCTCAAGCATACGGGCCTGAGTGGCTACGCGGGGCCTTCTGATCTCGAACTCGCATGGAGCTATAGGACGGGCGACAGCGTGGAGTCCTCCCCCGCCCTGGATACGGATGGGAGCATATACGTCGGGAGCAACGACAATGTACTTTATGCCCTCGACAGCGGCGGCGTGCTTGCGTGGAGCTACGCGACCGGAGGCGAAATCTCCTCGTCCGCCGCAATCAACGCCAGCGAAGCGGCTTATATCTACATAGGTTCCAGGGACAAGAACTTCTATGCGCTCGACACCATCCAAAGCCCAGGCCTCTTAGCGTGGAGCTACCTACATCCCGCAGGACCTATGGGCCCTGCGGCGAATGACTTCTGGGTATCCTCGCCCGCGATAGTTGCGTCGGGTGAAATCTATCTCCAGGCGCGCACGAGCCTCATCGCGCTCAACCAGCAGCAGCTGGATCGCCTTGGAATACTGTCGTGGAGCTACGTGACCAGCACCGCGAGCGCTGCTCATCCCTCCTCCCCCGCTGTCGGGGGCGACGGCCGGATATACTGGGGCATAGGCAGTAAGAACCAATTTTATGCCCTCAACTCCGACATGTCGCTTGCGTGGATATACGGCACGGGTGGCACGGTCCAATCATCCCCCGCGATCGGTGCAGATGGCAGGGTCTTCATCGGGTGCAACGACAACAAAGTCTATGCGTGCAATTCGGACGGGTCACTCTCCTGGAGCTACAGGACCAGAGACGACGTCTACTCGTCTCCCGCGATAGACCCATCAGGGAGGATCTGCATCGGTTCCAGAGACAATAACTTCTACGCGCTCACGTCGGAGGGGGAGCTCTCCTGGAGTTACACGTCCTTGTTTGCTGGGAATTTTGATTCCTCGCCGGCGATCGGATCCGACGGGCGGATCTACGTGGGGGCGCAGGACGACTTCCTGTACGTGCTCAATTCCGACGGCGCGCTCTCCGGGTTCTACGAGACGGGGGCCTCGTTCAACTCCTCCCCGGCGATCGGCTCGGACGGGCGGATCTACGTGGGTTCTGGCGACAACAACATCTACGTCCTGCGCGAAATCCTGACGCCCACGCCGACCAAGACGCCGACGCAGACGCCTACGCCGACGGAGACGCCGACGGAGACGCCGACGGTGACAAACACGCCGACTGAGACACCGACCGAGACGCCGACGCCGACAAACACGCCGACTGAGACACCGACCGAGACGCCGACGGTGACAAACACGCCGACTGAGACACCGACGGAAACGCCGACGAGAACGCCGACCGAGACGCCGACAGAGACGCCGACAGAGACGCCGACAATGACGCCGACGATCACGCCGACGGAGACGCCGACGAGAACGCCGACACGAACGCCTACGGCGCCCACGCCGACACCGACGAGAACACCGACCGAGACGCCGACAAGAACGCCGACACGAACGCCGACGGTGACGAGAACGCCGACGGTGACGAGAACGCCGACGATCACAAGAACGCCGACAAACACGCCGACCGTGACGCTGACTCCGACGCCGACAAGAACGCCTACGGCACCCACGCCGACGCCGACGATCACAAGAACGCCGACGATCACGCGGACGCCGACGATGACGCTGACGCCGACGAGAACGCCGACCGAGACGCCGACAAGAACGCCGACACGAACGCAGACGCCGACACGAACGCCGACGCCGACACGAACGCCGACGCCGACACGAACGCCGACGCCTACGGCACCCACGCCGACGCCGACACAAACGGGGACGCCGACAATCACGCCGACAAGAACGCCTACGCCGACACGAACGGAGACGCCGACACGAACGCCTACGAGAACGCTGACCCCGACAAGAACGCCGACCCAGACAAGAACGCCGACGATCACACGGACCCCGACGATCACACGAACGCCGACGATCACGCCGACCGAGACGCTGACTCCGACGCCGACAAGAACGCCTACGGCACCCACGCCGACGCCGACGGTGACGAGAACGCCGACGATCACGCGGACGCCGACGATGACGCTGACGCCGACGAGAACGCCGACCGAGACGCCGACAAGAACGCCGACACGAACGCCGACGCCGACAAGAACGCCGACGGTGACGAGAACGCCGACGCCGACAAGAACGCCGACGGCACCCACGCCTACGCCGACCGAGACGCCGACCGAGACGCCGACTCAGACACCGACTCAGACGCCAACTGAAACGCCGACTCAGACGCCGACAGTGACGCCGACCGAGACGCCGACTGAGACCCCAACTCCGACTGAGACGCCGACGCCGACAAACACGCCGACGGTGACAAACACGCCGACCGAGACGCCGACCGTGACGCCGACGCCGACAAACACGCCGACCGAGACGCCGACGCCGACAAACACGCCGACTGAGACACCGACCAAGACGCCGACGCCCCTTGGGCCATACAGCGGCTTTGCTGTTGGCGAAGAGGGCGTGATCTACCGTTCGATGGATAATGGCGTTACCTGGTTGCCGCTCGCCTCGGCGCCATCAGGCGACTGGTATGGTGTGGCATTTGCGAATAGGACTGATGGCTGGGTGGTAGGAGATTCGGGGAAAATATACAAGACGACCGACGGCGGAGAATCCTGGGCGCGGCAGACCTCGGGCCTCCAAGGCATCACCAACGTAACACTCTATTCGGTCAGTTGCTACACCGGGCTCAATGTCTGGGCAGTTGGAGAACAAGGAGTTGTTGTTTACACCACCGATGGCGGCAACGACTGGACGAAGAATGGTGTTCCTGGCGGGGGGGGTATCACACTTGATGATGTCTCGTTTGTGGACACGCAAACCGGGTGGGTGGTGGGCCGGAAGAATTCCGACTCGTCTCCTGTAGTTTACAAGACAATCAATGGCGGGAGTGGTTGGATAGACCAGTCGGCTGCCATAGAAGCCGCCGGACTGACTACCGGCGCCAGAGGGGTCCATTTCCTCACGAAGAATCTAGGGTACATTGTCGGGTCCGATAAACTCTACAAAACAACCAACGGCGGAAGTATGTTCATTGAGACCTCCATCGGCGATGTGCAGGAGGATATATACGCCGTGAACGGCACGTACCTGTGGTCTGCGGGCGACTGGGGCAGCGTGGATCGGAGCACGAACGGAGGCGCGCAGTGGGGCAGTGTTGCCCCCGGCGATGCGGATGGCTGGTGGCAGAATGCTATCTGGGCGAGGCGCGTCCTCACGCCCACCAACACGCCGACCGTGACGCCGACCGTGACGCCGACGCCGACAGGCCCCACGCCGACGCCGACCGAAACGCCGCCAGGCCCCACGCCGACGCCGACGGAGACGCCGACGCCGACGGAGACGCCGACGCCGACGGTTACGCCCAAACTCGAGGCCTGGGTGGTGGGAGAGGACGGGATCATTCGCTACACCGAGAACGGTGGTGCAAGCTGGACTCCCCAGATAACCCCTGCTGGGGTCGCCCTTAACGACATTATACTCGTGCAGATCCCGTCACCCACGCCGACACCCACGGCGACGGCGTCGCCTGTGCCACTGTTAGTAAACAATGTTACCGGCGCAGAAATAGGAGCTCCGAGCGGAGAGGGTGAGCGTGATTTTGAATATACTTTTGCATGGGTGGGCGGGGGTGATTACGGATATATTTATGACACCGAGAACATTTATTATGACCTGGATGCATTCACTGGCGGTAGATTGATGGTTACCATTAGCGGCTTGGTGAACATTGGTGCGGGCGATTACATTAGGCTCTCTTACGATTCGACATCGAAGAATATCTATTTCCCCGAACTGACAAGCGATGCGACTCTGTATGTGGGCTCTGATGGGAGCACATATTCGGACGAAGGTCTAACTGTTCTTGCACAATCTGCGCCATCATAACAATCCTAGAGCGCGCGCGATGGTTCAGTGAAGCTCCCTGTGCCCTGGTGCAGGGAGCTTCACGTTTTTTAGGTCCACTTTCCTCCCCCTTGATGGGGGGGTAAGGTGGGGGTGTAAACATAATTACTCGTAGCCCCCTCCCCCCGCCTCGGCGGGCAAGCTTAATCTTTACCTGCCTTTGGCAGGCCCTCCCACGTTGGGGAGGGGAAATATTTGTTCTGCGAACTCGTATCCATTCATATTGTAGGGGGCGCCAGTCTGGCCGCCGTAGTGCGGGCGTGATAAATCACGCCCCTACAATACGATTTATTTCCTGTAGGGGTCGGATTCATCCGACCCGCGTTGTGGTGCTTTAAGCCCAAGCCGCAGCTTCTGTATACATCTGTGTGAATCCTGTTCCTCCCATATTGAGTGGGAACAAAGTTACCAAGCCAGGTATGAACAAAGTTCCCACTTCGCTAGAAGCGGCAATCTGATGGTTGTGAAGTTGGAGGTATAGCGCAATGCTAATGGCCTAACATGCTCTTGGAAAAGACGTTAGGTCTCATGTGGAAATAACGAAAGAAAATCCTACTATGGCACGGAACTTGCTGATTTACTATGGCAAGGAACAAGGGTATCTGTTTGCGCCTGATCTTCCTGATCGACCTGATTTTCTGTAGCGCGCCTTTCAGGGTGCGGGTATAGGTAAGATCAATCAGGTGCTCATATTAAAATTTATTGATGTATACCCCGCCCCTTGGGGCGATTGGGAACCGCTCTAAAGGGGGTTGAAGGGGGAATGCCCCCTTCGTAATCTCATGTTCTTTTCCTATAGAAGCCCCGCCTCTTGAGGCGGGGAGATTCACTTGGCTCTTGCCGGATCTTTTTGATAAAGCATGCGGTGATTAAGTTGCAATAACCTGCTGGTGAAGGAGCTAATGACATTGGGCTCCTTTTGCCCGGGTATCCAGCAAGTTAATATAATTCAGCATTTTATGCATAAAGTTTTCGCGAGGCAGAGACGGCATGATCGGGGAGTAGAAGAGTGAGGAGCGCTTCCAGAATACACGGCAGATCAATTTGGCGATGCGCAACTCGCGTTGATAGAGCCGGTTATGTGGATTTGTCCGGTGAGGAAATCATGCGCATGATGCAGCGTTTGTTATCCAGGTCATGGTGCGGTTGGATAAATCCTGAAAAGTATTGTGCATTGGGAAGTGATTTTGTCCCCTTTGAGAAACCGCTATTGACAAAGATCCCAGCGTTTGTTAAAATTGGTGGTCTAAAAAGGGCGAACCACGTTCTTCAACTATAGGACACGATTAGCATGAAACGAGCCTCGCGCTTCACACATGCTCTTTTGCTTTGTCTCTTCTTATTCGCTGCGACCTCATACGCTGAGGACCCGACGATTACCCCGACGATTACCCCGACGATTACCCCGACGATTACCCCGACGATTACCCCAACGCCTATGCCTATGCCCTGGCCTATGTTCCATCACGATAGGGAGCACACCGGGCAGAGCGAATATGCCGGCCCGTCAGCGCCTGTGCTCTTATGGAGCTATAGGGTCTCCGCTGTAGCAACTCCCGCACCATCCTCTCCAGCGCTGAGGAGTGATGGAGTGGTAGCTTTCGGCTCTAGTACTAATACTAATCCTACTTTCTTCACACTAAAATCGAATGGCGCGCTCAACTGGAGCTACCGGACTGGGACGAATATAGCATCCTCTCCCGCGATGGGGAGTGACGGGATGGTATATGTCGGCTCTAACAGTCCTGATAAGCACCTTTACGCCCTCAATTCCAGCGGCGCGCTCAACTGGAGCTACCTGGCTGCGGCGAGTATAACATCCTCTCCCGTGCTGGGGACTGACGGGAGGGTGTATGTTGGCGCTAATGGCAGTAGTGATACTAATCTTTACGCCCTGAATTCCAATGGCGCGCTCAACTGGAGTTATACAACTGGTTTTATAGAATCTTCTCCCGCGCAGGGGAGCGACGGGAGGGTGTATGTCGGCGCTGATAATTCCCGTCTTTACGCGCGCAATTCCAACGGCACGCTCGACTGGAGTTATTTGACTAATTTTCCTGTAATTTCCTCTCCCGCGCTGGGGAGCGGCGGGAGGGTGTATGTCGGCTCGGAGGATAAGAACCTTTATGCCATCAATTCCGACGGCGCGCTCAACTGGAGTTATGCAACTGGCCAAGTTGTAGACTCTTCTCCCGCGCAGGGGAGCGACGGGAGGGTGTATGTCGGCTCTAATGATAGGAACCTTTATGCCATCAATTCCGGCGGCACGCTCAACTGGAGTTATCTGACTAGAGATAATGTAACCTCCTCTCCCGCGCGGGGGAGTGACGGGAGGGTGTATGTCGGCTCCCGGGACAATAATCTCTACGCGGTTAATTCCGACGGCGCGCTCAACTGGAGCTATATGACTGGGTATGATGTAGATTCCTCACCCGCGCTGGGGAGTGACGGGAGGGTGTATGTCGGCTCTGCTAATATGCTCTATTGCATCGGGCAAAAGACGGAGACGCCGACTCAGACGCCGACCCAGACGCCGACCGAAACGCCGACTCAGGCGACGACAGAGACACCGACACCGACGCCGACGATCACGCCGTGCCATGAGCCTTTGTCTATAAGTAATATTTACGCCGCAGACATACTGTCTCCTCATCGCGGAAGTGGTGGACATGATTTTAGTTATACTTTTGCATGGGTAGGGGCTCCTCTAGCAGGTTGGGGATTGATTTGGGACACGGAGGATATCTGGTCTGATAGTACGGAGTCAACCACCAGCGGCAGATTGAAGGTTTACGTTACGGCCGATGAAGGACCAGTGACCACCCAGGCGGGAGATTCTATCGAAATCACGTATGACGATGCGGCAACGCGAACGATTCTTTTCCCCAGGATGATAACAGATACGACTCTGTATGTGGATAATAGTGGGTATACATATACGGACGAGAATCTTTGTACTCCTTGCGATGTAAGAACCGCAACGCCGACGCCGACACAGACGCCGACGGAAGCACCGACGATAACGCCGACGGTGTCTGAAGTATGCTACAATTTCACGCTCTACCACACCATCTATGGAAATCAAAACTGGGTTTCACTTCCTTTCATACCGCCGCCTCTAGGGATATCGACAACTGTCGATCTCGGGAATTCGATAGCGGATTCATTCATCCCCGAAGAAGGAGACAGTTTGGCTATCACGCTCCGGGATGGGGCGAATCAGAGAAACTCGAAAACAAATGGTGACTATTCAGGGGGAGAATGGTTATGGGATCCTGAGGAGGGATACCCGATTTCAACTGGGGCAATGTGTAAGGTATCGCTATACAGAGCGGCGGGAGCGCCATTTTCAACGGTGTGGACAGTATGTGGGACTATCCCCCCTGCGGGAACAGTTCAGTTTATTTTTTATCACAACAGCCAGGGGAATCAGAACTGGGCTTCGTTGCCTTGCGATAAGGGGGATATTACTACAACGCAGGCTCTGGGAGAGTCGATTGTTGCCTGCTACCCCGACGTAGCAGAAGGAGACAGTTTGGCTATCGCGCTCCGGGATGGGGCAAATCAGAGAAACTCGAAAACAAATGGTGACTATTCAGGGGGAGAATGGTTATGGGATCCTCCGGGGGGATACGCGATTTCAACTCCAATGCCCTTTGTCGTATCTCCTTACCATCTCCCTGGGATAACAGTGACATGGCCATGTGCGACGCCGACACCCTAGGACTGATGTAACGAGTAAAGGGATGTTCATCAAATGAAGAGCAGAATACATGCCGCGGTCTTCATTATAAGCATTGCGAGTATTTCTCTCATTGGCTCCTTGTTTCCACAGGAATGCCATGCAGTTGCGATGAGGACCTATGTAAAATTAACGTCTACCGGCGCTAAACCAGCAAAGGGTCATGTCAAGTTCACTGCCTACTTCAAGAGCGACGGTGATAATGTCATCGAAACAGAAGATACATGGGATTATTATACGGAGAACGCGGGCTATTATGATGGTTTAGGGCTTTGTCGGGCAGAGACAGAGGATGTTAGTCCCCCAGAGTCAGTTAGTAGTGGGGATTCATATCAATTA
>Ga0315281_10007965_pt1 | contig 14833 bp, 12 predicted proteins | sample YL17G07_0_MG_FD_204540 | JGI IMG/M metagenome (GOLD analysis project Ga0315281, IMG submission 204540) | Sediment microbial communities from Yellowstone Lake, YNP, Wyoming, USA - YL17G07_0 | ecosystem: Environmental > Aquatic > Freshwater > Lake > Sediment | place: USA: Wyoming | collected...
TGCGGGTTCTGGAGCGCCCAGTCGGGCGGCAGCGTCGGGCCGTTGGGAAGGCTGCGGTCAATCACCCCGTCGGAGTACTGGTAGACCGCGGTGCCCACCTCCTCGCCGGTCTCCACGTTCACGAGCAGCGCACGGCCGCTCTCGGTCCCGAAGTCCAACCCCAAAGCGAGTCTGCGCCCGGGCATCTCTCTCCTCTGCGAGGCCTGCGAGCCGCGCCGCCGCAACTAGAAAGTGACCGCCACCCGCACCACCGGCTCGCCCGCGCGGTCCGTCTGTTTTCGCTCCGCCAGCGCGAACGCCTCTTGCGCCCGCTCGGCCGGGAACCGGTGGGTCAGCAGCGGGCCCAGCCGCACTCGCCCCTCTCGCACCAGGGAGATCGCCTCCGGGTAGTTCTCGTTCTGCCGCCGGACGAACCTGACCGTCAGCTCCCGCCGACGCATCTGGGCGGCCGAGAGCCGGTACTCGTCCTCGGCCGGAATCCCGATCACGACCACCTCGCCCCGGGGCCTGACCGACTCGATGCAGTCGTGCAAGGCTTCCAGGGGGCCAGCGACCTCGAAGGCGATGTCCGCGCCGCCACCAAACGTGGCTCGCAGCACCTCCTCCTTCGTGCTGTTCGGGCCGACAGGTATGGTGAGGTCCGCCCCCAACGCCTCTGCCACGGCCAGCCGCCCGACAACGGGATCGGCCGCGAGGATTCGTCTCGCTCCGCGCAGCAGCGCCATCTGGATCACCAGCAGCCCGATCGCGCCGCAGCCGACCACAATCACCGTGGCCCCCGCCAGACCCGAGGTCAGCTCTACCGCGTGGACCGCGACACACATTGGCTCCAGCAGCGGGCCTTCGACGATGTCCAGGGACTCTGGAAGCGGGAAGACCCGCTCCGCGGGCCAGGCGAACAGCTCCCGCATCGCCCCCTCCACGGGCGGCAGGTCCAGGAACCTGAGGTGGCGGCAAAGGTGGAGGTTTCCCGACCGGCACATGTCACAGCCCCGGCAGGGAGCCGCCGGGTCAACCACGACTGGCGTCCCCGGGGCCAGGCTGGAGCTGTTGGGGTCCTCCACCACTCCTGAGACCTCATGGCCGGGAACAAAGGGCCGGTCCCAGCTCACCCCGCCCACATTGCCCTCGCCCCACATGTGGAGATCCGAGGCGCAGATGGTCACCGCGCGCGTGCGCAGGAGCACCTCGCCGGGGCCGGGCTCGGGCGCCGGCAGCTCAGCCAAGCGAAGGTCGCGAATGCCATGCTGCAGGATCGCGCGCACTCCTCCTCCTCTGGTCTGCGTACCCCAGGCCGGCGGCGCGGCGCCGCCGGCTAGTGCTCCACGATCTCCTCGAAGAGGTCCTTTGGCACGCCACACAGGGGGCAGACCCAGTCGTCGGGTACGTCCCCCCAGGGCGTGCCCGGCGGGACGCCGTTATCCGGGTCGCCCGCCGCCGGGTCGTAGACGTAGGGGCAGGCCGTACACTGCCACTTCGACACTGCAAGTACCTCCCATGTCTGGCCCGCGGGCCAGTATCCGGCGCGCTGACCCTACCAGGGGCAGGGGCGGGTGTCAAGGTACCACCCGGGCCGCCGGGAAACGACAGGTGGTGGCCCGAGGCCGTCGGGGCGCGCGCAGGGGCGCAGCGCGCCACCCCAGGCCAAAAGGTGAGGCGGCAGACCGGGGGAGTCTGCCGCCTCGTGGTGGGGTGGGGTTTGGGGTGGGGTTAGCCTGTCACTATTGAGACTCGCCACCTCGAGCCATTGTCAGGTTCCAAGGGCGCAGTATAACGACGGCCGGCCTGGCTGTCAAGGGGCCGAGCCAGATTGTTGGCGGAGGCGACGGGAGGACCCCTGTGGCGCACCTGGACCCTCGAGGCCCGCCGGCGCCTTGTCAGCCGGGAATGCGAGGGGTATACTCAGTTCGTATGCAACCGGTCGGCCGACGCCTGTCGCGAGGAGGCAGTACAGATGGGGGCCCGCAGGCGCATAGCTAAACCTCAGCCAGAGGAGAGGTCCAGACCCTCCTGGCTGACCGTGACGGAACAGGCTGGGCTGGCGGGCGCAGTGGCCGCCGTTCTCAGCCTGGCCTACCTCTTGTACGTCATCATCTCGGGTGGGTTGTCCGCTCCCCTCATCACTCCGGCCGCGCTGGAGGGGATCAAGCACAATGTCGCCGTAACCGAGCAGGTGTTCTCCTGGGGTCTATGGATCGCGGTGATTGCGGCCGGCCTCCGGTATCGTCGATCCGATCTGCCCGGCTACGTGGCGATTGGGGCCGGCGTGCTCTGCGCGTTGGTGCTGCCGCTGGTCGTGCGGACCCGGGTGCCGCAGGGGAGCGCCCGCGACCTGGTGGACGTGGCGACTGATCTGGTCACGAGCTTCCAGACCGCGGGTGGCATCATGGTCGTCCTGGGCTTCCTCCGCGTGGTGATCGGGTACATGCTCCGGGTCGCCAGCATGCCCCGCGGTGGCGCGGTGAGGCGCGTGGCTGGCTTCGACGCGGCCCTCGCCCAGCTCTCGGCGGAACCCATCGGGGGGCGCCCCTCCCTGATGCGCAGGTGCTGGGAGCTGCACTACTGCCGCGGGAGCCTTCGGGTGAACTGCCCGCGCTACAAGGACCAGGTGGCCTGCTGGAAGGCCCGCTCCGGCTGCTACTGCGACCACAGCCTGGCCACCCGCTTGCTCGACACAGTCAGCGCGAAGGCGAAGCTGCAAGTCGCAGAAGAGATGCAGGCCGTCCAGAGCCGGGCTCGCACGCCGGAGAAACCTGGAGCCAAGCGGGGGCTGCGAGTCACGGCAAAGAAGCGGAAGCCGCCTTGCGGCGACTGCCCGATCTATCTCGACCATCAGAAGTACAAGTACCGCGTCTTGGCCGTGTTGGCCTACCCCGCGGCAGCCGCCATCATCGGGCTCGCGTTCCTCCCTATCAAGTCGGGTTACGAGTGGGTGGACCACTACTTCGGCGCCAGGCTCGCCGTGACTCTCCCCATCACCGACACCCCAATCCCGGAGGCGCAGTGGCTGTCGGCCGAGAATGTGGTCATCATCCTGATCGGCGTCGTGGTGGCAGCCACCATCCTGCACCTGACCGAGGTGGTGGTCTTCCGCCTGAAGCTCTAGCGGCCGCGCCAGCGGCCATGTGGGAGCCCCGTCATCGGGGCGACCCCTTGTTATAGGTGCGGGCACGTCCCCTCATGCCCGCCGGCAGGGAGCCAACACTCGTGGTCTACCAGTTCAGACTGCCGGAAGTCACGCACTTCGGATGGGGCGCGGTGGAAGGAGTCGGCCAGGAGGCCGCCCGGCTGGGGCGGCGTGCCCTGCTGGTCACCGGCCGCGCGGCGATGAAGCAGACCGGGACGGCCGACCGGGTGGTTGCGCTGCTGGCTGCGGCCGGGGTCAGCGTGCGCCCCTACGATGGCATCGAGTCCGATCCCCGCGCCGCCACCATAGACCGGGCCGCCAAAGCCGCCCGCGCGGAAGGATGCGACCTGGTGGTGGGCCTGGGCGGCGGCAGCCCTATGGATGCGGCGCGGGCCATCGCCGCTATGGCCGTCCTGGAGGGTTCGATCACCGACTACCTGGACGGGAAGGCGATTGATCGCCCCGGGCTCCCCCTGATCAACATCGCTACCACCGCGGGCACGGCGAGCGAGATCACCTCGGTGGCGGTGGTCCTGCACGAGCGCAAGCAGCTCAAGATGGGCCTCAAGAGCCCGTTCTGGTTTGCCCGTGTCGCCATCACGGACCCCGAGCTGACGCTCACCATGCCGCCGGCCCTCACCGCCGCCACCGGGCTGGACGCGCTCACCCACGCCATCGAGTCCTACGTCTCGACGCAGGCTACGCCTCCCAGCGAAGGCCTCGCCCTGCGGGCGATCGAGCTGGTCGGGCTTCACCTGCGGGCCGCCTTCGCCGATGGCAGCAACCGGCCCGCGCGGGAAGGGATGGCGCTGGCCAGCATGACCGCGGGCATGGCCTTTGCCAACTCAGGCCTCGGCCTGGTGCACGGACTCGTGCATCCTATCGGCGCCCGGTTCGGTGTCCCGCACGGGATGGCCTGTGGCCGCCTGCTTCCGCTCGTGATGCGCTACAACCAGCCGGCGGCCGAGGAGAAGATGGCACAGGTCGGCCGCGCTCTCACCCGCCGGCCGGAGGCTGCGGCCGGGGACGCGGCTGACGCGGTGGAATCACTGCTGCGAGACTTGGGGGTGCCGGCCGGAATCGGCGATGTCGGCGTGCCCGCCGACCAGATTCCCTCACTCGCCCGGGACGGTCTCCTCGCCGGCGCGGTACGCACGAACCCTCGCCCAGTGACCGAGCAGGAGGCCCTGGCGCTGCTCGAGGAGGCGAGGGAGCGTTAGCCGTCCGGCAGGTTGAGAGCCTGCCCTACCCGGACGAGAGCCGCGCCAGCAGCCGTCGGGCGCGGGTGTGATCGGGCTCCACCTCCAGCGCCCGGCTCAGCGCCGCAATCGCCTCCTGGGTGCGGCCCGCCTTGGCGTGCAGCAGCCCGATCTCGTAGTGCGCGTCGCCGAAATCGGGCTGGAGCTGGGTCACGCGGGTGAACTCCTGGAGCGCCAGCTCGTCCATGCCCCCGAGCTTGTAGGCGAGCGCGAGGTTATGCCGCGCCGCGGTGTCGCCGGGGTTCGTGTCCAGCAGCCTCCTGGCATCCTGGATCATCCGGTCAATCGCCTGGGAGCGCAGAGACGTGCCGCAGTGGGCGCAGAAGTTGGCGCCCTGCTCCACCGCACGGCCGCAGTTCGGGCACTCCGCCACCGAAGCTCCTCCCAGGCGCGCCCTCGGGCGTAGCCCCTACGGGCGAGCCCCCTCTCCGCACCAGCCTAGCACACAGCGCCGCACTCGGCAACCGGGATCATCGCCCGCGCTTGACGCCACGCCCGGCAGCCCTATAATCGCGCTGTGCCGCGCCGTTCCGCGTCGAGGGTCCTGCTGTGGGGGTGGCGCGGATCGAGGTCAATGGGGTGCTATGGCCGGCGGTCGCTGTTGTCGTGTCTCCCCTATCGTCTGCGTCCCGTCTCCGACGAGCTGCACTTCGAGGGCGGCAGGAGGCAAGGTCCTGCCCTACGGACCTGCGATGATGGTCGCACCAAGACCGGCTGTCCGTCAGCTGACGGACTCCGCAGCCCCCGCTGGAGTAGGGGCGGCCAAGCCCTGCGCCCGGCTGGGGCCTCGTCTGTCCGGGTTTCGCCGTTGCCTCTTTCGCCAAAACGCGGCAGGGGGCGACCGCAGAGGGTCGCCCCTTCGAACAACCAGAGGTGCGGGGCCGCACCAGGCCGGCCCGCGCCGCGTTGACGCCGGCCGGGTGGAGTGCTATCATACGTGACTGGCGGGGCGTAGCTCAGCTTGGCTAGAGCGCGCGGTTCGGGACCGCGAGGCCGGCAGTTCAAATCTGCCCGCCCCGACGTGATATTATCAGCGCCGATCGAGAGGTTGGCGTGCCCTCCATGAAGGCGCCGAAGAGGGCTGAGGCGCTTCCTGCCTCCTTTGCCATCCCCCCTGAGGTACCGGCGACAGCCCAGCGGGGACTGCGAAGTCCCTCCGCCCACGGGCGGAGCAATCTGCTCGGAGCGCAGGCCGCAGCGCCGCGCCGCCGAACGGGTGGGACAAGCTATGGGCTGCAGGTACACCTACAACGACGCGTGCAGGCAGAGCTGGTGGGCTGACGTGAGAGTGACCAGGTCTGAGTTTATCCGCCTGGCAGGAAGCCTGGCCCTTGCTCTCCTAGGGTCGGCCGTGCTCACGGGGTGCGCCCGCGGCAAGCCTATGTCCCACGAGCAAGCGGTCGGCGATCCCAACGTGCTGGTGGTCTATGCTTCCTGCGCGCTCGTGCCTCCGGTCGACAGCTTGCGAAAGCAGTTCGAGAGCGCTAACCCGGGCAAGACTCTCTTGATCGAGGGCGGCGAGCCGGCTGCCCTCGTCAAGAAGCTGCAAGGAGGAAGCGCGGCCGACGTCTTCATGTGCCTCGGGCAATCCGAAGCCGGCCTGCTCGAACGCGAGGGGTTGCTGGAGCCGTCCACTCGCCGGGAGATCGGGGAGTTCAGCCTCGTGCTGGCGACGCCGGCGTCCAAGCCGTCCGCCGTGACAGACGCGGAGAGCCTGACCTCGCCGGACATCAAGGCGATCGTGATGGCCGCCCCGGGCATCACCTCGTTGGGCACGGATGGCAAGCATTCCCTCGATCGCCTGAAGGTCTGGAACAAGATCCAGGACAAGCTGCAGCTTCAGACGAGCCCCCTGGCGGCGGCCCAGGTGCTGAGCAAGGGAGAGGCCGACGTCGGGGTGATGTATGACCCGTGCCCCCTGCTGCGGCTGCCGGGGAAGATCGCGCCGAACACGCTTGCGGTGGCCGCCCCCCTCAAGGCCGGCGGCGAGAGACCGGCCGGGATCCAGATGGTGATCTGCAAGCACAGCCAGAAGACCGCGCTGGGGCAGCGTTTCATCGGGTTCATGCGAAGCCAGCAGGCCAGGCCGGAGCTGGAGGCAGCCGGCATCCCGGTGCAGGGCGCGGCCGCTAGGCCGGACCCCGCGCCAGACGCCGCTGCACCTCCCGCCCTGCCAGCAGGCCGCTAGCTGAGGCCTGCAGCAGGCCCCGCGTCACTCCCGCCCCGTCACCCACCGCGAACAGGTTGGCCACCTCGGTCTCCAGGCTCTTGCTCAACCGCGGCCGAGCGGAGTAGAGCTTCACCTCGATCCCGTAGAGCAGCGTGTGGCGCGAGCCCAGGCCGGGGGCGAAACGGTCGAGCGCGTCCAGCGCCTCCAGGATGCTGGCCAGATGACGGTGGGGCAGCACGAAGCTGAGGTCGCCGGGCGTCGCGCTCACCAGGGTTGGCCGCACCAGGCCGCGCGCGATCCGCTCATCGGTTGACCGCCGGCCCGAGCGCAGGTCTCCCAGTCGCTGGCAGATCACGCCCTCGCTGATCAGATTGGCCAGCCGCGCGAGGTAGCGCCCATAGGCGATGGGATCGTGGAAGGGCTCGGTGAACTGCGTGCTCACCAGCAGCGCGAAGTTCGTGTTGGCGGTGCGCTTCCCCGCGTAGCTGTGCCCGTTCACCGTGGTGATCCCCTCGGCCTGCTCGGTCACCACCTCACCGTAGGGACACATGCAGAAGGTGCGCACGCGGTCATCGAAGCTGCGCGAGTAGAAGATCAGTTTCGACTCATAGGCGGCGGCCGTGACCTCGGCCAAGGTCTCCGCCGCCACCTCCACCCGCACCCCCACGTCAACCGGATTGTCGGCCCGCCCCAGGCCCAGGCGAGAGGCCTCCTGCATGAACCACTCGGAGCCCTCCCGGCCGGGGGCAGCGATAACGCAGTCAGCGCGGTAGCGCCGGCCGGCTGCGGTCTCGACGCCGGTCACCGCGCCCTCGGTCACCTGGATGCGGGCGATCGCCTCGCCGGCATGGACCTCCACGTTCTTGCCGAGTGCACCTCGCATCTCGCGCAGCACCATCGGGCAGCGGTCGGTGCCCAGGTGGCGGATGCGCGTGGCGATGAACTCCAGATCGGCGCGGGTAGCCCGTCGGCCCAGGGCGGCCATCGCGTCCTCGTCGGCCCCGTAGAGCTCCCGGGGCGCGCCGAAGCGCAGCCACATCTGGTCCACCTCTTCGAGCAGCGAAGCAACCTCGCGGCGCGGCAGGTAGGAGGCAAGCTGGCCCCCGATCTCGGGGGAGAGGGTCAGTTTGCCATCGGAGAAGGCGCCCGCGCCGCCCCAGCCGCAGAGCAGCCACTTCGGGTCGGAGGCGCCTCCACCAGCCCCACGCTGGGCGAGCCGCTCGTCAATGTCCGGGCCTTTGTCGAAGATCCTGACTCGCGCGCCTTCCGCGCCGGAAAGGCCGAGCGCGGCGAAGATCCCGGCCGGGCCGGCGCCGATGATCGCCACCTCACCGCGGGAGCCGCCTCTCGGGACTCCGCGGGAGCCCTTCAGGGTTCCAGAGGAGCGGGGCGACCTCGCAGCCGGCTTACGCCGCGGCATGTCAGACCTCCCCGCCGGCTCGCCGGAGCAGCCCCTGGAGCGTCTCGTCGGTATTGCGAGCAACCAGCTTGTGCAGCAGCCTCCGGATCAAGGGGCCGATCAGGGGCACGTTGTACTCGTAGCTGATGTCCAGGGTCACGCGCGTGCCACTGCCCTCGGGGGCGAAAGTCCACGTGCCCTCGTAGCGATCCCAGTCGCCGGAGAGGGACCGGAAGCGGCACTGCCGCCCCTGGTCGTCCCAGACATCCTCCTCGACCCAGCGAATGGTGCGCCTGAACTCGGGCACCAGGCCCACCCATTCGCTGACCGTGCGCGCGCCGGCACGCTCGCGGATGGTGACGCTCTGCACGTTGGGCAGGAACTCGGGGAAGCTCTCGACGTCCTTCGCCAACTGGTAGACGCGCTCGGGCGGCGCGGCGATAGCGATCTGTGAGTGGACCTCTGGCACCGGCATCCCCTGACTCGGCGCCGCAGGCGGCTCGGACCGGGAGGCCGGGCGCCCGGCGCCAATGGATAGCGCCGTGGCGGCCAGCGCGGCGCGCTCAGGCGATTCTAAGCCAGCGGGGGGGACCTGTCAACGTGCGAAGCCGCGCCGGCTTGGCGCCGAGGAGTCAGGCGACAACCGTTGCCGCCAGCGCCTTGCGCACGCGGCGGGCGAGCTCCTCAGGCTGGAAGGGCTTGATGACGTAGTCGTCGGCCCCGGCGCTGAGGCAGTCGGCGATGAAGTCGCTGCCCGAGCCTGCGCTGACCACGATGATCTGAACCCCGGCCGTGGCCGGATTGCGCTTGATCTCGGTGCACACCGGGATGCCGCTGACCTCGGGCATGTTGATATCGAGCAGCACGACATCCGGCCGCTCCGCCGCGATCAGATCCAGCGCCAGCCGGGCGGTAGGGATCTCCAGAATGTCGTACTCGTCACCCGACAGAGTCAGGCTGTCCCGCATGAGCCTCCGCGCGAACGGATCGTCGTCCACGATCACTACCTTCGGCATCAGCCTCCGCTCCTGGCGTGTCGGGCCTGAGAGCCTTCCCCACAATCACCTCCGGCCCGCTCGCCGTCGCCTCATAGACTGGCAGCGCGAGGCAGATCGCCGCGCTGCCGTCCAGACCTTCCTCCACCCAGATGCGTCCCCCGTGCAGTTCCACCAACGCCCGCGCTACCGCCAGGCCCAGGTTGCTCCCGCTCGCCCGGCCCTGGACCAGGCCACTCTCCCCGCCATGGAGCAGGGGGGCCAGCTCCTCCTCCTCATCATCGGTATCCCTCCGCGGCAGGTGAACGCTGGCCTGCACCACGTCCTCCTCCACCCCCGGCCCGATCCGCACTGCGATCGGAGCTGGCTCTCCGGACAGGCTCAGCGCGGTGTGCAGCAAGCGGGCCAGCACCTGTTCGAGCTCGTTCCGGTCGGCCCACACCGGTCTGGTCCGGGGCTCCACCGACACCTGCACTCGCCCTCGATCCTCCGGGTGATCCAGTAGCATCAGGGCTGACTCGACGGCATCCGGCAGGTGAACCGCCTCCCGCTTCAGCACCAGGCGGCCTTCGTCAATGCGAGAGATATCGAGCATGTCCTCGATCATCCGGGCGAGATGCTGTGACTGCTCGCGTATGATCACCAGGTACTCGCGCCCTCGCTTCGGGTCGAGGTTCTGCTCATGTTCGTAGAGCAGCTGGCTGAACCCGACGATGGCTGTCAGGGGAGTCCTGAACTCGTGCGAGACGCGAGACAGGAACTCGGTCTTGGCCTGGATCGCCTCCTGGTAATACCGGTTGAGTCGCTGGTAAGCTCGCTGTTCCCGCGAAAGCAGGACGAAGAAGCCGGCCATGAGAGCGGCGGAGAGGGTGAAGGTCAGCACCCGCGAGATCACACTCGTGGGCACGGTCATCCCTGCGCCCTGGAGCAGGCCGATCAGCAAGTAGCTGGCCGCGGACAGCAGACAGGTGCCCACCGCGTCCCTGAAGTTCAGGCGAACGCTGGCGTGCAGGATGGGGAGGTAATAGAGCAGGTAGTACTCGCTGTACACGCCCGACTCGGCGTAGATGAGAGCGGTGATGACGGTGATGTCTGCGGCCAGCATCACGATGGTGACGCGCCGCATATCGTAACTGCCCCACGGGAGGAACGTGCTCACCAACACATAGGCCGCCCCCACGCTGATCACCAGGTCGAAGAGCTGGGTGTGATGCACGCCCCTGCTCCGGGCCATCAGGAAGACCGTGATCAGAATGAGACAACGGAGGCCAGCCGCCACCTTCTCCCGCGGCATCGGACCACGAGCCATCGTCGTCCCGGGGTTGCCGCCAAATCGCATGGAAAGACTCCAGTTCTGGGGGTACGGAAAGGCGAGGCCGCACGAGGCCGCCGCACCAACGCGGCTTATTCCACAAGTTTGCCCCAACTACGCGTGGATCTTGGGGCCTCTACGGGGGCAGTGCGCCAGATGCAGCGGGCTCGCCCCACCGCCCCTGAGGGAGACCGCCGCCCGGGGGCGCAGGATCGCTCAGATGGGCTTGATGTAGGTCAGGCTCACGTGGTACTGGCGGGCTACCTTCTGGTCGCAGGGGTTCTCTTTGCCCCACGCGTAGCCGCCCTTCAGGCTGACCTGGTGGTCGTCGTTCACCTTGAGCGCGTACATGAGAGCAACGCTGGTACGATCTCGCGCTCTGTCGGCGTCGCCGCTCATCTCGCGGGAGAGGCTGGCCTCCAACTGCTCCTTGTCCGAGAGCAATCCGCGGAGCCCGACGGCGACGGTGCGGGATGGCGTGAGCGTGTGCTCCTGCCCAACGGGGGTTTCCTCGGTGAAGCGCGCGTGAGTCACCAGCCGCCGGCGAACCAGAGCCGCCACCTCGACCATGTGCCTTCGCAGCGGCATGGGCCGTCCCTTGGCATCCCCCTCCACCGCCTCCGGCCGCTCCTCCCGGGCGATCTGAAGATGGTACCGACGCGCCACCACCATCCGCTCGACCCAGCCGCTGCTGCTGATGCCGCTGTCCTGTCCGCCCCGCCGCGACTTCCCCCAGAAGCGTGCGCCGGCGAAGGACATATCCACCCACGCGGGCCCTTGGGCCGCGAAGTACTCGGGCGCATCGGCGAACTGGTGACCGCGGGTGGTGTCCTTCGCCCACTCCGGCAGCTCTCCCCTGGGCACGTCAACCGCATACTGCGTGACCTTGCGGTCGCTCGTCTCGGCTGGACTGGTGGTGGGCTGTGGCTGGTCCCGCCAGAGCTGCTGCTGCGCGCGCAACCGCAGGAAGCGCAGCCGATGCTCGAGCACCATGTCCCGCGACCACCGCTCAGCTCCCTGGCCGTCCCGCTCGGATTCCAGCCGCGTGGTCAGCGAGGCGCCGGGGGCAGGGCGTGCGGCCACCAGGTAGACTGACTTCACTTTGGTGCTGAACTCTGCGTTCGTCCCCTGGGACTTCTGCTCGCGATCCGCCGTCAGCGTGAGGCCCTTGCCGAAGCTCCGGTCCGCGTGGAAGGTACTCGTGCGCGCAAGCTTGCCCGTAGGCCCCGCGCCCCGCTCTTCGTGCAGCGTGCTCTGGAGGTTGGTCCGCGCAGGGCCAGCGCCCAGCCCGCCGGTGAGTTCCCACTTGAGGATGTCGCGTGCGGCTTGGGGGTCGGGCGGCCTGATGGCGGTCTGCTCAGCCGTCAGCTTGGCGGTGGTGCCCCCGCCCCCCAGGGCGGAGCTGAACTGGAAGGTGGACTCGCGGGTCGGTTCGCCTGACTCGGGGCCCGAGGTCTTCACCGTCGCCGCGAGTTTGGTCGCAGACGTGAGCTGCATCACCGCCGCCACGCGCTGGTTCCGCTCGCCCTTGCCAGCCTCGGCACTCTTGGTGGAGTAGTCGGCTGCCAGGTGCAGGCGCGGCGAAGGCGCCAGGTTCAGGTGAAGCTCCCGCATGGCCTCCGATTGCGCTTGCTCGTTTTCCTTCGTGGTCTGAGTGGAGGTGAAGGCCATGCGCAGGTCGCTGTTCCCTGCCGAGCCGAACTGGGTCCGGAATTCCACCCGGTCGGTTCGCCGCTGCAACCCCTTCTTGCTCAGTGACTTGTCCCATTCCTCATCGTGGTTCGCGGTGCTCGCCTGGAGCTGGGTGGCCGAACCCAGGCTCAGGCTCAACGTGTGACCCGTGTCCGTCGTGGTCAGCCCCCGATTCTCATCGCCGGGCTTGTCGTTGCGAAGCGTATTGTAGCGGGAGGCAAGCGCCGACCAGGCCGACAGGTTCCAGGTTGCCCCGAGCTCGATGTTGCGGGTCCCCACCGCGCTCGTCAGCACCTTCGCCTCTTCCGCGGCGGTCGGGTCTGTAGCGGGCTCGGAGAGAGAGAAGCGAGCGCCCACGTCCACGAGCTTCGCCTGGAAGGCAAGCGGCCCGGTGGCGTACCCGACTTGGTAGTAAGTGGCCTCATCGTCCTTGGTCCGATCGCGCACGCCGGTCGCCGTCCGTGGGAGCACCGTGAGGCCGCTGACGGTTGGTGTCCACACGGGGCTCAGGGCCTCCCACTGCCCGGGGGCCGCCTGCGTTTTGGTCCCACCCATGTAAGCGACGGCCAGGATCTTCAGGTGGGTCGTGCTTCCCAGGGCCAACCGGAGGTTGCCGGCCAGTTGGCTTTCTGGAGCCGCCGGGCCCCAGCCGAGGGGGTCCGAGGCGGAGTTGCTCGTGGCGCCGAGCTGGAGCTGGAGGCTGGGCGAGTCCCCTGTCGCCCCCGACAGAGCCCCGGCGCGCGAAAACGTCAGGGTCACCGAAGCAAGCAGCAGGGCTGCGACCAGCAGCCCGCACGGCGGCCCTGCACGTTTCGCTCGATTCTGCTCTAGGCTAGACCGCACCGCAACCGGCCCCTCCAGTGGTCTGTCCCCACTACAAGGCGGCGCGACTATACTACTACCGATCCCGGTCCGGAGGCCACCTCCACCGCGTCTGGGTTAGAGGCTGAGTCGCGTCCAGGCAGGCCCGCCTTGGCGGGCGGCGTGGGCGGTGTCGCCGCAGGGGTGCCCGCCGCGGCTGGCCCGGCCGCCCCTGCCGCACCGCTCTCCGGGTTCACAGCCTCTGGCCAGCGTTCCAGCATCTCTTCCGAGCTGAGCGTGCTATACCTCTCGGCGGCCAGGCCCAGTGGCTGGGCCTGGAGGTCGTAGTCAGCCCTCTCCGCTACGGCCTTCAGCGCTCGCACGGCGGCCGGTAGGACGGCCGGAACGACCGCCACTACGGTGGTCTTGGCGGCTGATGGGCCGCTCACAACAGCATCACCAGGCGATGCAGCCAGCGCGATCATTCGCAGCCCGCGCTCTCCTGCCCGCGCACGTTCCCCGATCCGAGGCAGCGCTGGTGGGGAGGCGTGGGTCGGATCTTCTGGCTGTCCTTGTGCCCCGGGTTCGACCTCGGCCACCGCGATCGGCGGAGAGACAGGCCTGAGTGCAGGCCCCGGCGCAAGCGAGCCCGCTTGCAGGGCAGGCGTTCCCATGCCTGTGGAACCGGTCGCGTGCATCTGCGGAGTGGGCTGGCTCGTGACACGCAGCAGCAGAACCAACCCCGCGGTCACCGCCACGCCCGCGCCAGCCAGCGCAGGTCGCCAGCCCGCCAGTGGAGCAGGCCTCAGACGTGCCCTGCCGCGAGCCATCACCCTATCACGCAGCACCGCCGGCGCGCCGACAAGGGCGAGCGAACTCACCAGGTGAACGGCGCCCGCCAGGTGCGAGCACGTCGCGCGGCAACCGCCGCAGGATGCGAGATGCCGCCGCAGCGGCTCCATCAGTAACGGGGGAAGACAGCGATCAACGTATTCGTGGAGCAACGGCGCGGCCTGACGGCAGCTCAGGGTCCGACCTCGTTCAGGCGCGAGGCGGGCCAGGACGCGGTCGCGAAGGTCTGACGCGATGGGAACTGCGTGGAGTCGCGCCAGCCCCGCAGCCGCCTGGCGCGACTCGGCCAGCGCGGCCGCGCAAGCGTCGCACTCCCTGAGGTGCCCCTCAACGGGGCCGCTCTTGGCCGGGGCCATCTCGCCGTCCGCGTACTCGGTAAGTTCGATCTCTGACAGATGCTTCCGTGCCATGTTGTGCCTCTCGGCCTTCTGGTGTATCTCTTCCACTGCTACTCTGCGAAGTAGCGGCCCTCCGCTACGACGAGCGGATTCCCCGCCGGGAATCCGCGGGTGTAGCACGAGGCAGCGCCTCCCTGGAGATGCCGCGCGCATTGATTTGGACACTGGCGAGAGGGCGAAGTCGCGGCCCAGGGAGCCCGTAGGAGCAAAACGCCGTTTTTTCGAGGCAGTCGGCGGGCGACCCGTTCGCCTCCGCTCAAGGTCACCCCGAGCGGCAGGAGGCGGGTGCCCGGACGCGTCCCGGCCCCGCGGCGGGCACCCCGCCGTTCTGGGGGCCTTCCTGGCCTTCCTTGTCTGCCAGCACAGGCTGCGGAGGCCGAATGCCCTCCCCTCAGTGTCCAAGGCTGCGCAGGATGTGCGAAATCACCGTCCCGCAGAGCGAGATGGTGGCATCGCCCACGATCAGACCGAGGAAAAGGGGGAGCGCCCGTTGGTGCGCGCGCAGACCTCCGTAGCGCAGCAGCGCGGCCTTGATCACCCAGGTGATGACGATCGCCGGCAGGATCGCGTCCATGGACCAACTGAACGCGAGAGGAAATGCCATCGGGTGGAGCGGGAACAGGGGGGACCGGAGCTTCAGGTTCATCAGTGCCAGCGTGATCGCCGCGCCGATGCCGATGCTGAGGGTGCCGCTCCAGTTCGGCCGGCCCGGGTCGCGCAGCCAGCCATCGAGCTTATCCGACCCCTGGCGGCAGACGACCAGCATGTCCGGCGGGATCTTCCCGCCCATCCCGAACTGGTAGCCGACATGCACGCTCGCCCAGAAGT
>Ga0315281_10007966_pt1 | contig 14832 bp, 17 predicted proteins | sample YL17G07_0_MG_FD_204540 | JGI IMG/M metagenome (GOLD analysis project Ga0315281, IMG submission 204540) | Sediment microbial communities from Yellowstone Lake, YNP, Wyoming, USA - YL17G07_0 | ecosystem: Environmental > Aquatic > Freshwater > Lake > Sediment | place: USA: Wyoming | collected...
ACCAGGAGCCTAGGATAGCAGAACCGAGAAGGCTGGTGAATTAGGAAAAGCGGCTTTACGTGAATAACGGAGGAAAGCCATGACCATTGCGATAGGATGTGACCATAACGGCTTCCGACTGAAAGAGATCGTCAAGGAACACCTAAAATCTCTCGGCTACGAGGTGGATGACTACGGGGTCTCCTCCGAGGTCCCTGTGGACTATCCGGATATTGCCCTAAACCTCGCCGAGGGGGTCGCTCAGGGAAAACACGACCGGGGGATCCTCATCTGCGGAACCGGGAACGGAATGGCTATTGTGGCAAACAAGGTTCCCGGGGTCTATGCAGCGACATGCCATGATTCCTTTTCGACGGAGCGGGCTAGAAAGAGCAACAATGCCCAGATCATGACCATGGGAGCCCAGGTCATTGGCCCTGAGCTGGCAAAGTCTCTGGTCAACATCTGGTTGGAATCAGAATTTCAGGGAGGGAGGTCGCAGCCCAAGGTGGACAAGATCAAGAAGATTGAAGAGAAATATATGAAAAAATAAAATGATCTTCCGACAGGGCAATTCTTCGAAGACATACCCGATGAGTAGATCTCCCTGCAATTTTTAACCAGGAAGATTCTTAGCGTTAAAAGGATTTAATGATGAAGTACAGGACCGGTAAAATGATAATAAAGAGAGAAGTGGTAAACAACCAGCATGAATTCGCCAGATCAACATCAAGGTCATAAAGGGAAGGTGGAATTAACGCATTAAACGCAACCGGCATAGATGAAAGGAGGATGACGACTTTGATTAAATGACCTCCAGCCATTTCACGATACCCAAGCAGAAAAGCTAAAGAGGTCATCACTGCCGGAACGATAAGAAATTTGATTGCCGAGACTGCAATACATTCTTTAAGGTAATCTCGAATTTTAGTGATTTTTAGGGCGAGGCCAATGGAGATGATTAAAAGCAAGGCTGCTAATGGGATAAAAACAGAATTAACCGTTTGGTATAATTCTGGTCTTTTCATCCCTGATAGGTTCAATAGGCTACCCAACACAATGCTGCATAAAGACACAAGGATGAATGGATCGGTGGCCAATGTTTTTAGCCGATTTAAAAGACCTTCTCTTTCACCCGGTGCTGAACCAAACAGCTTGGCAATAGGAAAACCAATCGCATAGTAAATACATTCTTCAAATAACCTATAAATGTAAACCAACCCAAATCCTATTTCACCCAGAAATATATAACAAACCAATCCACCCATGGTGCCCAGGTTAGTAAAGCAGCCACACGTGAAGAGGGAACCCGTCTGCTTCCGTTCTAACTGGAGTAATTTTGAAAACAATAGGGCTAAGAGACCCCCAAGAAAAATTTGACCCATCCCAAAAAAAGGAAGGGTCGCGATCCGGGGATCTTTAAGCTCCATCACCCATACCGCCCCAACGACTGTGATTGGATTAAAAAATAGAAGGGCTGACTTGAGCAAACTCTTCCTGAGTTGATCGAGGGATATGGGCAATCGAATGATCTGTTTTCCGACCATTCGTTGGATGAAATACCCAAGAGATAATCCGAAAATGATCAAACCGAAGGTGAATAGAAATTTGGACATCAATTTCTCTAAAGCCTCTACTACCCTTTTCAATTAGCGGACGACTACCGACTGGAAGGGGGTAGCTTCATATGTTTGTTAGTTATAAATATACTCTTCGAGCATTTCGTCGAGAATGGTCCTTGGGCTGACCAGATATCCTCTGCAACGGACGTGGCGACCCCAAGAACTTTCTTCAAAAAGAGTGGGAAACTCTTGAAGGGATTTTCTTGAGCAGGTCCGTTTTTGTCATTGCACTATTTTAAAATATTACAAGAATTCTTCATTCGCCTCAAGACGAGGATTATTACACCCATCCATATTGCTCCTTTGAGAAAGTTACATTATACAATTATGCTTAAAAGGAGGGGGTAGATGACCGTAAGTGCATCAAAACCTTGGAATAGAGCGGCCATAAGTGCAAGGGTAATCTGAAATCTTTAGGCTACCTGCAGGAATGGTTCTCGAAGCAATTGATCAAGTGAAGCTCCCCGCCCCTGCCTTCGCCGAAGCGGCTTCGCGCAGGCAGGCACAGGGCGGGGCTTCCGGGTAATGTAGATATGATTACAGGGTCGGCTTTCGTCCCGCGGGGCATCTAGCCGGCTTGCCCGTGAGAAGAGCATTGCTATGCTCGAAGCTCCCTGCTCTCGATTATCCCGCTAAGGCAGGCCGGTACACGTTTCAGTTGTCTGACACTAGCTCCACTATCTTTTGAAGGGACAATATCATCAGCGAAAAGGAGTGCTTGGAAGCAAACCTGCTATCACGGTCGTTTGCTGCGGAATCCCACAGAATTGAGAATGAATTCTAGAATAACTTTGCCGTAGCTCCATCTGGTCTCTTACAACTCAAAGCCTGTTACAAATGAGATGGTGGACGACTAGGACAATGCTTGCTTACCGCTTTCACCTAGAAAGCGTGAGCAAGGGCCGCCGTCTCATCCGGGATTCATCTTATTACCTACCTATAATCTTATTGTTTCTAGAATCTTTCCATTCTATTTATACCTGTTTTTGTACTCCAAATCAGTACTATCCGGTTAAAATGAAATAGATCCATCCAATTGATTAGAAAACAGCTCCTTTTGGTTTTGCAATTGCAATACCGTTATTGTTGATCTCCTTTCACCCTCACTCCTAACTCCTCACTCTGTCATTTTTTATGACTTGGCAGTTGAGGCGCATAGATCCAAATGAATCTCAAAACCTCATCGCCGGTGTTGATGATCTTGTGGGTATTTCCAGGCGGATTGTAGACACAGACTCCAGGTTCCAAGGGTATCTCCCGACCTTCGGTTACAAACGTGCCCCTTCCGGCGAGAAAAAACATGACCTCCTCTTCGTTATCGTGTTTGTGATCTGGGACCATTCCTCCGGGATAGGTCTCGTTGACGCCCATGGCCAGATTCTGAGCCCCAACCGTTTTTTCAGAGACTAGAATCCATGACACTCTGGGAGGTTCGCGACGTTCCCCTTTGACATCTTTAATATGGACAACCTTCAGTCCTGACATAGAAACCTCCTTTTCACTTTTATCGAATTAGAATCCCACGGTCAAAAACAAGTTGAATTTGGATCCTTCCTTTATTACCAACTGGCTGGAAGCTTGACACTCCAAATGCGCTGCATCTCCTCCAACGGGATGTCGTAGACAGAATTCTTCGGTGGAAGGGGTTCTTCTCGCATAAACTCAGGAATCCCGTAAAACTCCTCTGATACGCCTGCGCGTCTGTTAAACTCTCGTTCCGTTTCGAGGACATCCAATCCAATCTTCTGCACATCCGCATACGTTAAATCCCAACCATATCTTCCTTTTAGAAAAAGGGAGAAAAGTTCTGGCTTCGTACCAAAGGGGGTGCGGACAAATAAGCAAAGGCCCATGGTATCCAGAATAGCCGCTCGGACTTGAAGTTTTTTGGAACTCTCCACCTGGTTCTCAATTCCAAGAGGATTGACGCTCTTGGCGGTTTCAAAGGCATTTCCTGCTGTATGGTCAGCTCCCATTGCAGAAGTGACATAGGTTACTCCGTTTCCCTTCAAAGCTCTTGGGTCGTAACCTGGGATCGCCTGGCCCTTGACGGCAGGAATGCGTCGAATACCTAATACCTTTCCGGTCACCACAACACCCTGCCCCAGGATTCGACCCAGATAGGTACCTTGCCCTATCTGTCGGATCAAATCTTTGGCTCCTTCTGCATCTCCAAAAGGGATGACCTTGGCCTCCATCGCCACCCCAATCGTTGCACCTGTCTCGATGGCATCTACCCCGACCTGATTACATAGATCGTTCAATGCTGCAATTTCATCGAGGCTGCCAATATCGCAATTCGGGCCCAGCAAGGCAATATTTTCATATTGAAGCGTACCCACTGCTTTTTTCCCAGATGGATCTGGGAAGACGTTAGAACATCGGACGACACATCCTCTTGTGCAGGGCATTCCGTATTTCCCTTCTCCCTTTCGCTCATCAATCTTCTCGGCGATATACTCACCGGAAATCTCTTCAACCTTTTCGAACTGACCTGCGCTGAAGTTCCTTGTAGGCAAAAACCCCAATTCATTTACCACCATCATAATGGCAGATGTTCCAAATCTCTGTCTGTTTCCTATTTTGGGGTCGCTCAAAAGCATCTGGGCAAATTCTTTATTTGCTTCCTGAAGAAGTTTAGCATCGAAAGGAGGAGAGGGTTTGGCATCAAGATCATCAATGACCACCGCTTTGATACCCTTGGAACCCATAACTGCTCCCAAACCTCCTCGAGCAGCCGCTCGAACGAGCGCGTCGTGAGCATCCGTGACGGTGATACAAGCACTGGCCATCATCATTTCTCCAGCCGGTCCAATACAAATGATCCCGACCGAAGGTCCAAAGCGTTCCCGCAGGATTTGAAATGTCTCGGAAACCATCTTGTGCTTCAGCTCAGGGGCATCTGTCAATCTAGTTTCTTTAGCTGAAACCATTAAGATCCGGGTCTTAAGAGTCTCGGGGGCATCCTCCAACACAAGCGCTTTGATTCCAAGTCTGCCGATTTTTGCCCCCGCTTCTCCTCCGACATCACTCTCTTTTACTCCGTGGGTGAGGGGACTCTTTCCACCAAATGAAAATTTGCCGGCTGTGGTGACAGGGGTGTCTCCAAGAAGACCTGGGGCAATAATCAATTTATTAAAGCGTCCAAGAGGGTCACAGGTCGGAGGGACCTCCCTCAACAGAAATTTGGAGATGAGCAAACGACCTCCCCAGCGCATTTCTTCAGCAGAAACCTGATTTTTCCCAACTTTTCCGCTTCTCGTATTTACTCTGATGATTGAATTCATAATACTCCTCCTTCATCAACGAAGATTCATTGACTGCCAGGAACCAATAAACCCACAGCCGCCTGTAATAAGGTAGTGATACCCATTTTCTCCCATCACATATTCCCCCTTCTTCGTCCTTTACTCCTCGATCCCGGGTGCAAAGGATGCCCTAAAATCCTCAATCTGCTTCTGAAGCCTCTCCTTTAGTACCACCCGCCCATATTTTTGACTAATCCTCTTGAATTAATTCAATTAAAACACCATTCGTATTCTTAGGGCTTAAAAAAGCCACCTTTTCGTTTTCTCTGACTTTCCTTGCTTTTTTATCAATCAGTTGAATCCCTTTCATTTCTAGTTCGCTAAGACTTTTATCAACATCCTTCACTTTATATGAGATGTGGTGAATTCCTTCGCCTTTTTTTTCCAAGAACTTCCCCATAACACTCTCAGGATTGGAGGGTTCGATCAATTCAATCTTGCTCTCTCCAATAGGAATGAAAGCAATCCTCGCTTTCGTATAAGAGGATTCATAAACCAGACTAGGTTCGACACCAAATATATCTTTGTAAAGTTTTATCGCCTCGTCGAGATTTTTTACAGCAATACCGATATGGTCGATTTTCTCTAACATGCTAAAATGCCTCCTTTTAACCTGATGATCTATCAAAGGGGAATCGTTCCATGTCTCTTTTTTGGTCTGATCTCCATTTTCCCTTTTAGCCTTTCAAGAGAGGTGATGATAAAGGGGCGAATCTTTTTGGGTTCAATAATTGCATCTAGCCATCCCTTCTCTGCAGCAAGATAGGGGTTGGCAAATTTTTCCCGATATTCCTCAATTTTCCGATTCATCATGTCCTTTTTATCTTTTGCTTTCTCGATCTCCTCTTTGAAAATGATTTGTGCAGCGGCCCCAGGTCCCATGATAGCGATTTCAGCTGTGGGTAAAGCCACTGTCAAGTCTGTCCCCACTAATTTGCTTGCTGACATTCCCGACATCGCGCCTCCGTAAATTTTTCGCACTATTATAGAAATGCGCGGGACTGTAGCCTCGCAATAAGCGTACAACATTTTAGCACCATGTCGGATGATCCCTCCATGTTCTTGTTCAATCCCGGGAAGATACCCTGGACAATCGATAAAAGTGATAATAGGAAAGTTGAATGCATCACAAAAACGAATAAAACGTGCTGCTTTATCCGAAGCATCGATGTCGAGACACCCTCCTAAAACCATGGGCTGATTGGCAATCACCCCAATGGGTTGATTGTTCAATCTCATAAACCCAATAATGATGTTCATGGCATACTGATCCATGATCTCTAAGAATTCTTTCTTATCCGCCACCAATCGAAGGACCTCACACATGTCGTAAGGCTCTCTAGGATCTTCTGGAATCAACCTTGCTATTTCGTCTTCTTCTCTATCTATTACGTCGTTAGAAGTGATCATCGGGGGCATCTCACGATTGTTGGAGGGCAGGAAGGACAGCAGTCTCTTTACAAGATTTAAGCATTCCTTTTCAGTATCGGTTGTAAAATGAACCACACCGCTCTTTTCACTATGAACTTGGGCTCCGCCCAGTTCTTCCGCGGTGACGGATTCTCCAGTCACCTCTTTAATCACCTTGGGTCCTGTGATATGCATTTGACTTGTTTTCTTCACCATAAAAACAAAATCACTGAGCGCAGGGGAATAAACTGCTCCCCCTGCACAGGGACCTAAGATCACAGAGATTTGAGGGACGACGCCAGCCGCCAGTACATTTCTGAAAAAAATTGACCCATAATGCCCCAATCCTTCTTGGATCCTCGCTCCTCCGGAATCGATCAGTCCAATGATGGGGGAGCCTACTTGAACCGCCCTTTCCATGACGGCACAGATCTTATTCGCATGCTGTTCTCCCAAGGAACCGCCCATAACGGTAAAATCCTGGGCGAAGACGTAAACCCTTTTGCCATTAATAAGACCAGACCCCGTTATCACTCCATCCCCGTAAAACTTGTTTTCTTCCACACCGAAAGCAGTAGACTGATGAGTGATAAACATTCCTGATTCTTCAAAACTTCCAGGATCGAGTAAACGATCCAACCGTTCCCGTGCTGTCAATTTACCCGACTTATGCTGTTTCTCAATCCTTTCTAAACCACCGCCTTGTTTGGCTTGTTCACTCTTCTTTCTTAATATTTCAATTTTCTCTTCAATACTCAATGATTCTCCCTCCTTTCATAAAAACCAGGAAAGCCAGGTCCATTATTATTGCTATTTAAACTCGGTCCTTTCTAATATGCTTTTTACCCTTCATATGCACTGTCCTAGACTGAATCTTACCCTCCAAACCCTGGGGCCAAGGATCAAACCAAGTAATAACGAACGCATCAAAACAGTGGGACGAGTGTTACATAAATCCCGCAGAGGATCGCCGTGGTGATTACTCCAGCCACGTTTGGGCCCATGGCATGAGGAAGGATCAGGATTGTCTCTTCCACTTCCATAGCACATTGCTGGGCCACCTTAGCGGTCACCGGAACACATGAGACCGCCGCAATGCCGATTAAAGGATTGATCTTCCCTCCTGAGAACTTGTAGGCAATCAATCCAGCGACCAATCCCCCGATCCCTGAAAGGATCAATGCGACCATCCCCAGGATTAGAATCAGGAAGATTTTGGGATCCATCACGATGGTCACGCTCAGCAGGGCTCCCAGAGTAATTCCCAGGAATAGGGTAGAGCCCGACAGAAGAATATCCAAGAATTCCCGGAAACGGCCAATGTTTGACTCCTTTACGGCCACTCCAAAGAAAAAGCAAGCGAAGAGAGGGGCGGCTACAGGGAAAAGAAGACTCAATACCACCCCTGCCACAATGGCGAAGGCGAATTTCTCCGAAGGGGGCACCGTACGGATCTCCATTGGATCCATCGGAATGGCCCGCAATCTCTTGGGAATCAACAATTTGATTAGATAAGGATATATGGCGTAACAGACGCCCAAATAGACATAGGCCATTATAGCAACGGGCACCAAAAGGTGTTTGGCCAGCCTCAGCGAAGTAAAAAGGACCATGGGGCCATCGGCACCTCCCACGATAGCAATGCAAGCGGCCTCCTTGAAACTAAATCCCAGGGCCACAGCTAAAGGGAAGGTGAGGATCGTTCCGAGTTCAGCAGCTAATGCTAAGAAAAGGCTCAAAAGGGGCCGGGCGATGAAAAAATCCAAGTCGGTGATCACTCCGATGCCCATAAAAACCAAGCAAGCAATTAAGCCATTGGCAAAAGTGAAATTATACAAAGGCTGGAGAAAATTGGTCTGCAATGCATCGAGGAGTTTACTTGGTTCGCTCACCATAGGATCCACAAAGAGGGTACCCAGTTCTCCTCCTCCCATGATCGGGATGCCCGCATTGACTACTGCCATCATGAATCCCATGGGTAACATGAGGAGCGGGTCAAGCTTATTTTTGTAACCCATATAAACAAGGAGCAAACCGATGAGCATAAGGAGTACCCGGATTAATGCATGGCTAGGTTCCATCAATATAAAGGAATATAATCCAGGGAAAAAATCCCAAACATTCGTGACATTCATGTCTCTTCAATCTCCTTTCCCCTATTTGCCGTTATCTTCCTGATGAGGAGAACGATTACGCCTACGAGCCCACATGTGAAGAGACCTAAAATATAGGTTAACATAGCTATCTTGAAAGCAACGATAACATCCACCATGGAAACTGCCTCCTCATGATATGACTGCCAGAACGTGACCTTTGTTTAGAACCTGGCCCACAGTAGCATTCAAATCCTGAACGACGCCATCGACCGTGGAAAAAATGGGAACTTTCATCTTCATGCTTTCCAGATAGGCGATGATTTCTTTCTTACGCACCGGGTCTCCAACTTTCTTTTTCACCTCGATCACTTTTCCTACCATTGGAACTTTTATTGCAGTCCCCTCCATAATTTTATCCTCCTGATACGTTTCTTAGGATCTTGGTTACAGCTGAGTCTCTTCGATCGCAAGCCCTCATCTTTCTGAAACTTCTTCGCCCTCTTCTCGGTCACGGGGCGCCACAGGGTCACCTCAAGACGCTACTCTGTATGAACCGAGTGATTTCATCTAGGGTGGAGCTGGGTCTGAAGACCTCTGCAACTCCCATCTCCTTTAAACGAATCACATCTTTTTTCGGAATAATCCCGCCCACCAAGACAAGAACATCCCGAAGATTTTCCTTTCTCATCTTTTCCATGAGTTCTTCGCAATTGGAGAGATGGGTCCCGGAAAGAATGCTCAGACCGATCACATCGACACTTTCCTGAATCGCCGTCTTCAAGATGGCGTCGCCGGTCTGACGGATCCCTGTATAGATAACCTCCATCCCCGCATCTTTCAGACCCTTGGCCACGATCTTGGCGCCCTTATCATGTCCATCGAGTCCAGGTTTTGCGATTAACACTCGAATCGGTCTTCTCTCTGCCATGAACCGCTCCTTTCAAAAGACGCTCAAATGCTGTGCCTCCCCGTAAACTTCTTTCAACGTGTTCACCATTTCTCCCACGGTGGCATAGGCTTTCACTGCGTCAAGGATGGGGGGCATCAGGTTTTTCTTCTCAATCGCAGCACTCTTCAATGCTTTGAGGGCGCTCGTTACCCCTGCGTTATTCCGTTCCGCCTTGACCTGCTTCAGACGACCGACTTGTTTCGAGAGAGTCTTCGGATCCATCTCGAACACTTCCAGTTCACGATCCTCTTCGTCAATCCGGAACCGGTTCACACCCACCTTGATCAACGCGCCGGATTCAAATTTCTTCTGGACTTCATAAGCTTGATTGGCCAGCTGCCTCTGAATCGTCCCATCCTCCACACATCGAAGGATCCCACCTAGGGATTCGATTCTCTCCATCTCGGCCACAATCTCTTTCTCAAAGGAATCTGTCAAGGCCTCAACATAGTACGATCCTCCCAGGGGATCGGCGACATCGGGGACCCCGATCTCGTAGCCAATGATCTGTTGAATGCGCAGGGAAGTCCGGATGGCTTCGTCCGTGGGAATGGCATAGGCCTCATCAAAACAGGGAAGATTCATCGATTGAGACCCGGCCAGGGCTGCTGCGAGGGCATAGAACGCGATCCGTGCAATGTTGTTCAGCGGCTGCTGCTCAGTCATGCCACCCCCCATGCCTCCGGTAGAAAACTTGAGTTGCATCGACTTTTCATTCTGGCTGTGAAATCGCTCTTTCATCATTTTCGCCCAGAGCCTGCGTGCAGCCCTCAGTTTGGCAATGTCCTGGAAAAAATTGAACTGTACCCCTCCTGCAATCAAATGGAACGAGAGAAGGGAAGCAACATCATCAATGCCATATCCCCGTTTTAATACCTCCTGAATATAAGCAATCCCAGTCAAAAACGGGTAGGCAATCCCTTGAGTCGGTGTGGCCCCGCACTCACAGATATGGGTGCCAGAAACGCTAACAGAATTAAAACGCGGGATGTGTTTCACACAGTATTCAATGGTATCTCCGATTAATCGGATCGAAGGCTCTGGAGGGAAAATGTAAGTTCCCCGGGCGATGTATTCTTTAATGATATCGTTTTGAATCGTTCCCCGTAAATCGCTCGGGTTGACACCCTGCTTTTCAGCCGTCGCCACATACATGGCTAAAAGGATACTGGCCGTGGAATTGATCGTAAAAGAAGTGCTGATCTTATCCAGGGGAATACCCTCGAACATTTCCTCCATATCTCTCAAAGTATCAATTGCCACGCCCAGCTTACCGACGTCGTCCTTCGCCAGCGGATCGTCCGAATCGAGCCCTAGCTGTGTCGGCAAATCGAGGGCGAGACTCAACCCGGTCTGACCTTGGTTCAGCAGAAACTTGAAACGGCTGTTGGTATTCTCGGACGTGGAGAATCCTGCATATTGACGCATCGTCCACAGCTTCCCCCGATACATCGTGGGGAAGATGCCTCGCGTGAAAGGGAATACACCAGGGTCCCCCAAGCATCCCTTGTAATCCAAATTCGGAACATCACCAGGTGAATAAAAGGGTTTCACCTTTAGGCCGGTATTTGTTTCGAGAAGTCTCATTTCGTCTTTAGGATTCTTGGATTTCGGGTCCCGCTTTTCCATAATCTCCCCCACAGACGTGTCCTGAATTCCTTAGGCCTCTGACTCTTTTATATCAAGCCCCTCCTATGTTTCACTAAGATCGATCTCGGCCCCGTAATACCTCTGTTTGCCTCAAGTCTCATCATCCGGTCTTTTCTGTAGGCTGGAGCCCTTGAGGCGCGAGTGGAAAGACCAGGATTCCTCGAGGCAGACGGGAATGTGCCCCGGCTCTTTAGCGGCCCGGGCCAGGTATTCCGACAACATCCCCTTGAAATCTGGATGTGCACATTGCTGAATAATTGTCTCACCCCTTTCCCGTGGATCCAGTCCGCGCAAATCGGCCAGCCCCTGTTCCGTGACGAGGATATCCACATCATGCTCCGTGTGATCGACGTGAGACACGAGGGGCACAATGGTGGAGATCTTTCCCCCTCTCGCGGTCGATGGTCCAACAAAGATCGAGTAGAGCCCGTTCCTGGAAAAATCATACGACCCTGCAATGCCGGTCAGAATCTTCGCGCCGAGCACATGGCTGGAATTCACCTGTCCCTGGAGGTCCATCTCCAGGCAACCGTTTATCGCGATCACCCCTAACCTTTGAATGATTTCGGGTGAATTACAGATGGTGACGGGGCGCAACACCATGCACTTCTTGTAGTATTCAAGTTTCGACTTAAATCGCTCCCATGCCTCTGCCGAGAGCCTCAAGGCCATGCCTGAAACCCAGTCGACTTTCCCCAATTCGACAATCTCTAGCACGGGATCGGTGATGGCGGGCAGGTAAAAACGAAAATCCGTGAACTCACTCGCACCAACTTTCCTCATGACATGGCCGGCAAGATCTCCCACGCCGAGCTCGATCGGCGGCAACGGGGATTTTAACCGCCCGGCGGCGATCTCCTTCTTAAAAAAATCGACCAGGTGCCGACCGATGAGACCGCCCAGGCGGTCCGGCTTGGCTTGTGCAGAGGGCTTGTCTTTCAGGTCGGACAGAACGATCGCCTTGATCTTCTTCGGATCTACGGGAAAATACGGCACGCCGATTCGCTCCAGAGGATTCCCGACAATGGGAATCGGGCCCTCACCTTTCTGATAGACATCATGCAAGCCCTGCAACGCCATCGGACGGTTGAGGTTAATTTCAACAATCACTGCTGAGGCGAAATCGATCCACTCGGGCGAATCATAGACTGCGGTTGAAGGAATGATATAGCCTTCCTGAGTCAGCCCTACTGCCTCAATGACAGCTAAATCGACCGGTCCGTACCAACCGCGTTTCACCTGCAGAGGCAACTGCGCTCCCTTGCCCTCGATGAATTTCACCTCTCCACGATTTATGGACGCCCTAAGTTTCTCACCTCCTATAGCGCCAATCCTCGTTCTGATCCCGCCGGCATCAACAAGGAGATCTTCAACTTCAGAACCGAGTGGTCCCGCACACAACAAATCTATCTTGATTCCGCCTTCCTTTTTGATTCGCTCTGACAGGGCGAAAAATACCGCCCTGGGGCAGCCCATCAGAGGATTGCCCGAGGTCGCGATCATCATCCCGTTCCGGAAAAGCAGGGCCGCCTCTTCAGCAGTCATGACCTTATTGAGGGATTCCCGATGTCTGATCCTTTCACTGATGTCGTCCATTTACCCGCACGCCTCTTTCACTTTTTCTTCGTTGATGGCCAGCGTCATGGCCCGATGGCCGGCGATCTAGCCGAAGGTGTTGTTGGCGTTAAGGAGTACCACCGCCTGCTTGTCCATCTCGATTTCAATGGGAGCTTTAAGCTTCATGACGCCGGCTTCGAGCCGTTTCATATACGTTTCAAGCCTTACTACCCCGTGAGACTGAATCCCACGAAGTTCGGCGCAGACCAAGGACTGAGCCAAAATGGCTGACCAATCTGGGGATAGGCCTGCTTTTGTTAAAACACTTATACAGAATTCTTCCAGCTTTTGGGTAGGAAAAATCATCTCCTCTGCTGGTTTCATCTCTTTCTCCCCTCAACGTGCCATTCGGCGAGTCGTCGCACCTGCTCTGTTCTCCTACTAATTTGAAGATGGCGGATGTTGTCCCGGCTTATGTGCCCGGTAGTATTCGTACCCGGCTTCCAGCGCCTTGATGTTGAGCTCTTCGTACTTCTTGGAAACGCTGCTCGCGACGATCTTCTTGAGGACGTCAAGGCTTCCCGGGTTGATCAGGTCGATGACGGCCCCCAGCATGAAGATGTTGGCCACCATCCGGTTCTTGAACTCCTTCTCGGCCTGCCCGGTTGCCGGAACCGCGAAGGTCTTCGTGTACGGCGCCGGGATCGCCTTGATCAGGGTGTCGTCATAGACAATCAGGGTCCGGCCCGGGTCCGCTTCAGCCAGGAGCCGTTTCACCGCATCCTCGGACATGAAGACCATCACGTCCGGCCGTGAGCTCTTGGGGTAGTTGATCTGCTGGTCCGAGATGACGACATCGGTACGGCACGCCCCGCCGCGGGAAGCCGGTCCATAGGACTGGGCCTGGGTCACCTGCAGTTCAGGAAAGTGCTCCATCATCCGGGCGATGATCACGCCCATGAGGACGATGCCCTGCCCGCCAAATCCTGTGAAGATGATCTCCTTCCTCATTGTTTCTTCTCCCCTTTCTCCTCCGCAATCACAGTCAGGGCCATATCGGGGCAGTGTGTCTCGCAGAGCCCGCAGACCCGGCAGTTCTCGAGCTTTGCCGGCCGGGGCATGAGATAATCGAGTAGGCTCCTCTCCTGTCCCGGCTCGAACACCTCAAATTGGCAGACATACTGGCAGAGCATGCAGCCCTTGCAGTATTTGCGGTCGATATCGATTCTTGCTGCGGCTTTCAACGATCGCCTCCTTTGGCTTGCGCCTCTTTCACTCTCTGGTTCATCCGCTGGACCTCTTCCATGAATTCGGGTTTCTCGACCTGGAGGAAGTCCCCCAAGGGGATTTTTCCCTGCGCCTCGACCTCTCCCGACTTCGAGGGGTCATCTATTATCACACAGTTATCCTTCAGCCACTGGAAGTTGAATTGCGGGGAACCGGAACCGAGCATGTACCTCCCGGTTTGGACCGGGCACTGAGACATGACCTCAATAAAAGCGAACCCCTTATGGTTTAGCGCCTTCTTGAACGCCCGGATGAGCTGCCTGGGCTGGGCCGTGGACCAGCGGCTAACCATCGTGGCTCCCGCGGCAATCGCGACCTTGCAGCCATCCAGCGGTTTTTCGATGTTTCCGTAGGGCGTCGTCTGGGTTTTCGACCCTACCTTCGTGCTGGGAGCAACCTGCCCACCGGTCATGGCATAGAGCTGATTGTTGACCACGACGACGGTCATGTCGATGTTGCGGCGGGCAGCGTGGAGCAGGTGGTTGCCCCCGATGGCGAGACAGTCCCCGTCGCCAGTGAAGGTGACAACCTTGCGGGAAGGGTTGGTGGCCTTCAGCCCGATGGCGGCCGGAATGGCGCGGCCGTGGAGGACCTTGAGGACATCGGCATGAATATACACAGCGATCCAGGAGCTGCAGCCGATTCCCGCGGTTAACGCCAGGTCGTCCCGGATTCCCAGGTCGTCCACGGCTTGCAGAAAGGCCTGGACGATCATTCCGTCGCCGCAACCAGGGCAAAAGACGAACGGAAGAAAATCCTTTCGCAGGTATTTTTCACCAAGTGGGTTCATCGCTTCTCCTCCAGGAACCGCAGGAATTCCTGCGGCTGCGGGTAAATGCCCCCAATCTTCGAGAAGAGTTCAATCTTGATTTTCGGCTGCCGGATGACCCGTTCAACCTCCCGTTGAATCATCCCGAGGTTCATCTCCGCGACGACGATCCGTTCGGCCCCGGCCAGCGCTCGGCGGACGAGAT
>Ga0315281_10007967_pt1 | contig 14832 bp, 10 predicted proteins | sample YL17G07_0_MG_FD_204540 | JGI IMG/M metagenome (GOLD analysis project Ga0315281, IMG submission 204540) | Sediment microbial communities from Yellowstone Lake, YNP, Wyoming, USA - YL17G07_0 | ecosystem: Environmental > Aquatic > Freshwater > Lake > Sediment | place: USA: Wyoming | collected...
CGCGGCAGCGGGCGAGCTAGCCGAAATCTTCGGGTCGGCGGCGATCGCAACCGACCTGCAGAACCGGATGCTGGGTCTAAAGCTGGCTGCGGAAAAATGCGTCGCGGAAACAGACGCGGACACCCGCGCACTCCTGCAAGCCTACGCGCGCGGCGTGAACCGCTACATGGAAGACCGGCGCGAACACTTGCCCGTGGAGTTTCAAGCGCTCAAGTACGCGCCGCGGCCGTGGACGCCGGCGGATTCCCTGCTGGTGGGCGCGTACATGTACAAGGTGCTGACCAGTTCGTGGGAGTGGGAGATCAAACGCGCGCAGGTCACCGAAAAACTCGGGCCGGAGCTGGCGCGCGAATTGTACGTGGCGGATTCGCCGCTGGACCACCCCATCGTAGGCGTTGCATTGCCGGATCAAGCGGTTCCAGCCGGACGAAAATCCGCTCCCCCCGCGCCAAAAAAAACGAAACGCAACATCGCTGAAACACAGGCGTGGGCAAACGCCGCGCGAACCTTGCAGCAGTTCGAGGACGAATCGGAGTTTGCCTTCGGCAGCAACAACTGGGTGTTGAGCGGCGCACACACTTACTCCGGCAAGCCGCTGCTGGCCAACGACACGCACCTCGAGCTGGAGGTGCCGTGCATCTGGTACCTGGCGCAGTTGACGGCGCCGGGCTGGAACGTCAAAGGGTTCGCGCTGCCGGGCGTGCCGCTGGTGATCATCGGGCACAACGAGCGCATCGCCTGGGGCTTCACGAACAACGGTGCGGACGTACAGGACCTCTACATCGAGACGTTTAATCCGAAAAACCCGCGCGAGTACAAAGTAAACGGCAAATGGGTGGCCGCCGAAATCCGCAAGGAAGTGATCCGTGTGAAGGGCGGAGCCGACTTGACGCTGGACGTGGCCGTGACGCGGCACGGGCCGGTGGTGCGTCGCGAAGGCACGCGCGGCTACGCCTTGCGCTGGACGGCGACGGATCCCGGGGGGTTGTCATTCGGGTATCCGTGGGTGGGCCAGGCAAGAAACTGGGAGGAATTCCGCGCGGCCATGCGCCGCGTGAAGGGCCCGGCGCAGAACGGCGTCTATGCGGACGTGGACGGCAATATCGGTTTTCAGGTGGCGGCGAACATTCCCGTGCGGAAAAGCGGCCATGGCGAAGTCCCCGTCCCGGGCGACACGGACGACTACGAGTGGACGGGATACATTCCGTTCGAAGAACTGCCGGTAGAGTTCAACCCGCCGGGCGGAATCATCGCCACGGCCAATGCGCGGGTGGTGGGGCCAGGCTACAAGCGCTTCCTGACGGAAAACTGGATGCCGCCCTACCGCACCGATCGTATTTACGCGTTGCTCGGCAGCAAGAAGAAATTCCGTCCGCAAGACTTGATCGAGATTCAGACGGATCTGTACTCCCAGCCACACCGCTTGCTGGCAGAGCACCTGCGGAAGGCGGCCGAAAAACATCCGCCCAAAGACGCGCGGGCGCGCTGGCTGATTGAACAATTTCCCAAGTGGAATGGACGCGCCACCGCCGGTTCTGTTGAGATGTCCATGCTAGATTTCACGCGGAGAATCCTGCGGAAACAAATCCTGGAAGCAAAGCTGGGTGACGTGGAAATGTACCGCTGGTGGCGGAGTGAAGTATTTCTTCAGAATGTGCTGCGCGACCGTCCGGCGCACTGGCTGCCGAAGGAATTTGCGGCAGCGGCCAGCGCCTCCGAAGGCTACGACGAGCTGCTCAGCCGCAGCGCCGACGAGGCCATCCGGGAAATGGAGCGGGCCAGCGACAGCGACAAAGTGGGCCAGTGGAGCTGGGGCACTTTTATGCAACTCACCATCTTCCACCCGCTGGCGCGGAGCGGATTCCTGCGCCGGCACTTGAGCATCGGCCCCATCGCGCAGCCCGGCAGCAGCTTTAGCGTAAAGCAGACCGGCAGGTCGCTGGGCCCGGCGATGCGTTTTGTGGCCGACCTCGCCAACCTCGATAATTCGCTGATGAACATCACCATGGGGCAATCCGGACAGTATCTGAGCCGCTACTACGAAGACCAGTTTCCGGAGTGGTACGAGGGGCGTGGAATCAACTCCTCGTTCAGCGATGCGGCCCAGGACAAGGCCCGCGTGAACCGCCTGCGGCTGCTCCCGGGGGGCGTGCCGGCGAATTAGCGCATGAATCGCGGCGCGGTTGCTGCATAAAGAATTTGTTGGCGTTCTTCGCCGTGCGCTAGAATGTTGCGTGGTGAGATTGAGTTCATGACGCAGGCAACTACCAAGAAACCCGAGCCGGCAAAGAAGGCCGATTTCGAGCGCTCGCTCGCGCGGCTGGAAGAGGTGGTGCAAAAACTCGAGGGCGCGAACCTTTCTCTCGATGACGCCATGAAGCTGTTTGAAGAAGGCGTGCAGCTCTCCCGCGAATGCCAGAAGCAGCTGGCCGAAGCCGAGGCGCGGGTGGAAATCCTGCTGAAGAAAGCGGACGGAAAGCTCGCCGCGGAACCCTTCGAGCCTGACGACGAGGACAAGCCCTGATCCAGGTGCCTTGGGACCACGCGCGTCTCGAGAAACGCAGACGAATGAAACTCCCCGCATTTTTTGAAGAGGACCGGCAGGCCGTGGAGCAGGCGCTCGAGCGGCTGTTGCCGGCCGAAACTACACCGCCGCCCTCGATTCACCGCGCGATGCGCTACAGCGTCTTTGCGGGCGGCAAGCGCGTGCGGCCCATCCTGTGCATGGAAGCGGCGAGAATTTTTTCGGCGCACGTCGAGCCGGCCATCACGGCGGGTTGCGCTCTCGAATTCATTCACACCTATTCCTTGATTCACGACGACCTGCCCGCGCTGGACAACGACGATCTCCGCCGCGGCAAGCCGACGTGCCACAAACAGTTCGGCGAGGCGGCGGCCATCCTGGCGGGTGACGCGCTGCTGACACTCGCGTTTCAGACGCTGGCGGAAACGCCGCTGGCAGCGGAACGCCGCGTGGACGCCATGCAAGAAGTTTCGCGCGCGGCCGGCACGGTGCACGGCATGGTCGGCGGGCAAGTGGCGGATCTGGAGGCCGAGGGAAAACCAGTGCAGCCGGAGATGCTCGAATACATCCATCGCTCGAAGACAGCGGCGTTGATTCGCGCCTCGGTGGTCACAGGAGCCATCTGCGGCGGCGCCGGCGCGGCGGACGTCGAACGGCTGCGGTGCTTCGGCGAAAGTATTGGCTGGGCGTTTCAAGTGGTGGACGACATTTTGGACGTGGAGGAATCATCGGCCGCCCTCGGCAAGACAGCGGGGAAAGACCAGGCGCAAAAAAAGGCCACCTACCCGGCGCTGTACGGCTTGGAGAAGTCGCGCGAGTTCGCCGGAGAGCTGGTGGGCAAAGCGATTGCTGAGTTGGCACCATACGCAGAACGCGCGGCGAGGCTGCGACAGCTTGCGGAATTTCTGGCGGCGCGGCGCGCGTGATATGCAGAATGCCGGCCCCGCAGAGCGAGGCCGGCGCTACGTGCTTGTGAAATCCAAACGCAAAGCGAAAACAAGATTGGACGTGCTGTTGGTGGAGCACGGCCTGGCCGAGTCGCGCCAAAAGGCGCAGGCGATGATCCTGGCGGGCGAAGTGACGGTCAACGGGCAGAAGGCGGCGAAGGCGGGCATGCCCGTCGCGGCGGAAGCGGAAATCGAGTTTGTCGGCGAGAAACTAAAGTACGCGAGCCGCGGCGGGCTGAAGCTGGAGGGCGCGCTGGCGGATTTCGGCGTGCATGTAAGCGGAAAAGTTTGTCTGGATGCGGGCGCGTCCACTGGAGGATTCACGGATTGCCTGCTGCAGTCCGGCGCGGCGAAGGTTTTCGCCGTGGATGTGAGCACCGACCAGCTCGACTGGAAATTGCGGCAGGACGCGCGCGTCGTGCCGGTGGAGTGCAATGCGCGCTTTCTCCAGCCGGAGGATATCGGCGAAGCGGTGGACGTGGTCACGGTGGACGTGTCGTTCATTTCCGTGACCAAGGTATTGCCGGCGCTGGTGGCGGTGGCACGGCAGGGCGCGGAGTTCTTGATCCTGGTGAAACCGCAGTTTGAACTGGAGCGCGGCGACGTGGGCAAGGGCGGAATCGTGCGCGACCCTGCGCTGCACCAGCGCGCCATCGAGCGCGTGCGCGTAGCTGCGGGACTCATGGAGCTGACCGTGCTCGGCGAGGCGCCCAGCCGCCTGACCGGCGCGGGCGGCAACCAGGAGTATTTCCTGCACGCGCGCCGCGAGTTGCTTGTGGTGAGCGAAGCCAAACCATAGCGTTCCGCTGTTTCGCTGGAGAAGCCAGTAGAGTAGAATCAGCCGCCTGTGACCCGAACGCAATGATCCGCAAAGTCGGCATCATCTCGAAACCCCAGAAGGAAAATATCGCCGCGGTCGTGCCGCGCCTGCTCGAATGGCTGCGCGCGCACAACTTGGAAGTTTTCTACGACCAGGAAACGGCGGCGTGCATCGCGCCGGGCGGGCCAGAAGCTCCGCGCGAAGAGCTCCCCGCGAAGACGGACATGATCATCCTGCTCGGGGGCGACGGCACGCTGCTGGCCGCGGCGCGCATGATGGGCGATTCCACGGTGCCCATCTTACCGGTGAACCTCGGCGGCCTCGGTTTTCTGACCAGCGTGACGTTGGAGGAACTGTATTCGGTCCTCGAGGAAGTGCTCGCCGGAAATCACCGCATCAGCGAACGGGTGTTGCTGGAGGCGGAAGTGCTTCGCGGCGGGCAGGTGATCGAGAAACAGCGCGCGCTGAACGACGCGGTGCTGAACAAAGCGGCTCTGGCGAGAATTATCGACCTCGAACTGCTCATCGACGGCGGCTATGTCTGCAGCTACAAAGCGGACGGGCTGATTGTCTCCACGCCGACAGGCTCAACGGCGTACTCGCTCGCCGCGGGCGGGCCGATTGTCTATCCCGTGCTCGATGCGTTCGTCATCACGCCGATCTGCCCGCATTCGCTCACCAACCGTCCGCTGGTCGTGCCGGACACCATGCGCATCGAAATTGACTTCCACTGCGGCGATGAGTCGGTCTTCCTCACCATCGACGGGCAGGTCGGCATCGAGTTGAAAGAAGGCGATCGCGTCGCCATCCGCAAGGCGCCCACCAAGCTGCGCGTCGTCCGCCCGGTGAAGAAGACTTACTTTCAGATCTTGCGCAACAAATTGAAGTGGGGCGGCCGCTGAGGCCGGCTTGTTGAATTCTCTTCCTGGAGTCCTGCCATGATGCGTCTTTCCTTTGCGATTTGTCTGCTGCTGCTCTTCGGTGTTTCCGCTGCCTCGGCCGGCGAACCCAAGCCGCCCGCAGACCTCGTTGTGCTGAACGGCAAGGTGTGGACGGTGGATGCGGCGAAGCCGCGAGCCGAAGCGATTGCCGTCGTGAACGACCGCATCGCCGCGGTGGGCAGCAACGAAGAAATCAAGAAATGGGTGGGACCCAACACGCGCACGATTGACGCGCGCGGCAAAACCGTCCTGCCCGGCCTGATCGACGCGCACGTGCATTTCTCGACTGGCGGCTTCGACATCAGCGGCGTGCAACTCAAGGACGCGCAAACCCGCGAAGAATTTGCGGCGCGCATCGGCGAGCACGCCAGAAAACTTCCGAAAGGCGAATGGATTCTGGGCGGCACATGGGACCATGAGAATTGGCCCGGCGCGCCGCTGCCCACGCGCGAGTGGATTGACACGCTCACGCCGGACAATCCGGTGTTCGTCAGCCGCTACGACGGCCACATGGCCCTGGCCAACAGCCGAGCGCTCGCGCTGGCGGGCGTGACGCGCGACACTCCCGTGCCGGCCGGCGGCGAAATCGTGAAGGACAAGAACGGCGAGCCGACCGGCGTGTTCAAAGACGCGGCCAGTTCTCTGGTGGACCGCGTGATCCCGGACCCCACCGAAGAGCAACTGACGCGCGCGATTCGCTCGGCGCTGGCGGAAGCGGCGCGCTTCGGCGTCACCAGCGTGCACGATATTTCCAGCGCCGCGGACGTGCGCGTGTACCAGCAGTTGCTGGCGCGGGGAGAACTGACCACGCGCATCTACTGCATCACGCCGATTCAGCAGTGGGAAGCGCCCGCGCGCACGGGCATTCGTGCGAAATTCGGCAATGACTTCCTTCACCTCGGCGCGCTCAAGGGATTTGCTGACGGTTCGCTGGGCTCGACGACAGGGCTTTTCTTTGAGCCGTACGACGACGCGCCGAATACTTCCGGCCTGCCCAATCAAATGATGTTTCCCGAAGGCAATATGCTGAAAATGGCGCTGGGCGCGGACGCCGTAGGGTTGCAGCTTGCCATTCACGCCATCGGCGACAAAGCCATCCGCGGCATTTTGGAAACGTACGCGGAAGTGGAAAAGCAGCATGGGCGGCGCGACGCCGCGACGAACGTGACGTATCCCAACGCACAGCGGCGCTGGCGCATTGAGCACGCCCAGCACATGCATCCGGACGACTTCGCGAAATTTGCGCGGCTGGGCGTGATCGCATCCATGCAGCCATACCACGCCATTGACGACGGGCGCTGGGCGGAAAAACGCATCGGGCACGAGCGCGGTAAGGCCACCTACGCTTTCCGCACGTTTCTCGACAAGGGCGTGAAGCTGGCGTTCGGGTCGGACTGGACCGTCGCGCCGCTGAATCCGATGACCGGCATCTATGCGGCGGTGACGCGGGCCACGCTCGACGGAAAAACTCCCGGCGGATGGTACCCAGAACAGAAGATCTCCCTGGCCGAGGCCATCGAGGCGTACACAATGGGCTCGGCGTACGCAGAATTTGCCGAAAAAGAAAAGGGATCTCTCACCGCGGGAAAGCTTGCGGACATTGTGGTGCTGGATTCGGCCTTGTTTGCCCTGGCGCCAGAGAGAATCAAAGACGCAAGAGTGATGAGTACGGTCGTAGGCGGAAAAGTTGTGTTCGAAGGAAAGAAATAGGAGAGATCCTTCGTCCGCCTGCGGCGGACTCAGGATGACAATCGCTTATTCGCCACGGACCAGATCGGTAAGCGATTCGCGACGGCGGATGAGGCGGAAACGAGAGCCTTCGACGAGGACTTCAGGCGGGCGAGGGCGGGAGTTGTAGTTGGACGCGGCGACGAAGCCGTACGCGCCCGCGCCCCAAAGAACCAGCAGGTCACCTGAATTCACTTCCCCCAGAGGCCAATCCTGCAAGAAGCAATCGCCGGTTTCACAGACCGGGCCGACGATATCGACGCGCGTCGACGCGCGGGGGCGCGCGGCCGCCGACCTGCGGGGGCGTAAGGCCCCCGCTACGCTGATGGGGTGAATGGCGCCGTAGAGGGCGGGGCGGAGCATGTCGTTCATGGCGGCGTCCACGACGACAAAAGTTTTTCCGTGGTTGCTCTTGGTATAGAGCACGCGCATGAGAAGTACGCCGGCCTGGCCGACGATAACGCGGCCAGGCTCGAGCAGCAGGTGGCAGCCGAGCGGCCGGAGGGCGCGAGTGACAGTTTCGGCGTAGTTTCGGATTTCGAGCGGATTTTCCTCCGCATAGCGCACACCGAGGCCGCCGCCGAAGTCGAGATACTGCAGCGCCACTCCCGCGCGGCGCAGTTCGCGCACGTACGCCGCCAGGCGCGCGATAGCGCTTCGAAACGGCGCGGCGCTCAAAATCTGCGAGCCGATGTGCGCGCTGATTCCCTGCCAGCGAATCCAGCGTGAATCCTTGTGCGCCAGGTAGAGGCGGCGGGCGTCGTCCCAGTCCACGCCGAATTTGTGGCGGTGATGGCCGGTGGAAATGTGCGGATGTCCGCCGGCTTGGACGTCCGGATTGACGCGAATGCCGGCCGCGGCGGGACGCCGCAGGCGCGCGGCTTCGGCAGCGAGGATTTCCAGCTCGGCCGCGGATTCCACGTTGAAGAGAAGAATGCCAGCGCGCAGCGCGTCGCGAATTTCTTCGCGGGTCTTGCCTACTCCTGAAAAAACAATTTTCTTCGGCGAGACGCCGGCGCGGCGCAGGCGCTCAAGTTCGCCGCCGGAAACGATGTCGAATCCGCTGCCGAGGCGCGCAAGAAGCCGCAGGATGGAAAGATTGGAATTCGCCTTCACGGAATAGCAGATGGTGTGCGGAATGCCGCGAGGGCCGACGAACGCTCTATCCAGACGCCGGTAAGCGGCGGCGATGGCGGCGCGGCTGTAGACGTAAGCGGGAGTGCCCCACCGCGCGGCGATCCCGCAGAGCGGGACGCGCTCACAGTGCAGCGCGCCCGCGCGGTGGTTGAAGAACGGCGTGAAGTCCGCGGGATCGGCGAAGCGCTCGGAAGTGGCCCGGGCAGTGCCCACGATCACCTGACCTTGAGAATCACCAGCGTGATGTCGTCGCCGGCAGGAGTGCCCTCGGCGAAGCGCTCCACGTCCGCCAGGGCGAGATCGGCAAACTCTCCGGCGCTGAGCGACGCGTTAGCGGCGAGAAGATCCGCGAGGCGCTGCGTGCCGTAGAGTTCGCCGTGGCCGTTGGCGGCATCGGTGACGCCGTCGGAATAGAACACGAGCATGTCGCCCGGGTCAAGCGTGGTGGACCATTCCTCGTAGGAAACTTCATCAAACATACCCAGCGGTAATCCGACGAGGTTGAGTTTTTCGCAGCGGCCGCGTTTCCAGAGCAGGGGCTGCGACTGCCCGGCATTGGCAATGCGCAAGCGGTTGCGGCCCTTCTGCCAGGTGGCAAAACACATGGTCAGAAAGCGCTCCTCGATGCGGCGCTCGCAAATCAGACGGTTCATCTCGCGGAGCATCTCCGCGGGCTGCAGCTTTTGTTGTGCCAGGCTGCGGAGGATGCCGATGGCCACAGCGCAGTAAAGCGCGGCTGCCGTGCCCTTGCCGCTGACGTCGCCCAGGCCCACGCCGAGCTGCTGCGGGCCGTAGCGTAGAAAATCGTAGAGGTCGCCGCCGAGCTCGCGGGCGGAGTCGTAGCGCGCGGCGATGTCCAGGCCGTAGTCCTCGGTAGGCACTTTGCGGAGAAGAGCGCCCTGGATGCGGCGGGCGGCGCGAAGCTCGCGCTCCATGCGGGCCTCGCCGCGGGCCACTTCCTGGTACAGCCGCGCGTTTTCCAGCGAGACAGCCAGATGCGCCGCAAGGATGGAGAGCGTGCGCACGTGGTCTTCATTGAAGTAGTTGAGCTGGGGACTTTCCAAATCCATGACGCCGATGACGCGACCCTTGTGGACCATGGGGATGGCCATTTCGGAACGCGTCTCCGCATTGACGGGCAAGTAGCGAGGGTCCTTGCTCACGTCGGGGACGAGCACGGGTTTGCGGCTCAACGCGGCGGCGCCGACGATACCCTCGGTGGCCGGCACGGCGAATTTTTCCTGGATGCGCTCGCCGAACTTCACGGTGATGCGATGGTGGAAGGTGTTGTCGCGCTCGTCGTAGAGCAGGATGCTGAAAATCTGGTAATCAATCACGCGCTTGGCAAGCTCGGCGGCGCGGCGGAGCTGCTCTTCGACGTTGAGGATGGCGCCGGAGTCGAGGGCCACCTCGTGCAGGAGGATGAGCGACTCAGCCTGGTCGCGCTCGTGCTCGAAGAGGCGGGCGTTTTCGATAGCGATGGCCAGGCGGCCGGCCAGCAGAGTGAGGATGTTCTGCTGGTCGCGCGTAAAATAGTCGAGCTCACGGCTCTGAATATCCAGCACACCAATGCACTTGCCCTTGAGGATGAGCGGAATGGCCAGCTCAGAGCGCACGCTTTCCACGGCATTCAAGTAATTCTCCTCGCGGGAGACGTCGCTCACGCGGATGGGCTTGCCGGTGGCGGCCGCGCGGCCGGTGATGCCCTGCCCCAAAGCCACTTGCCAATTCTCCACCACTTCCCTGCGATGGCCGATGGCGAAGCGGAAGCGCAGCGTCTGCGTGCGCTCGTCCAGAAGCAGGACAGAGAAGATTTCGTAGTCGATGAGGCGGCGGATGAGGTCGGCGGCAGTGACAAGGATTTCGTCGAGGTCGAGCGAGGCGCTCATCTCCTGGACGATTTCGGCCAGGGTGGCCAGCACCTCGGTAGACACAGTTAACGACGATGGCGTTTCGACAGGGTCCATTTTGTTTGGGCGGCACGCGGCGTGTAACGTGAAGGCGCCGCAATGGCGACTGACTATTATAGCAGGTGGTGAAGAACGGCGCGGGGAGGCGGTGTGATGCCTCAGGAACAGGGCGTCAGTTCTGCAGAGGGCCGCAGGCTTCTTCGAGGATGCGCACGCTGGCGGACGCGCCGATGCGCGTGGCCCCGGCGCTAACCATCTTCTTGAAATCTTCGATACTGCGGATGCCGCCGGCAGCTTTGACGCCCATTTCGCGGCCGACGGCGGCGCGCATCAGGGCCACGTCTTCGACTGTGGCCCCGCCCGGGCCAAAGCCGGTGGAGGTCTTCACAAAATCAGCGCCGGCATTCTTGCAGGCGACCGAGGCGCGCACTTTCTCTTCGGTGGTGAGCAGAGCTGTTTCCAGAATGACTTTGCAGATGGCGCCGCCGCGGTGGCAGGCCTCCACCACGCCGCGGATTTCCTGCTCGACCAATTCGTCCTGCCCGGACTTCAACGCGCCGACGTTGATGACCATGTCCACTTCCTGCGCGCCGAGCTTGATGGCTTCCTCGGCTTCCTGGATTTTTACCTGCGGGAGCGTGGCGCCGAGCGGGAAGCCGGCCACGGTGCAGACCTTGACCGCAGAGCCGCGCACGTGCTCGGCGGCCAACGGCACGTTCCACGGATTGATGCAGACGGAGGCGAAGCCGAAGCGCACGGCTTCCTGGCAAAGCTTAATCACCTGCTCGCGGCTGGCTTCCGGTTTGAGCAGCGTGTGATCAATGTAGGGAGCGATGGCCGCTTCGCATTGCTGGACGGAGTCGCTGGCGGAAATGCGATCGGCCCCAGCCGCAATGCCTTTGCGAGTTTTTTCAGCGCAAAGTCCACTGCAGTGTGCGTGGCAATCGGGACAAATTACATCGTCGGTAGGAGAAGACGCGGAAGGCGTCGTGCCACTCAAATAGTGGAACACCTCGTCGGTGATGACGGCGATGACGCGCTCGAGCTGGTGCGCGTCCATTGGCGGAGTTTCTGAGGCCATATTTTGATCTCGGGGGCACAGTCCGCCGCGGCGGACGCCCCTACTTGCCGTGCTTCTTTTCGATGGCGCAAATCTTGTCGATGCGCCGCTGATGGCGGCCACCGGCAAACGGCGTTTCCAGCCACAAGGCCAGAATCTCGCGCGCCGCCTCGGAGGAAATCATTTTGGCGCCCAGCGAAAGAACGTTCGCGTCGTTGTGCTCGCGGCTGTTGCGCGCCGAAGGCCGATCATAACACAGCGCTGCGCGCGCCCCGGGCACCTTGTTGGCGGCGATTGCGGAGCCAATGCCCGCGGAATCGATGACCACCCCGCGCCAGGCGTCGCCGCGCACCACGGCGTTGGCCACGGCTTCCGCGAAGTCCGGATAGTCCACGGCGTCGGCCGAATCGGTGCCCTGATCGAGCACGATGTAGCCCCACGTGCGCAGATACGCTTTCAATTCTTCCTTGAGCGGATAGCCGCCGTGATCGGCGCCGATGGCCACCATGCGGTCCGCGCCGCCGCGCCGCGGCTCGACCGCGCGCAGGGTGATGTTGCGCCGTTCGGCTTCTTCGCGGGCCAGCGGCGTGATGAGCGTATCGGGCGTGATGGCGACTTCGCCGCCGGAGGCGACGCCCTCGAGGTCCTGCGCGGTGAGTACGTTTCGCGGCACGTTATTGCGGCGGCAGCGTCAGAATGCAGACGTCTTTCAAGTTGCGGTAGCGTTCGGCGTAGTCCAGGCCGTAGCCGACTACGAACTCGTTGGGAATCTCGAAGCCGATGTAGTCGGCCTTCACTTCCTGAATGCGGCGCTCGGGCTTGTCGAGCAGCGCGGCGATACGCAGGGTTTTGGGCTTGCGCTGCTTGAGCACGCGACAGAGATAATTCAGCGTGAGGCCGGTGTCGAGAATGTCTTCCACGAGGATAACGTTCAATCCTTCGATGCTGGTGTCGAGGTCTTTGTAGAGGCGGACCTGCCCCGAGGATTCCTTGCCCTTGCCGTAGCTGGCCACGGCCATGAAGTCAATGGAGACGTCCGTACTTTTGAAGCTGCGGACCAGGTCGGACAGAAAAATGCACGCGCCTTTGAGGACACCGATGAGGTGGACGCGCTCGCCCTTGAGTTCGCGCTCCATCTGGCGAGCCATTTCCCGGATGCGCCGCTTTAGCGCGCTGTGCCGGATGAGAACTTTGAGGTGCTCCTCGCTTCGCTGAGCCACGGAACTCCATCCTCCGCTGGAACAAGGCGGGTAGAGTAACCCAGACTCAACATGAGGACAAGGAGAAGGGGCCCTTATCGCACAGCAGTCATGCAGCGTTCATCGGGGTGTAATCCACAAAAGGCAGGCTTGACAAGGCGCTTCGCGCAATCTTACAGTACTCGGCATGTTGGGGGTGGGGTGCTAGTCAAGCCCGTAACGAGAGTATTTTCGCACGGGACGCTCGACGTAGCGGGAATCGTGCAAAGGGGTGTGCGGGAGTCCTACCTATACTGGGGTGAAAATCATTTCGGCGCAACTGCGTCCGAGGAATTTGCAGGAGGATAGCGATGCACAGTGTGACGCTTTTGGGGGGTCGTGGGATGGGAAGGCTGGTCATTCTGGCGGTGGCGGTGTTGGTGCTCGCCACAGGCCTATCGGCGCAATCGACTATTCATGGCGCCATTGGAGGCACTGTGCGCGACCCGAGCGGCAGCGTGGTTCCGGCTGCCAGCGTCAGCGCGCTCAACGTGGGGACGAATAGCAAGTCCTCAGCGAACACAGATTCCAATGGGCGCTTCATCGTTTCCGGTCTTCAACCGGGCACTTACAAGCTGGAAGTGAACGTCAGCGGGTTCAGTACTTTTCAACAGGAAAACATAACCGTGGAAGTGGGCCGCGTCACCTCTGTCGATGTGAGCCTGAGCCTGGCCACGCAAAAGGCGACAGTGATCGCCGTGGCGGAAGCGCCGGTAATTACTACGACCAGCCCGGAACTGACGTCCAACATCAACCAGCTTTTCATCAACAACCTGCCCAGCAACCTGCGGCGGTGGTCCTTCTTCGCGCTGGGAACTCCGGGCGTCACTCCGGATGGGAATTTTGGTTTGGTGAGCTTCCGCGGCATTTCGGGACTCCTGAATAACAACACGGTGGACGGCGGGGACAACAATCAGGCGTTTTTCGCGGAAGAGAAAGGGCGCACGCGAATCAGTTACTCGACGAGCATTTCGTCCATCCAGGAATTCCAGGTCAACACGTCGAACTACTCCTCGGAATATGGACGGTCGGCGGGCGGCGTCGTCAATGCGGTCACCAAGAGCGGCTCCAACCAGATTCACGGCGAGGCGTTCTGGCACTTTCGCAACAGCGACTGGGGCGCATATAATCCCTTCCAAACGGTAACGAATCTGGTGGGCGGCGTCGCCGTGACCACCCCCGTCAAGCCGAAGGACAAACGTCATCAATTCGGCGGCGGGATCGGCGGCCCCATCGTTAAGGACAAGCTTTTCTTTTTCTTTAGCGGTGACCAGCAGAGGCGCAACTTCCCCGGCGTGGCCAATGCCAGCTCCCCGAAGGATTTCTTTTCAGCTCTCACCCCCATTGGCTGTCCACCGCCAACGTTGCCTGCTAACTGCGAACGACAAATACTGCAGAACCGCGGCATCTCCGTGCCCCAGGCGGACGCGGCCATGGCGTTTTTGCAGAGTCTCACCGGTATAGTGCCGCGAACCGGCGACCAGCTGATTCTGTTCCCCAAACTGGACTGGACGATCAATGCCAAGAACAATCTCTCCGTGAGCTATAACCGCATGCGCTGGGATTCTCCCGCGGGCATCCAGACGCAGCCCATCGTGTTCCGGGGAAAAGAGAGCTTCGGGAGCGATTTCGTAAAAGGTGACTCGTTCAAAGCCCGGCTGGATTCCACGCTCACGCAGAAGATCGTGAACCAATTCCGCTTCCAGTACGGCCGTGACTTCGAATTTCAGAACTCGCAGCCCTCGATCACGGGTGAGCCGGTATCCTCACAACAAGGAGTTTCTCCGCAAATCACCATTTCCGGCAGCTCGGGGATTGTTTTCGGCAAGCCGAATTTCCTGGAGCGCCGCTCCTACCCGGACGAGAAAAACTATCAATTTGCGGATACGGTTTCGCTCGCCCACGGCAAGCACTTCATCCGGATGGGGGTGGACATCAATCGCGTCCACGACCTCCTGGACAACCTGTTCCAAGAGGGCGGAGCTTACAGCTACAGCAACCGAGTGCAGTTCATCAGCGACTACGTGGCCGCGGTGAACCCTTTACTCTTCCCCACCCCGGTTTGCCTTTCCGGCGCCACGCCAGTGCCGTGTTACACCAGCGTCGGCCAGGGCTTCGGTCCTACCGCTTTTAAGTTCCGGACCGTTGATTATGGCGCCTTTGTCCAGGATGACTGGCGCGTTTCATCTCACTTTACCTTCAATCTGGGACTGCGCTATGAATACCAGAAGCTGCCTCGCCCGCAGATCCCCAATCCCATACTTCCGCAGACCGGCGTGTTCCCGAGCGACAGAAATAACTTTGGCCCGCGCATCGGCGTTGCTTGGGACTTGACGGGCCGCGGCAAGACGGTCATCCGCGGTGGCTATGGCATCTACTACGGCAGGATTATTAATTCGACCATCTCCAACGCCATCACCAATTCTGGCTCGGCGCTGGGACAACTGCAGTTCTCTTTTTCGCCCACCTCGTCGGGCCGGCCCCTCTATCCCAATGTTGGCGTTACCCCTCCGCCGCCGGGCGGAAC
>Ga0315281_10007968_pt1 | contig 14831 bp, 12 predicted proteins | sample YL17G07_0_MG_FD_204540 | JGI IMG/M metagenome (GOLD analysis project Ga0315281, IMG submission 204540) | Sediment microbial communities from Yellowstone Lake, YNP, Wyoming, USA - YL17G07_0 | ecosystem: Environmental > Aquatic > Freshwater > Lake > Sediment | place: USA: Wyoming | collected...
TCGGGTACCTCATCGACATAGCGAAATGGGTGTCCCAGTTCATGGGTGCTCTCCACGACATGGATTTCACGAAAGCCGGCGGGATGATCGTCACGGGCATATGGAGCGCGCTCAAGGCGCTCGTGCATGACCCGCTCGGGGTGATCGTCGCGACTCTACTCGCGATGAAGGCCGTGCAGATCGCCGCGAGCGTCGTCGGTGGCATCTTGAACTTCGCGACGTTCGGAACGGCCGGCATGGCCGGGACGGCCCTGCTCGCTAAGCTGGGGATCGGCAGGGCCGCAGCGACCGCAGCCGAAGTAGCCGCGCCGGCGGCCGCCGGGACCGCCGGCGGAGCCGGCCTATTGGCGACGCTTGGCCCCATCTTGGTGTCTCTCGGCACGGGACTGATAGCGCAGAAGGGCACCCAATGGGCCCTCGACAAGACCGGAGTCGCCAAGCCGGGCAGCATGACCGGCGACGTGCTCAGCTACGCCGCCGGTGGAGCGGCCGCGGGAGCCACCTTGGGGCTGTTTGGGGGTCCCTTCGCTCCGTTAACGGTCACGGGCGGCGCGATCGCCGGGGGACTGATCGGCGGCGCCGTCGGGTTTCTCAAGCACCAGCTTTCTGGAGGCGGCGGCCAACAGCAGGGCGCTCAGGGCGGCGGGAACAACGTCCAGAACTCGTACAACACGATCTACCTCAGCCAGCAGAACTATTTCAATAACCAGGACGCGCAGCAGGCCTCGCAGCGGATGGCAGACGACCTGGCGAAGCGCCTGGGGTTCACGCTCAGCCGATCGGCGGGGGCGACGCCCGTCGGCTCCAGCATCCAGGCGCGCCCGTGGCTGCCCGGTTCATCGGGCGGCGGTGGCGGTGGTGGAGGCAGCTGGTGAGCGATCTCCTGGCAGTCGTGCTTGAGGTGCTCAACTCTGACAATGCCGTGGACGCGCACCACCGGTTCAGGCTGCCCGTCTCTGGGATCACCAAGGAGATCACGCGCAATCCCGTCGTCTTCCCGCTGCCCGTGACCAGGATCGATAACGACTTGAGCCTCAACAACCGGCCTGTCGCGTGGGCCCTCGACTTCGGCATGATGAGCGAGAATATCATCCTGACGGGCACGCTCCGAGACAACATCTCGGAGATGAACGTGGGCGAGATCACGAACGAAAATCCGCCCGTGTGCAACCTCTCTGAGCTCAGCGAGATCGTGCGCACCCACTGGGCGAACCTCACGCCCAGCCTGAGCGACATGGTCGACAACATATTCATCAGGTCGAAGGGCGGGGCCAGGCTCGTCGTCGACGAGGGGCAGGGCCAGGCGCCCACACCGCAGTGCTACCAGGGCGTCATCACGACGTTCCGCGCCACGCGCCAGGGCGGAAACCTCTATTGGGACTACACGTTCGGGCTCACGGTCACGGTCTGGCCGATCGGGATGCGCAAGCTCTAAGTCAGAAGGTTGAAGATGGCCCAAGGCGATCTGGTCGTCCAAGTGGGCGACGCGCAGACTAACACCGAGTGGCTGACGCTGCACGGGATGATCTCGTGCAAGGTCGTGCGCGGCAGCCACGCTGCCCCGGGGACGTTCGACTTGAGGGTGACCGTCCAGGACGAAGACTCGGCGGTCGACTTTAGGCCGGCGTCGGTGACCGTCGCTAACCGATACGTCGCGTTCGATCCCGGAGAGGACGACGCGACCTTCCACGCGATGTCCGAGGACGGGACGAGCGACTACGCCGTCACGCGATCCGATCCCTCTGTAGTCGTCAAGATCGACCCCCGAGATCCGATGTCGCGCCTCGGTTCGCTCACGCTCGATCCGGGCGAGTCGATGGCCGAAGCGGTCGCGATTGACGGGGTGGGCGTCTATGGATACGTCGCGGTCCCGCTCGTCGTCCCGGCGATCGGACCCAGGATCGTCAAGTTCCGCTGTTCGGACATGACGCGCGTCGCCGAGGCGTTCATCCCGCAGGGGACGCGGGTCACGTTCATGGTGGCTTCAGAGGCCGGCGACCACCTCTACGCGGCGAGTGACGCGGGCGTCTTCCATCTTGATTCGTCGGGCGCCGGGCTCTCGTTCCTCGGTGGCTGGGTGGCCGACATCGGCTCGTTCCCGGTGGCGATGCGCGGCTTCGAGGATTTCTTGGTGGTCGCGTGCGCGCAGCCGACGATCCGGACCGGGTTCGCCCGTTTTGGAGTCTTCGGACGATTGCGCGTGGTCAAGCTCCAGCTCGGCGGCGGAGCGCTCGCTTCTCCGACCGAGGTGAGCTCGACAGAGATGGACGTTTCTGACGATTCGCCGCACTCGATCGACATATCGCCCGCCGGGCACGCGTACGTGCTCTGCCAGCCGCGCGACGGCGCGTCCGCCGCGCGCGTGGTGGTCGTCGATATCGCCGCGACCGCGCCGACGCGCCTGTCGCATATCGACCTCCCCGTGGGTGGATACGGCGAAGCGTATTCGCTCGACTACGCTCCTGAGGACGGCTACCTCTACGTTCTCTTCGGCTCGCCGATCACGGTCATGCGGCTCGACGTCTCACAGGACACGCCGCGTCGGATCGGCGACTCGAGGTCCATGCTGTGGATCGACGGGCGCGGCCTGCAGGTTCGTGACGGGTCCGCTTACGTGTCGACGGGATCGAGCCCGGCCGCTCTCGTGAAGCTCGACCTGTCTGGGATATCAGACGTGATCACCCAGAGCGCGGCGCGAGCCAGGTTCTACCCGTTCCTCAACGTGCGCGTCCTCGAGAACAACGGCGAAGTCGACATCACGGATCCCAATTGCCGGCAGTATTTCATCGGGCGCATCGACACCGCCAGCATCGTCGAGGACACGCGCTACGGACGCGTATGGCAGATCAGCTGCCGCGACAGGCTCGCGTGCCTGTCTGACAACTTCATCGGTCTGGGCGCGTGGTTCCACATCCCCCAGGGCCGCGGGTTGCGGTCGGGCATCATAGAGGGCTCGGTCTACGTCCCCAAGTACACGGGCAACTGGTCGAATGACCCCTCGGGAGTCACCGGCGAGCGCCGCCAATCGATCGTCTCAGACCTGGCCCTGAACATCATCGCGAGCGACGATCTTGGGCTCACGTCTGTCGATTTCTCGAACGCTCCAAACAGCAGGCGGATCGAAAAAGACTGGTCTGGGACGAATGACTCCGAGATCTTGGCGGCGATCCGCGAGATCGCCGCGCACGATCCCTGGTTCGATCCAGAAGCAGATGGGGCGCCATCGCTCTCGCTGCCCGATCCAGGAGATCGCGAAGGCGGAAGCGTCGACGCGCAGTTCTTGCAGCAGAACGGCTTTCCGCCGGGGAGCGGGTTCGGCGGAGAGTTCCAGATCATTTGCAACACTGCGGACGACGACGGCAAGCACGCCGAGTATTTCAGGCGGGGCTTCCTCAAGTCTAACGGAGCCCCCGAGGGTTTGGGTCGCGGCGGGTTCAACTATGTTTTGTCATACGGAGCGCCTCAGGGGGTCGGCGTCGCAGACCTGAGCGTCGTGCGGTTCATCACCGCGTATCGGTTCGACAAGCAGGGCCTTGACTTGTTCTCGCGGGTCAACGTCCAGGGTCGCGGCGAGGCGACGAGCGGTGTCCAGGGTTCTGTCGGACAGACGCTCTTGTCGCCGGGAACAGATCAGACGACCGTCCCTCTCCCCGAGATGGAGCAGTCGTGGTTGCCCGAGAGCGGTTGGTTCAAAGTGAGGCGTACGATCCCCGTCGGGTCGGCCGGGATCGTCGGCGAACCCGAGCAGTCCGGACAGGCAGACGGCAACGACGCGACGAACGCGCGCGAAGCCACCGACGTGGCGTACGGCAGCTTCGCATCGCTCGGCACGGGGAAAGGCGGCGCACACGTCGGCATGAACCGCGGCACGATCGCCGTCGCCGGGCTTCCAAACGGAGCGCCAGGACAGGTGCTCAGGCCGGGCACGGCGATCGACGTCTACATCCCCCAGGTCGGGGTCGTCGACACAGACAACCCGTTCAGCCAGGGACAGGAGTTCGTCATCGAGAGCTGGACGCTGATATGGCCAGACAACACGACCACGTTCGAGATCGGACGCATCGGGTTCAGCGACGTGGGAGCGCGGCTCATCGACCTCGTCACAAAGACTCAGACGAACTCCGGCAAGATGAACAGCCGGTACGACACGGGTTGGTTCTTCGCTCCTTCCGACGGCAAGGTCGAGGTCACTCACGGTCTCGGGGTGAAGCCCAAGATCGTCGGCATAATTGTGGCACTTTGGGACGGGGGGTTCTCGCCAGACGGGTCTCCGCGCCCCGTGTCGGCCACGGTGGTGCACGTGTCTGGGATGGCGTTTGATTTTCAGAGCGGGCAGTACTCGGGAGCCAATATCAGCAAGTCAGACCGCCAGTCGGTCGCGTTCCAGCTCGCTCCGTGGATCGCCTATTCCGACGGAGCCGGCCAATACCTGAGGCTCGGCGACACCGTGAAGCAGCCGATCATACGGGTGATCGCGCAGCCGTAGGTTTTAGTCCATGCCGCGGCTCGGGTAGTATATAGACACATGCCCGCAACGAATACGAACATCATGGTGCCTGCGCAGGCCGATCAGCTTACAGATTTCGACCTCAGCTATCTGATCCATCATCGGCTCGGCTTAGAAGGCGTCCCATTGCCGTATGCGACGCGTCTCGACCTGTTGCTCGGGCACGAGATGCGCTCCGAGCTCGAGATACGCGGGGTGTACGAGATCCAAGTTGGCTGGGAAGTGATCGGTTACTTCGCGACGGTCTACGCACACGTGGGCACGAGAGCCGGCGACATCGCGGGAAGCGCGATCGGTCGCGCGACTCCAGAGAGAGCGGCGGCCGAAGCGATCGCTCAGGCGACGCGTCGGCTCGCGGAGAGGAGCGGCGATGCCGCATCCAAGTGAGCATTCGGGCGAGTCTGTCCCGTGTCCAAGCTGCATCGGAGGGACGTTCACGACCGCCGCGCTCGTGCGGCACGACGACGGCGTGTGCAGGCTCGAAGAGATCGAGTGTCGAGTCTGCGACAACGGGGTCGTCTCGCGTGAGCGTCTCGATCGCATCCTGACGGGCAAGAAGCTCAGGCGTGGAAGGCTCGCGGCTCGTCGCTCGCTGAGCGAAGAAGCGACACGACTGGGCGTGACGATACCCCAACTGTCGGCTGCCGAGCGCAGCAAGTCGACGCTACCGGTGCCAGAGGGCGCTAGAGCCACGGAGTGACGCGTGCAGACGTTCGGTTGGAGGATATCATTACCAGACCAGGAGATGCGTAGGCGAGCGATCGCCGAGCTCCCCAGGCTCTGCTGCGAACGTCTCAACCTATGTGCGTCAGTGGGCTGTGGGTGCGTCGCGGGCGGAAGGACAAACGTGTGCTTCGCAGAACAGACGGGCGCGCGACTGGCGACCGTGCACATGGACGGGCCAGAGTGGGTCATACGCGTGAGCGAGTACCCTGAGGCCGTCGCGGTCACGATCGCTCTCGATCGCCCGGCGGTCGGAAGAGAGGTCGAAGAGCTCTATAGAGCGATCTCGCAGATCTGCCCGGGGCGCGCGATCCACGCGACGTCGGTGACGCTCTGATGGCGATCGACCGGCGCAGGCTGTTGATCGAGATGCACGGCGCTGGGATCGCGACTCCCGAGCGCCTGCGCGCGGTCCGCGCGATGGCCGACGCACAGATCCCCAGAGAGGTCATGTCGTGGAGCGCTCCTCCGCCCGTCAGGGAAGCCGCCGGCATCCCCGCCATATCGAAGAAGGCCGGGTCTATGAACCAGCGCGACGTGCACCGCCTCGCGCAGCAGCACCTCGCGCTCATCGGGAGAGACGCGATGCCGATCGTCAGGTTGCCGTGGTACTCGGGGTGGGGCGCGGCGGCCTCTTCTGACTGGGAATCGCTTCTGGGCGTGGACGCCGAGTCGTGGGCCGTGACCGTCTACGGGCCGAAGGCGGCCAGGATCATCTACAGGCGCACAGACCCGGCGTGGGGGTCGCTCTCTGACATCGTCATAGCGACGGGACAGGTCCCGATCGGCCCGATGGGAGACTCGTTCGCCATCGCCGACGCTCGAGAGTAGGCGGCCGTGTCGATCACCAACCCCGACATCCTGGTGCCGTACGGGATCAGCGGAGGGCTCGGCCAGTTCCCCGCGGCGCAGGTGCCGATCTCGCGGAACGGCGGATCGTTCGTCGCCGACGGCGAGGTCCTGATCGCCCAGTTCCAATGGGACAGCGCGGTCGCCAACGCCGACAGCCTCGCGGCCCCTCCCGGCTGGACCAAGCTGGACTCGAGCATCAGTGGGGTCCACCAGACGGCGGTCTTCACGCACGTCGCTTCGGGCGAGCCGAACCCGGTGTACACGTTCGTCTGGCCCGTGCCCATCGCGTGGAACGCGGCCGAGATCTACCGCTTTCGAGGCGCGACGGGGATCGGGGCGGTCGCGGCGATCGACGGCCTCACGGCTCAGAGCGTGAACCTCCCGACGCCGAACAGCGCCGTCCTCTGTCTCTACACGGCGTCGAGCACCGTCGGCGACCAGGTCATCGTTCTTCCATCTGGACTGACGGCGATCGTCGGCATCTTCCACACGTCACAGTCCACATACAACATCCGCGCGGCGGGCATCGCGCAGCGTGCCCAGATCGGGCCGACGCCGATGTTCACGGCGCAGGTGGGGTTCGTTGTGCACCCTCCGCTCGCCGCGTCGCGGGCCGTCACGATCGCGCTGGTCGCGCCCGTCCCGCAGATCGTCTGTCCGTCTGTCGACACGCCCGTCGTCACGTACGGGAGCTTCACGCGGACGGGACCGAACAACCCGGCGTGGGCGCTGACGTTCCACTGCGTCGACACGAGCCTGTCCGCCACGCTGGGCGTCCAGCTCAGGACACAACCGAATCGCAGCGGGACGCTCGTTGCGAGCGGAACGGTGTCGCTGTCGAACGGCGTGGCGACCGGCCTGCTCAGCGTCGCGTACAACGCGCCCGGCATGGTGAACGGCTTCAACAACCTGTTCCTCACGGTGAACAACTCTCAGTGCGTCTCGCCCGACCTGCTCCTGGCAGTGCGCAGAGACGACTTCCTCTTCCCCGTCAACCAAGCGATCCAGGCAGCCGTCGGACCGGCCGGGCCGGCGAAGCACTACGCGCTCTTTGCGACGCTCGCCGACGACCTGTCATTCGATCAGCTCGAGCTCTACTGGCGGCTGCGGACGGGGCCGAATGGGAGCGGCGTCCTCGTCCTCGACGGCCACGCGACGTCGGGCGCCCCGTTCTCTACAGACGTGTACGACCCGGGGCTCGTCCAGGGCGCGAACGCGCGCTACCTGCGGCTGCGCGACGGGGCGAACAACATCGTCGAGCGAGCGATCACTGTCACAGCAGACCTGACGACGGCGTCGCCGCCGTCGGTCTCGGGACTGGGGCTCACGCGACAGCCGTGTGGCCCGTACATGTCGTCGTACGCCACTCCGTGGGGGCTCTCGTTCTTCACGTCGAACCCAAACGGCGGGACGCTTTCGGCGTCGGTCGTCGACCAGTTCGGCGACACGGTCTGGACGGGCGTCGTCGCAGCGAACTCTACGACGCTCGCGCAGATCCCGTTCATCCAACGCGACGCGGGCATCGTCACGTCTGTCTCGTATACCATCACCGTCACGAACGCGGCCGGGCTCAGCGGCTCGGCGGGGTTCTCTATCCCGTTCGACGACGACACCGTGAACCTCAGCGGGCAGGCAGTGGGCTGCGACCAGTTCGGCACGTGGACGGTCGGCGGGCTGTTCGCATCTCCCCTGCCAAACGGGCGCGTCGGGGACCTCGCCGCGTGGTCGGCGTGGACGGGATCGAGAGTGGACTCTCACGGCCGCACCGTCGGCGCGGGGACGAGGCTCGCGCAGGGTTCTGTCGTGGCGGGACAGGTCAGCGCGATCGCAGTCCACGATTCGACCATCCCCGTCGGGACGACGACGCGCTTCCTCGAGATCGACAGCGCGGGCTGCGTCCCGATCACGTACGCGCTCGCGATCTCGCGGCCGTCTGTCGAGTTCATCGTGCTCTCGTACAGTCAGACTCCACAGGTCACGTACGAGCAGCACGTGCCGTATCCGGCGACGCGCCTCGGGCCCAACTCCGAGACGGCGGACCTCTGGGCGACGGTCAACATGGACCTGGCGCACCGCATCGTCTGGGAGGTGTGGACGGGCCCGGGGAGGACTGGTTCACAGGTCAACCGCGGGGCATTCGGAGCCGGGACCTACGCCGCGCCCGTGTCCGTGGGGCCGAGCGTCGTCGGCAACCCGTACCCGGTGAACGACTTCAACGCGGCGACGGGTTTCACGGTTCCCGAAGGGACGAACGTCTTCTACCTCGTCGTGTTCGACTTCGACTCCGGCTTCGTCTCGAATTCGTTGCCGTTCGTGGTGTTCGACGACAAGGTCGCGGCCCCGATCGGCTCGAGCGCGAGCGTGCGCCAGAGTCCCGTGTCGGAGGCGACGCTCGACTATGACATGGACATCGTCCTCACGGACGACCTGTCGACTGTTCTGCTCGAGCTCCACTGGGAGGTGCGCGACGGCGCAGGCGGGACGGGACACCGCATCGCCTTCGGAGACACGACATCTGGCCTGCCGTTCGTCCTCAGCGTCTTCGGAGATCGGACGTTCCTCCAGCCGGGCGTGAACACGCGCTACCTGCGCTGGTACGACGGCGCGCTCAACCCCGCCGAGCTCGTGTTCTACGTCAGCAGGCAGCTGCCCGATCTCGCGCCGACCGTCATCTCGGCCGCTGTGTCCTACGCGTGCGGCGACCGCTGTGGCCCGCGCTCGACACCGTTCGCGATCGACGTCGCAGCGTCAGATCCCGAAGGGGGACCGGTCGTGGCAGAGGTGCGCACGAGCATCAACGGCGGGGGGACGCTCGTTGCGAGCGGCGCGCCGGGGAGCCTCAGCGTCCCATGGGACCAGTTTGGGATGCACGACGGCGACAACGTGCTCTATGTGACGGCCCTCGATCCCGCCGGCAATCGCTCGACAGATGCGTTCGTGGTCGTGAGCAGAGACCCGACCACGGTGCCGAATTGGTACGACGTCAAAGTCTCGGACGTGGTCGCGGGGGCCTACACGGTCACGATGGCCCTCATCGACGATTTCTCTGTCCTCCCATTCGAACTGACGTGGTCGTGGGAGGTGCCCGACGGCGGCCAGGTGCTCCAATCGGGGACAGAGACCAACGGGAATTTCTTCTCGTTCGGCGTGTCCGACCCGACGCTCGGTTCTGGCTTGAACGATCGCTTGCTGCGGATGACTGACGGCGCGTGCAACGAAGCGACTGCGCTGATCTCCGTCCAAGGCGCGCCGCCGGCGCCGATTCAGGTCCCGCCGAGACCGTGCTCGCTGTCGATCATCCACGATGGAATCGGGGCTGCCGTCGACGACTGGAGCGGGCTCACGCGCGACCAGACGGGCGGGCTCGAGCAGCCGATTATCACCCTCTGCGACCGCGTGCCATCGGGGAAATACGCGATCGTCCGCAGGAACCGCTCGCTCGCCGACGTCGCCGCGTCGCTGAAGGGCCGCGGGCTGCGCGGCGCGTTCTTCAGGCTGTCGCCGCCGGACTTTCCCAATTCGTCCGTCCCGTTCGTCGATCCGCGATCGTCGGTGCCGGGAGACCCCGACTGGGCCGCGTGGCAGCGCGTCCTCAGGCTCGACCAGCTCGTCGGGGACCCGGGACCGGGCCAACTCGCCGGGCCGCAGACGCTGCGCGCCGAGAGGCTGGTGGTCGGGGGGTTCTTCGAGCTCGGACAGACGGCCTACGACAACCCCGCCGCGGCCGCGTACGGGATCGCCGGACTGCGCAACGAGCTCAACCTCGACGCGGTGATCGTGGACGCCACCGACCCATCGTGGGCGGGACCGCGATCGGGAGAGAAGCTGCTCGCTCTCTGCTCAGTCGCCCAGACGTCGTTCGTCCGCTCTCCGTCAGCTCCAGACGCCCCCTACACGCTGTCGACCCACTGTCCGCTGTTCGTCTGCCTGCCCGCAAGCCAGGACGGGTACGGGTCGCTGCTCTCGGCAGACGGCGTGATCGAAGCGTTCGCCAACGGCTTCACCGGGCCCAAGGTGCTCGGCATGGCGCGCGTCGAGGCGGGCCGCGCGTTCGACGCCGCAGCGTCCAGACAGTGGGCCCGCCCGTGGTCGCGCGAGGGCAAGGGGATCGGCCAAGTCGAGCTGCTCGTCGACGTCCGATCGCGCGGCGACCCGACGGCTGCGGTGAACGCTTTCGCCGCGCCGCAGGCCGTCTCGTTCTCAGGTCTGCCCGGAGTGTGGGACATGCGCAGCGGGCTCATCGTGTACGACGACCTGGACGCCGTCGACGCGGACGGCTGCCCCGGGACGGATCCCACGGGCTATTGGGGATACGACGGGCTCCACCCGCACCACGGGACGCTCGTGCCGGTCGTCCACTCAGACCCCCCGCCGCAGGCCGCGATCGGCAGGGACTACGGGGTGGGCGGAACGAGCTCGTGCTCGGATCCCTACTCGGCGACGCTCGACTCGATCAGCATGAATGAGGCGCTCCAGAGGGCCGCAGCGGCGGGCTTCAGCGGCCAGGATCAAGTCACCACGATCGCCGCCATCGCGATCGCCGAGAGCGGGCTGAGGACCCTCGCCACGAACGCCAACACAGACGGATCGGTCGACCGCGGGATCCTGCAGATCAACTCGATCCACGACGGCGAGGGGTGCGGTTCAGACTGCGGTTTCGGCCTCGTGGATATCCTCGATCCCTGGCGCTTCGGGCTCGCGCTCTTCAAGCGTCGCGGAGACTTCAGCGACTGGGTCACGTACAACAATGGGCTCCACCTCCCGTTCATGGCGCTCGCTCTGGCGTGTTTCACGGGCCAGTCGATCCAGTCCGCGCCGCTGCCTGGCTCGGCGGGCGGGGCGAACCGGAGCCTCAAGGTCTCGTTCGAGTCCTGGCGAGCGCCATTCGACAGGCCGACCGCGTTCCGCGCCGACGACCCAGCGTGCCCCGACACGCGTGAGATCGCGGGATCGTGGATCACGCTCAACGGCGCGCCGATCGCGGCGACGCCGCACTCGGCCGGGCTGCTGACGGGAGCGCTCTACGTGGGTGGCCGCCCGCAGAGCGGAGACGTCGGCTTCCATCCCCTGTTGATCACAGCGACATCGTCGCAGGCTGACGACCACCTGTCTACGTCGGTCAGCCTGGGCGCCACGGTGTTCGATCCGGGCGAGTACGTGAAGACAGTCGCCCAGACCGAGTCCGCCGTCGCGAGGGCTTCGTGGCTCCACCCCCCACTGCACGACCCGGCCGCGGCCGGGCGTTTGCCTGACTACTGGATCAGCGCGGCCGACTACTGCGCGTCGACGTCTCCGTTCAAGCACATCAGCGCGCGGCAGGTCGCGGGCGCGCGGTCGTTCGCGCCCAGCGGGACGCTCGTCGGGTGCCCGTGCGCGGCGGGGTTCCCGCTCACGTCGGACTGCTCGTGGCACGTCGCGCACGAGGGGATCCAGGCCGTGGACATCGGGGTCCCCAGCGGCTCGGCCCTGTTCTCGGCGTGCGACGGCCGCATCGCGTTCCGCGGGTTCGACCCCAGGTACGACCCGTCGTGCACTGCCACCCTGTTCGGCCAGACCGTCGGCTGCGGTTACGGCTACACGGTGGAGGTGGACTGCGGCGGGGGGAAGACCCTGAGGTACGGGCACATGAGCCCCGGTTCTGTGTTCGAGGGTCCGTCGGTCGGCGACCCGGTGGCCGCCGGACAGCGCCTCGGGACAAGCGACGACACCGGCTACTCGAGCGGCCCGCACCTGCACTTCGAGGTCAGACAAGATGGGCTGACGCTCTGCCCGCTAGCGTTCCTGCCAGACGGGTGTCTCGGGTGAGCCGCGGTATAATATAAGCAGACCAAAGCGAGGGCGAACATGGCGACGCGAGAGACCAAGTGGACGGAGGCGATGGACGGCAGCCCGGCGTCTGTCGACCTGCACGAGGCCGTCACGTCGAACCCGCGCATCGACGGCCACGACTACGAATGGACGGCCGTCCCCCCGCACGGCCCGAACGGGTGGGGGAACATCGTCTGGCAGCACGGGCCGATCTTGGAAGTCGGGCGCAACGGCGTCCTGCTCGAGGAGCTGCTCGAGTTCGTCGTGATCCCGCGCCTCAAGGGGCTCAACCGCGAGCGCATCCCCGCGCCTCAGGGCCAGATCTCAGACGGTCTAGACGGCCAGATCGCGAACCCATTCCGCTGCGAAGAATCGACGCACGCGATCGCGCGCTTCGAGGAAGGCCTCAACTGGCTCAAGCGGCGGACCGAATTGCGTCGGCGACAGGGCGTCGAGGGCACGTTCTGGGCGCACGCGAGCTCGTGAAGTTCAGGGCGAAACCCGTCGAGGTCGAAGCGATGCTGTTCGACGGCCCGACTTCGGCGAAGTCTATCGTCGAGTGGGCGAAGCCGAACGCCTGGCTCGGGTACAGCGATCGGCTCTACATATCCAGGGACGGGGATCCAGAGCATGTCCTGCTTGGCTTCTGGGTCGTCCGCGACGCGGACGGAGATCTCCATCTGTGCTCTCCAGACAAGTTTGAGTCAGAATACGAGGCGGCCGGATGAGCCCGCAAGAACAGAAGTTTCGCGCCTGGCTGCGTGAAGAACTGGCCGCGGGACGCGTCCCGACGCCGACGAGCTGTCTCGCTTTTCTCGGGCGCAACCCACGCGCGCTACGGGTCGGAGGTCCGAGCCTCAACGGCGCGTTCAGCGCTGCTCGACGCGACGAATTCGCGGCCGCGGGACTCAAGAAAGACCCCCGCTCGGGCAGGTGGTATCTGCCGTGAGCTTCACGACTCCGCTCGAGGAGTTCGTCGCTCATTCTAACCGCATCGAGCGCGAGCCCGATCGGCCGGGACACCCGCTGTTCGACGACCACCTCGCCGTCGCGCGCAGGGTCCAGGCGTGGGCGCTCTCCGCCACGCGACCGGTCGCCATGTCTCCCCTAGCGATCCATCGCGCGCTCCTCAAGTCGCAGCCCGCGAAGTTCCCCGGCGAGCTGCGCCAGTGCCGTGTGGAGGTCAACGGGCTCGAAAAGATGCCGCCCGCAGAAGTGCGCCCCCGCTTCGCGCGGCTGATCGGCGACGCGCAGTTCTACGTGTTCATCCATCGCACCAAGAACAAACGGCTGACAGAAGAGCGTATCTGGGCGTTCCATCACGAATTAGAATGGATCCACCCGTTCGTCGACGGGAATGGGAGGACCGGTCGCCTGTGGATGAACGCCATCCGCCTCTCTGTAGGTTTCCCATGGCTGACGGTCGAGTACGGCGACCGTTTCGCTTACTATCGGGCGATCCAAGACTGGGAGCACGAGAAGAGGGTATGAATCGCACTTCGCTGCTCTTCTGGTTCCCACTGATCAGAGATCTGGGCGTCCCCGTGCCGCGCACTGAGTGGGCGCTGATCGACCCGCCGACGGACGCCGAGTCGCTGATGTACCCTGAGAGCGGCGTCGACGAGAACGCTCCGCCACTGCTCTTCGACTGGGCGGGGCAGATCGAGGCGGCCGTGGACCGGCTTGACTCTGGCTACCCCATCTTCATGCGCACGGACCTGATGTCGGGCAAGCACCTGTACTGGGATACGTGCTACGTGGGGTCTGCGAGCGACCTGATGGCGCACGCTCTCGCTCTGATGGAAGACCAGGCGGTGCACATCATGTTCCCCAGATCCGATGAGAATGTGAGCGCGGTCGTGGTCAGAGAGTTGCTGCCCCTCGCCGCCGAGTTCGCGGCGTTCAGGGGGCTCCCGATCGCGCCCGAGCGCCGCTATTTCGTCGGCGACGGTCGAGTGACATGCCACCACCCTTACTGGATAGACGCTGACAACATCAAGAACGGGCTCGAATGGGGAACAGCCGTGCCCGATTGGGAGGCGCTCCTGGCGTCCGTGAACGAAGAATCGCCCGACGAGATAGCGCTCCTCACCGACTACGCGACCCGCGTCGCGCAGGCTTTGTCGGGCGCGTGGTCCGTGGATTTCGCGAAGACGGTTGACGGCGCTTGGCACCTGATCGACATGGCCGAAGCGGGCGTATCATGGCACCCGGAGCACGGCGATGTCGTATGACGCGAAGATGCCCACTCAGCGCGGGGCGCACGTCGATCGCGTCAGGCCCAGAGCGCCTCGGCGCGTCCAGCTCGGCTGCATCAGTTGCGGCGCGGGGCCGTTTCACTCTGAGGACGAGCGGCGGGCGCACGTCGACGAAGTCCACCTGTCGTGCAAGCCGTGCGGTTTCCTCGCGCCAGACGAGTACGGTCACCGGGCCCACATGACGTCGCGCCGGCACGAGGAGACGATCGCGTACGGTGCTCCGCGGGCGACGGTGAGCGCGCCGCGACCGGCAGAAAGCTCACGCCGAGTGGAGCCGCCGTTGGCGGGGTCTCTCCTCGACCCGTCGCGCATCGCGCACCCACCGCGCTTCGCGTACCCGTGCACTCAGCCGGGATGCGAACACCCGCCGTTCGCGAGCAGGCAAGCCATGAACAAACACCGCGCAAGAGTGCACGGCGCCGAACTGGTCCAAGAGCGTCCGTTCGCAGGCGCTCAGTCGGCTGAAGAGCCGATCGCCGCGCGCGATGAAGAGAACGCCGCCGACGGCGGTGAGGGACTCGAAGGCGCAGCAGCAGCAGACGCGCTCTCGCAGACCATGGCCGATCGGCCGCGGCACACGACGGGCCGCTGCGCCGAGTGCAACGACAGGGAGGAAGCGATGGCGCTGATCCACGGGATAGCCGACGCGGTCAACGCGCTCGAGGAGCGCGTCGTCAAGCTCG
>Ga0315281_10007969_pt1 | contig 14831 bp, 11 predicted proteins | sample YL17G07_0_MG_FD_204540 | JGI IMG/M metagenome (GOLD analysis project Ga0315281, IMG submission 204540) | Sediment microbial communities from Yellowstone Lake, YNP, Wyoming, USA - YL17G07_0 | ecosystem: Environmental > Aquatic > Freshwater > Lake > Sediment | place: USA: Wyoming | collected...
GAAATTCTGGGAGATCGGATGACCAAATCTGACGAGGCAATCCTGAAACGGATGAACGAACTGGTCGAGGTGATCAATCGCCACGATTCAAAGTACTATGTTGAGGACAATCCTGAGATATCGGATTTCGAATACGACCAGCTCGTATCCGAGCTGAAAACCCTCGAATCGGAACATCCGGACCTGGTTCTCCCCGATTCTCCAACGAAGAGGGTGTCAGGAAGGCCAGTGAAGGAATTCCCGGCCGTTGAGCATAAGGTCCCGATGCTGAGCCTCGACAACAGCTATTCTCCCGAAGACCTGAGGGAGTTCGACGGGCGCGTAAGGCGATGGCTCTCGGACGAACCGATCGAATATATCGTCGAGATGAAGATCGACGGTCTCGGGGTCGCGCTGGTGTACGAGGACGGACTTCTCCTGAGAGGAGCCACTAGGGGCGATGGGGTCAGCGGAGAAGACATCACGGCGAACATCAGGACGATCCGGAGCATCCCGCTCAAGCTCAAAGCCTCGTCACTAGGTAACTCCGAGGTCAGGGGGGAGGTCTATATGCCGATTTCCAGCTTCAAGAGGCTTAACAAGGAGCGGGAAGAAGGCGGCGAACCACTATTCGCCAACCCTCGGAACGCCGCGGCAGGCTCGATAAGGCAGCTCGACCCGTCGATAGTCGCCTCAAGGAGGCTCGATGCGTTCTTTTATACGCTGAGCTTCGCAGAGCGCGATTTCAAGACTCACTGGGAATGCCTGGATGCGATGAAGAGTTCCGGCCTCAGGATAAATCCGAACATCACGCGGTTGAAGACGATAGGGGAGGTCATCGACCATTGCCTCTCCTGGGAAAAGAGGCGCGAGGAGCTCGACTACGAGATAGACGGGATGGTCGTCAAGATCGATTCTCTGGACCAGCAGAGGCGCCTTGGGCAGACCGCCAAGAACCCCCGCTGGGCGATCGCGTACAAATTCGCCGCCAAGCAGAGGACCACCAAGGTCAAGGATATCCTTCTTCAGGTCGGGAGGACCGGGGCAATAACACCCGTCGCCGATCTGGAGCCGGTCGCCCTGGGCGGAATTACCGTATCAAGAGCGACCCTTCACAATGAAGACGAGATCCGCCGCAAGGACATCCGGATCGGGGATACGGTGCTCATAGAACGTGCCGGAGATGTCATTCCAGAAGTCGTCAAGGTGATAGCCGAGAAAAGGGACGGGAGCGAGCAGGAATTCAAGATGCCCGCATCCTGTCCTGCGTGCGGGTCCAAGATTATCCGGGAGGCCGACGAAGTGGTCGCCAGATGCATAGATTCCTCATGCCCGGCCCAGCTCAAGCAGAAGATCCGGCATTTCGCTATCAGGGACGCCATGGATATAGAAGGGCTCGGTGAGGCGATCATCTCTCAGCTGGTGGACAAAGGGTTGATCCACAGCATTGCTGACATATACTCTCTCGACGAGGGCTCGCTGACAGCCCTCGAGCGTATGGGGGAGAAATCCGCTAAGAACCTGCTAGAGGAGATCGAATCAAGCAAGGGGCGGGGGCTCGAGCGTTTGCTATACGGTCTCGGCATAAGGCACGTCGGCGAGACAGTCGCGATGTCCCTGACTAACCGGTTCAAGACGATGGATGCACTCCTTGTCGCGTCGAAGGATGCCTTGCTGAAGGTCGAAGGGATCGGAGACATCATCGCCGACAGCCTCATAGATTTCTTTTCCGAACCATCGAACCGACAGCTGATCGAGATGATCGGATCCCGAGGGATCTCGTTGAGCGCGACCGTAAAAGCGACCGGTGCCTTGGATGGAAAGATGTTCGTCTTCACTGGTGTGCTCAAGAAATACTCCCGCTCGGAAGCCGGAAGTAAGGTCGAGAACCTCGGGGGGAGAGTCGGCTCGAACCTGACCAAGAAGACGGACTTCATCGTGGTCGGCGAAGATCCCGGGTCTAAGGTGAAGGAGGCCGAAAAACTCGGCATTGTGATACTTACCGAGGGAGACTTCCTCAAGTTGATCGAAGATTAACTGATTGTGAAATGGTGATATATGCAGACCCTGATGGGGGGGATGTGACGACAAGCAAGGAACCGCCGGAGCTCAACACAAGGATTTTCACAAAAGGGCTCGCCATCTACGAGTCAGGCAAGGTAAAGCCCGATGGAGAGAGCGACCGCACGGTATACTTCATCGTCGAGGGGGATCACGAGCCGCACAAAATCCGTCTATCGTCGGATGGTACATTCAGCTGCACATGTATGCGCGGGACCCTGCACGGCGCCTCAAAGGGCTCGGTCTGCTCCCACGTCTTCGCGGCGATGCTCTTTCTGTCGGAACGATCCCGGAAGAAGGACGCACTCGATTGAACCGCTGGCATATTTCGAGTTCGCATTTGTGATACTCAGGTGGCACGATTTATATATCCACGAATGAGAACGTTACCCGGGTATCATGTCTTCGATGCGTAGCTTAGCCAACAGAAGCGCCCCGGGCGGGCGCGTCCTCGACAACAGCAGTCGCTATGTCGGGGATCTTGAGAACGCACGAGAGACGGAATCCTCCCTCAGGGATTCAGTCAGGTTGTACAATTCCCCGTATCATGCGGGGGAGAACCACAACCTCTCTGAAGCCGCACATGAGCCGAAGTTCTTCTTCATGTGCGGTAGATGTGACATGCTGGTGGGCGAAGCCGATCGGGTCTGCCAGTTCTGCGGGGCAGAGTTCATCGAGCAGGACCAAGAGGAGGACGGACCGAGGGGCCCAAGCCCGCCAGGTCCAGACGAAGAGATTGGTCCGGAAGGTGACTCAGTCAGGCCCTCCTCCTCGCGAGATCTGCATCCTTGCAGACAGCAATCGGTGGCAACCAGGGTCGATGTACTGAGCATGCTGACAGATGGCCGTTCCCGCCTCGGTGTCGAGCATCTCGCCGGTGGATCCTCCTTCGCATTCGCCAATTATGCACGGGTGCTGAGAAGGATTGAGAACATCATCAACGAGGCCAACGATTTCGGGGCGGAAACCGAGGAAGCCAGGCGGATGCTCCTCGCGGCCTGGAAGGCCTGTCATGAGGGCAAGTGGAACCGCGCGCTGCATCTCGCCGACGAATCGAGGAAGATACTCGCTCCCGGCGTGACCCACCTCGTGCAAGGGCAGATATCCTGCCTCCGCGAAGCGATAATTGAGATGAAGCGCAAGGGGAAGATAGTGACCCCTCTGGTCATTGAGATCAAGACGATCCAGAGGGCGCTTGACGACCTGAAGATAGATGATGCGATCAAGCTGACCAAGGAATTGATCGCCGAAATAAAGCAGGCTCAGATGCACCTTCTGGACAATATGGACATCGTCTCGGACTCAGGGCAGGACGCCTACTGCGGCCAGGGTATCTGATTTTGACTCAATATCCTCTACTTACCGCCCTTCTTTGTTCTTGCCTTGAGGTCCTCTAGGCGCTTTGTTATGTCAGACAGGGTGTCGACCTGCTCACCGACCGCCTTCTTTCTCTTTTCAAGGAGCTCCTCCTCCTTTGCGAGCTTTTTCTCCCTGTCCTCCAGCTGTCTCTCCTTCTCGCCGAGGGGAGTGGTTGCCGCAACTGTCGTCTCAACAGCGGGGGCACTCCTCTTCGAATCGTCCAACTGCTTCTGCAGGTCTGAGACCTGTGTTTCGAGGTCGGTAACCTTCGTGTTCTTCGCATTTAGGTCGGCCGTTATCCGAGTGTTCTCATCCTTGAGGGTCTGCAGTTCCGCTGGGGAGACGAGGGGGGCGGGAATCCCTCGAATCTGTAGCTCCTGTTCCTTCGTCGATAGCTGGGCTCTGAGGCCGGAAAGCGACTGTTCGAGCATTCTAAGGGAGTTCTCCTTCTCCTCAAGCGCCCTCGTTCTCTGTTCGACTATCTGGGCGCTCTGCTCGATCTCCGTCTTTCTTCTCTGGAAATCATTCAACTTGCCGCTGTAGTTGCGTTCGAACTCCTCGAACTCCCTCATCTGAGCGGCGATATCCTGGCGTTTTCTCGCTATGGCTTCATCCTCTTCCTGCAGGTTCGTCTCCTTCACCGTCAGCTGCTTTTCCTTCTCACCAAGGGCCGTCTGTATCTGCGTCAGAGTCTGCTGTACAGATGCAAGTTCTGCCGCCTTCTGATTGACGGCGGATTCCCTGCTTGCCAGTGTTGTTTGGGATCTCTCCAGTTCCTGTCTCTCGGCGACGATCGCGTCCTGCCTACTCTCTATCTCCGATGCTATCCTCTCGATGTCCGCCTGCCTTTGCTGTATCTTGACAATTTCCGAATTCAATTGCGACTTTGTGCCCTCGACATCCTTCCTGCCGGAAATGAGCTCATTGGTGGCCTTCTCAATCTCGCCGGACAGTGAGTGAATTGAATCAGCTTCGGATTTCAGTAGCTCCTCTCGAGCCCTGAGCGCCTTCAGACGCTCGGCCATCTCCCTCTTGTCCAAGGAGACCTTGTCCAGATCACTGCCGAGCTTTGCGTTCAGCTGATCAATCTCCCTCGCCTTTTTATTCAATTCCTCCGTGATTCTCTTGATTTGGTTTTCCTGGACCTTGAGCGCGCTCTCCTGGGTACTGAGATCTCTTTCCTCGGTTTCGATGATCTTTCGCATCTGCTCGAGGTCGTCCTTGACGCTACGTATGCTCTCCCTTTCCTTCTCAACGCTCGCCATCTGGAGCCCGAGCTGCTCCTCCAGTCTCTTCAGCTCAGCGCCCTTTGTGTCCAAGCTTCTCTCTCTTCCCTCGATCTGAGCGGCTCGAGCAGAAATCTCCCCCTCCTTCTGCCCCAGCATCTGCTGCTTCTGAGAGAGGTCCGAGCTCATCTGGGCCACCCATCTCTCCCGGTTCTCCATGTCGGCAATCTTCCTCTCGATGTCCTCGATCATGGGCCTGATTTCGATCTCGCTCTTCCTCAGGTCTTTCTCGCGGCTATCTGTCTGAGCTTCTCTTTCAACTAACGTGTTCATCCTAGCTGCAATCGATGATCGCTCGGATTCCATCTTCATCTTTTCCGAATTAAGAATGGCTCTGGTCTGATCTATATCTGAAAGTGACGATATCAAGATGGCTTCCTTCGTTGCCAATTCCGGTTCTCTCGCAAGAATCCTGTCCTCCCGGGCTTTGATCTCCGCGCTTCTGTCGGCCACGAGTATTTCCCGTCCCTCCAGTTCTTGTCTGCGGACGTCAAAGGTACCATAACCGGATTGCATCTCGCGTTCCTTTATCTGAACCGCAGCTTCCCTCACGGCAACCTGTGATTCGGTGGTGTCAACCCGTGCTTTCTTGGCATCTAGCTCCATGATCCAGCTTTCGGTGCTCTGCTGCAGTGCGGAGAGCTCCTTTTCCTTCGCATCCAACTCGCTCTTCATCTGCTGGTAAAACGATTCCTCGCGCTGCTTCGCCATTTCGATTTCTCTGATTGCTAGCGAATTGATAGTATGGATCTTCTCTTTCTCTTCATCTATCTGCCTGCGCTCGGCTTGTGCGAATTCCGTCGCGGCGTTTAGCTCCTTCTCGATCTTCTCCGCCTCGACCAGTTTCCTAATCAATTCATCCCTTTCTTGAGCGATTCTCTCCTCGCTGGCCTGAATCTCTGAGGTTCGGCGCTTCTGCTCTTCCTCGACCTGGGACATTTCGTTCCTGACGGCTGCGACCTCATCCTCGAAATTCTTCCTCTCGTCGGCGACTGCATGCTCGACCTGCTGCAGCTCCGCTCTTTTAGCATCCAGTTTCGTGGTGAGGTCCTGGACATCCTTTCCGAGCTCCCTCGAACTCTTCTTAAAATCTTTATCCCTTTCCGCAATCCTCAATTCAATATCTTCGAGGGCTCGTTCCTTCTTGTCAAGGGTCTCTTCTTTCTTCAGGATGAGCTTGGCCTTTTTCTCCTTGTCAGCCAGGTCCTTCTGTTTCTTCTTGAGATCGTGGGATTCCTCATCGAGCTTTCTTTTCTCTTCATTATGCTGAGATTCTCTCTGCGCGAGGGTCTCTTCTCTCACCTTCTGCTCTTCCCTCTTCGACTGCGCCATCGTCTCGAATGCACGTTTCCCCTTCTCGAGGACATCCTCTCTCAAAGAAAGGGATCTCTCACGCTGTTCTATCTCTTTGACTAGCGCATCGAGTTCGACCATCCTTGATTGAATGAATTGGTCCTTGCCGGAAAGTTCCGCATCTTTCTGGTTGAAGGCATCTTCCCGAGCCTTCATAGTGTCAAGAGTCGCCTTCCAGTCGGCTTTCTCCTTCTCGATTGCCTGCCTTGCGACATCCGCCTCGGCCTTCTCCGTCTGGAACTTTGATTCCATCTGGGTGAGGTCATTCAACTTTGCAGCTGCAACATCTCCGATGTTGGCTCTCAGGCTCCCCATTATCATCTCGACGACAGTTGCATCTGCTTCCGGTATTCCGCCTTCTCCGATAATCACGGCGGAGAGCCCTTCCCCTGGGACTATTCTGATCCTGAATCCAGGGATATCGAACTCGCTCCTTATCGCCATGTTCATGCCCACGAGCATCGATGACACGGACTCGTTGCTGACGTAGAGGTCGCTGGCGATTGAAATCTCTCGAAGGACTCTGCCACCCTGGTCGACGAGCAGTATCTTGGCCAGTCTGACCTTTTGCTTCGACCCAAATACCTTCAAATTGACAGACAACGCTATCGGCAGAGCGGTTTTTCTAATCATCATCAACACCTGTAATCATCTTTATCTCATCGAGCCGTAACGGGCTAAAGGATGGAAGATATCAATTGACACCTCATCGGAATCTGAATTGAACATAAAATAACTAGCTCTCCGGCCGGCAAGAACAACGGGTTGTGGGGATATCCTCTTATTACATGTTGAATATCCATAACGATAATGTGGTGATTCAAATGAAAGTCTCCTTCCACGCAACGATAAGGGAAGTCACTGGTGTTACCGAAACCGATGTCGAGGCCGATGATATTCCCAGCCTTCTTCTTGCTCTGCGAGATAGGTTCGGTGAGAGACTTTACAGGCTTATTGCTAAAGATGGGAGACTTCGGGATGACGTCGTCATTCTAGTCAACGGCCAGAACATCAGACATTCCGGTGGCATTGAGGCTAAAATGACTCCTGATGATGAGGTCGCAATCTTCCCTCCCGTCTCAGGAGGTTAGTCAATGGTGTCGTCATAAGCCAGAACATGAAATCGTCACCATCGGTCATCAATGTAACTGAAAAAATGTTTATATATGCCAACCATATAATCGCCAACTCGGGAGACTCAGGAAGTGTCAGAGAGAATTCCATCTGGTAATGACTCATCGTTGCTCACCAATGCGAAGGTCACGACCCTTCTGATAGTTTCATTGCTCGTTTCCATAGTCACAATAGGTTATGTGACCGCTACTTCGAACTCTGTCAGCACCGAGCTATATCCCTTTGTCGAAATCGGCGACATGGTGTATGCCGATTATGTCGGTTATTTCCCAACGCATCCCGGTGGCTGGATTTTCGATACAAACAAGCGCGCGATTGGTTTAGACGACAGCCTGACAAAATCCCTCTTCAATGTTAAAAGAGATCCAAAGGATTACACTCCATTGAACTTCTCAGCGGGTACTGCCAAGAACTTCCTTAGGCCGTTCGTAGACGGCGTTGTCGGGATGATGGTCACTCAGACAAAAGGCATCTACATCTCCGCCGAGGATGGGTATCCGATAGATCCCGAGGGTATTGTTCATATTTCGCTTATCTTGACAGCTCCCGTGATTCAGAATCTTACAGTCACGCAGTTCCAAACAACATACGAATCGAATCCAGTCACTGGCATGGTGGTCAGACACTATTTTTGGGAATGGGATACAAGAGTGAAGGGCATTGAAGGCGATAAGGTCATCATGCAGAGCGAGCCCTATCTCGGACAGATAATCTCATCTTACGGTAACCCTGAATCCGATCCTAGAGACGGATGGTACCAAAAGGTTATTGGAATCAACGCATCGGCCGACGGCGGCATCGGACAGATCAAGGTTCAGAACTTCATCACGGCTCAGGACGTTTACCAGAAGAAGGGCCAGAATTATGATGAAAAACTGGCAGCCCTGAGATGGTTCACCCTCATAGGTGTAGATGAAGCGAAAGGGGAATTCACGATCATTTACAACGCTGAGAACTATGTCGGTGAGCTTGCTGGAAGACCTCTTTACTTCGAGGTCACAGTCACAAAGATCCTGAAAGCCTAGGCATCTTCTGCATCATGCAAATCTTTGTAGAGGTCGACGAGCTTCGCCGTGCATTTGTCGAGCGAAAATTCCAGGCCGGTCCGTCTCGCACCGGCAGATACATCGCTCCTGTCGTTAATCGCTCTATCGAGGGCATCCGCGCAAGATTTCTGATCGTCATCGAATAAGTATCCGTTTTCCCCCTCCCTGATTATCTCCGGCAAAGCCTTGCTTCGCATGCCAGCGATAGGTTTTCCGCTCGCCATCGCTTCCACGGCCGCTATTCCCTGCGTCTCGAATTTCGACGCTATTGCAAAAGCATCGCACGCAGCGTAGTATGATGCCAGCTGACTATCTGGAATGAATCCTGTGAACACGACATTTTGATCCAGATTCATCTCCTTCGTTAGATTCTGATACTCTTCCATCGCTGGTCCTTTACCGACGATTAGAAGCTTGGCGCACTTCTCCTTATTGATTAGTTCCTTGAACCCAGCAAGCAGAAGCTCCAGATTCTTCTCCTTTGCCACCCTGCCGACGGTGAGGATCATCTGGCAGTCATATAGGCCATATTTATCCCGCACTTCTTTCCCCGAGACATTCGGAGAGAACCTCTCGCAATCCACGCCCGTGGCGATGGCCTCCCACCGTCTTGCCCTGATGCCGTATCCTTCCAGCTCGTCTCTGATTGCCCTTGTCGGAGTGATGACGGCGTGTGGCCTCTTGAGGAAGCTCTTCTGATAAAACCATGCGAGTCGCACCATTACATCGACCGGCATGATCGGGGGCGCGTAGTGGTCAGCCGCTTCATGCAGCAAAGTGTGATAGGTCAAGACGTTCCTGATTTTCGTCTGCCTGCTCGCGATGAGGGCCTGCAGACCCATGAAGCCGATCCCGTGGCTGTGGATGATATCCGGCTGCTCCGATCTCACCAGTGAGACGATCGAGGAGGGGAAAAGAGCGCTCCGGTAGGTCTCGTACTCCCGGAACCCGAAGGCAGGCAGCCAGATGACCCTGTCAGGAAGATGATCGATGATCCCTCCTGTCGGCTCAGGTGCGAAGACGACCACCTCGTGCCCCTGCTTCTTCAATTCCTGACTCGTGCTGGTCAATGAAACAACGACCCCGTCTATCGTCGGGAAGTAGGAGTCGGTGAACATCGCTATCTTCAATTGATTCAGCCCCTAGAGCCCCTTCGATATGCGGGATATCTTCTCAAGAACTTCGACCGGGTCATTGCCCATTATCCTGATCATCGGTTCCTTCCCGCGGCCTCCCGCGTCCCAGATGGCATCCGGGACGGTCCCGAAAGCCTTTATTGCCTCTGCCGTCCCCCAGTCCATGGAAGAAACGCCTTCTGGCTCGTTATCTCTGGAAAAGGAAGAAACGGTCAATCCGGCCTTCCTACAGGCATCCAGGTTGCGTTCGTTGAACTTGATGTTCATCGCCGATCTGATTCGCGGATCAAGCTTCGAGGCGGCGACGATGATCCTTGCGACATGCTTTGATGCTCCGAATCGTGGACAGCCGACGATTCTCGCGCGTTTTCCTTCTCTCACGATTCGCCCGGTGAAACCGGCCACATCGGATTCGTTCTTAGGATCGGGGATTGAATATCCGAGATTGGAGCCCACTTCCGGAAGCAGCTGGATCTTGATTTCGTCCTCCAATCTTGATCTCAGATTCTCGAGAGTATCAAGGACCGCCACCTTCGTCGCCCCGATGAGAATCTCTTCGAGTGGATCTATGATCTTTATGCCTTTGCCGAGCGCCCTCCCCCTCTCGATCGCATTGAACACCTCACCGCGGGATTTTACGACGGCCGTGCATATGTCCTCCCCTAGTGCGATGTGTCCGGCAATCAACGCGGAAAGCACGCAGCCAGTTCCATGAAACTCTCCGGGCAGACGAGTCGAGGTGAGGGCGCTGGTCGATCCATCGGACATTGAGAGATAATCGGTGACCTTGTCGTTCTCTACAACACCTTTAATGAGCACTCCGGAGGCTCCGATCGACTGGAGCTGTTCGGCCGCCTTGGCTGCCTGTTCAAGTCCCACTATCCTGATGCTAGTCAATGCCTCTGCCTCGGAGAGGTTGGGGGTAATCAGGGCGCAGATCGGAATCAGTTTATTCTTGAGGGCTGAGACAAGGTCCGCTTTCGCCAGCTTTGCGCCGGTCGTTGCCACGAGAACAGGGTCTATGACAAGCGGGACCTTCCTGTCAGAGAACAACTCAGAAATGACTACGGCATTCTCAGCGGAGTAGATGGCACCCGTCTTCGCGGCTCCCAGTGGCATGTCCTCCAAAACCGCTTCTATCTGGGCCCTCAGCATCTCTGGTGGGACGGCATCTATCCTGGCGATCTTTGTCGTGTTCTGCGCGGTTATGCACGTGATCGCTGAGCAACCGTGAACCCCAAGCGAAGCGAATGCCTTCAGATCGGCTTGTATGCCGGCACCGCCAATCGAATCGGACCCAGCTATGGTCAGTGCTATCTTCACGTCGAAGTCATCGGTCATGCCCCTTAATAGGGTTTTCAATCGTGACCATAAAGAGTTTTGTGGCAGCAAAATCCGTACCATAAAACCTACTGGCTTGCTATGAAAGAAAGCATTGCCGTGTCCCCAAACCCCTTCCCTATTATTTTCAAGGACTACGAGTTTCGTATGATGTGCCCTCATAAACCCCTTCAAGGTTTATTGATTCCCCTCATAGCCAAGGTAAGGTTCTTTCCCTGATTATCAACCAAACGGAACCGATCCGGTCCCCATGCACCCTGGACAATTCCCGTTACCATCACACATGGAGCAATTCTCAGTTTCGTCCCCTTTTTTTCCTTGTCCGCCACATCTTGGGCAACTACCAGTACCGTTACAACGAGGGCACTTCACCATTTCCTCACCCATGGTCAATCCCCTTATAATAATGACATAATGCTTTCCTCGCAATGATATATATGTCCTCAATTGGCGCGTCCAAACGCGCGTACATACGCATATACACGCGCCTACGCCCTCCGGCACAGGACCCGTTCTAACGGCACAGATACCCCCTGATAAGCTCTATTGGACGCGTAAAAGGTATCCGAGCTAGGGGAGGGAGATCGGCACGGTTTCAAAGGGGGGTATGTGCGTTCGTGCTTTCGAGGACTTAAGGTTTGTCCTCCATTGGGCTTTGCACATAAACCCTGGGATATATGCGCAGGAGGCTTTTCTGCACATAAATCCGGAATTCGGCAGGGCAATGAATCACTTATGCATGGGCATGTCCTTTTTACCCTGCAAGGTTCTCACCGTGCAACATTATATGTACGCTTTTTGTACTATAGACCTACGGAGATTCTGTATGGTGGGGGGGGGGGTGGTTCAAAAGATGATCAGGACAGTGGCGAAGCTTTCCGCAGGAGCTGCCCCAACTGCGGCCAAACGATCCAGAAAGACCTGAAGACCTGCCCTTACTGCAATAAGGCCGTATCTATTTTTAACGACCCAAAGATAAAATCGGACATTGATAAGCTGACAAAGGAGATGGAGGATGCGATCGACAACGCCTTCAAGACAAACTGCCTGGGGGAGTGCCAAAGGAACGCCATGCTCAGGACGCTATCCGGCTCATCCACATTGGGATACGGGCAGAGGAGAGTGCTGACCTCGCTGCTCGGGAATATAATAAAGGAGAAGGAGGAGAAGGGGCGCAGGACGCAAGCTCAGCTGCTGAGGCGGTATCTCGGGATGGTGCAATTGCCGAAGGAAATCATAGCTGAACTGGAGGGCGCCTTTCAACTGAATCATATAGAAAAATCGACCGAATTGAAAAAGTGAGGATCACCATCCATCAGGAAATATCGGGATGGAAGGGGGATTGGAGTGCAATCGGAGCACGGGTCAGGCAATTCCGCTGGGAACGAGCTTCGGGCTGGCGGCCCCCCAGCGTCGATATACATTCTCGATCGCAATTTCAATATCAAGTTCGTCAATGAGACTGCGGCTGAGAGATTCCATTGCAAAGCTTGCGATCTTCTTGGAAAACCAGTATGGGAGCTGCTTGGTAGAATGCAATCAGAGACTGGAAGGGAGCACCTGATGCAGACCGTGTTGACAGGGAATCCTATCCAGAGCATAACCGAGGTGGTCTTCCCTTCGGGCAAGAGGACACTGACTACGGTCCTGGTCCCCTTCAAGAATGAGGAGGGGATCGTCACAGATCTAATCGGGGTATCGTATGACATCACTGGTCAGAGGGAGAAGGATCAGCTCGTCCGCAACAAGATGGAGGTAATACTCGGTTACTCCGACATGCTGAGCGGGATCGTCGGCGATGATAAGATCAGGGAATTGATTGAATTGATTGATAGGATAAGGAAGGCAAGCATCGAGATCAAGGACAGGCTCGATTCTGTCTGATGTTGGAGATAAGGTTTTTTCATGATTGCTCTCAAGGCTTTTTCTCCATCCATCGATTCTGTGGGTGGCGGCTATCACAGAAGCTGATGCATAGCAAATGTTAATATCACGGGAACTTACTAGAATGCATCTGCGTCTCGGTCTAGGGTGGGAAACGAAGACGAAGACTCACCGGGTATCCATTTCGGGTATTCCCGAATGGGGGCCTTTGGGAATGACAAATCAGGAAGAATTGGAAGAGAATTCCCAGCGATCGATTTTCATCATCAAATCGTCTGATGACGCGATTATCAGCATGGATTTGAACGGAACGATTACCAGCTGGAATAATGGCGCTGAGGTGCTCTCTGGGTACTCTCCTGCAGAGGCCATCGGAAAGCCGATTTTCATCATCATTCCTCCGAAACGCGTGAATGACTTTGCGGACATTTTGGAGAGAATCAAATGCGGGGAGAGAATCAAACACCATGAGGCTATCCTTGCTAGGAGGGACGGCACGAATATCGAGATCTCCGTTTCAGTGTCTCCAATCATAGACAAGAAAGGCGAAATCATCGGAGCGTCATCGATTGCAAGGGACATCACCGAGCGCGAGCGTGCTGTAAATGCGCTGCGCGAGAAGGAGGAGATGTACCGTCTGCTGGCAGATATTTCCGCCGAATCCATCTTGGTACTGCAAGATGGGATGATTCAGACGGTCAATTCCAGAGGCACTACGATAACCGGCTTTTCAGATCAGGAGCTCACGTCGAAGCTTTTTCTAACGTTGGTCCATCCAGATGACCGCGCCTTGATTCAGGAGCGGCATCAGAAGCGGTTGAGAGGCGAAGCCGTCCCGAACGGCTATGACTTTCGGGTGCTGACTAAGGATGGAAGGATAAAATGGGTGCAGGTCAGCGCGGTCGCGATCAAATGGGAAGGGCGCCCCGCAACCCTGAACCTCCTGACGGACATCACCGAGCGCAAACATGCGGAGGAGTTGCTAGAAATACAGAAACAACAGCTTTCCGAGACCAACAGGAAGCTGACCATATTGTCCAGCTTGAACCGCCACGACCTGACCAATCAGCTCTCAATCATAAAGGCATGCAGCGATCTTGCTATGAAGAACATCGACCCTGAGACGAAGGAGCTCATCGAGATGATCGCCAAGGCCGGCGAGAGTATGAAAGAGCAACTCGAGTTCGCCAAGGCCTACCAGAACCTCGGGGCGACGGAGCCCGAATGGATCGAAGTCAGATCGAGCATGTCGAGGGCGATCGAGAGTTTAAACGTGGGCGGCATCTCAGTCCGGATCGATGTCTCGAACATCAAGATCTTGGCCGACCGGATGTTGGAGAAGGTCTTCTACAACCTGGTCGACAACTCGATCAGGCATGGAGGGAAGGTCAAGAACATCAGAATCTTTTCAGAGGAGTCCTCAGACGGTCTGAGAATCGTTTTTGAGGATGATGGCATCGGCATCAAGGTCGAGGACAAGGAGAGGATATTCGAGAGAGGGTTCGGGAAGAACACCGGGCTCGGCCTCTACCTGTGCAGGGCGATATTGGCCCTGACGGGGGCGTCGATCAAGGAGAACGGGAAGTTCAAGAGCGGCGCGAGATTCGAGATTGTGATCCCGCCCAGCCATTGGGCCCATACCTGAGAGTCGACAGCCACAGTAACGTTGCCCGGTCAAAATCTGATCCGGGTTCGCCTTGCTAGAAATATCCACTCTCTGGCTTTCATTTCATATGACATTTTGTGCATAATCGCTTCCCTAAGAACCCGATGCCTGAATTAGTCAGCTTTTCCTTGTAGTATGTTGAGCCGATCAGAATTGATTCCCCACAGCCATCGCATATATGAATTTCCTCAGCGATGGTCTCCTTGAATACTTTGAGATGGTCATATTTTGATGAGGGCATCATTTCTTCTGTCTTTATTATGCCAGTGTGAGGTATTTCATCTTTTTCTATTGTATAGGTGAGAAGGGGGTCGGTCTCCTTTTCGAAAAACTTGTGGGTGGTTCGAAATTTCTGGAGGAAATGGCGAGACCACTCCCCCCTCTCAAACGGTAATTGCTTCGCAGGAGATAAGGTTTCTTCAAAGAATGGTGCCAAATGGGACGGCGAATGATATACTATAAGTGTTCCTTGACAATCCGAACGAACTCGGCGATTGAAAACGGTTTCTGGATGAAGTCTACTGCACCGTTTTCTATTGCCATTTTTCTTGCCCCCCCGTCCGCGCTCACGAAAAGCACCTTCGCA
>Ga0315281_10007970_pt1 | contig 14831 bp, 9 predicted proteins | sample YL17G07_0_MG_FD_204540 | JGI IMG/M metagenome (GOLD analysis project Ga0315281, IMG submission 204540) | Sediment microbial communities from Yellowstone Lake, YNP, Wyoming, USA - YL17G07_0 | ecosystem: Environmental > Aquatic > Freshwater > Lake > Sediment | place: USA: Wyoming | collected...
CTGTGGTTCACCCGGCCTTCTCCTTTCTATGGCGCGGTGATTGAACAACCCGTGACCGCGCCGGACTTTACACTAACTGATCAGCAAGGACAGCCTTTCCGCTTGAGCCAACAGACAGGTCGCGCGATGTTGCTGTTCTTCGGCTATACCTCCTGCCCCGACGAATGCCCCGCCACTCTCGTGCGCTTCCAGCAAATCCGCGCCGAGTTGGGCCGCGATGCCGACCACGTGCAATTTCTCCTCATCTCGGTTGACCCGGAAACCGACTCGCCTGCGAAAATGAGCGCGTTCATCGCCAAGTTCGACCCGACGTTCATTGGCTTGACCGGCGCGCGCGCCGAACTGGCTCCGGTGTGGCAAAAATACGGCGTCACGGTGAACAAACTGGCAGGCGTCGAGATCCAAGTCGAGCATAGCACCCGCCTTTACGCGATTGATACGCGCGGCAATCTCCGCCTGACTTATGACGCGGACAGCGCTCCCGAAGAGATTGCCAGCGACCTGCGGCAGTTGGCCCGCAACCGCTAAAGCTAGCACAGGGGCGACCAACAGGTTGCCTTGACATGACCCCTCTGACGGGTAAGGATGATGAGGCTCTCGTTCAACACCCCTTTCTCGCGCTTCGCGGCTTGCTTCGGCCTCGGCCTCCTTATCGCCTGGGGACTGAGTGAAGGCTCGTTCTGGATTCTCAAAGATTCCAGCGATCATACACCGCAGAGAGTCGAACTCGTCATCCCGGCGGGCACCGCCGAGCGGGTGGCGCGCGGGGAAGCGTCGCCCACCATCCCCAAAGAGATGGTGTTCGTCGTGGGCGATACGCTCGTCGTGAGGAATGAAGACACGGTGGCGCATCAACTTGGCCCGGTGTGGACTCCGCCCGGCGCGACGGCGAGCCTGTTACTCGACACCGTCAACAAGTTCGCCTACGCCTGCACCTTTCAACCGACACGTTATTTCGACCTCGACGTGCGTCCGCGCGTGACGTGGACAACCCGGCTCACTGCCATTTCATTTGCCGGACCGCCGATGGCGGTGTTGATGTTTCTCTATAGTTTGGTGATTTGGCCGTTGAAACCGGCGAATAGCAAGTTGCAGATCGCCGATAGCCCTCTGCCCTAAGCCCTATGCTTCGTCTTCTTTTCTCTCGTCAGTGGTGGTTCCCGACTTTGCTGGTCATGGCGGCCTGTGGAGTGATGGCGCGGCTGGGCTTTTGGCAACTTGACCGGCTGGCGCAACGCCGCGCATTTAACGCCCGAGTCACGACGCAACTGGCGGCGCCACTGCTCGCCCTCACCAGCGATCTGCTCAACCTGAATCTTTTCGACATGGAATACCGGACGGTGGTCGTGGTTGGCGAGTACGACCACGCGCAACAAACTTCACTGCGGAATCAGGCGTGGGACGACGGGCATATTGTGCTGGCCGGTGTGCATCTCCTCACGCCACTCATCATTGCGGGGACCGACCGCGCGGTGCTGGTTGACCGGGGTTGGATTCCCCTCGTGGATTCTGCGCCCGACCGCTGGGGCCGGTACGACGAGCGGGGTCCAGTGACCGTGCGCGGTGTCATCCGCCGCTCGGAGAGCAAAGCTGATTTCGGGAGCATCACCGATCCGGCGGGCCGCCTCAGTGCGTGGAATCTCGCCAACGTCACGCGCATCGCCGAGCAAGTGACGCATCCGTTACTGCCGGTCTACATCCAGCAAGCGCCTGACCCGGCGTGGACGGAGTTGCCGTATCGCTCACAGCCCGATCTCGATTTGAGCGAAGGCCCGCACCTGGGTTATGCCCTGCAATGGTTCGGGTTTGCGCTGGTGCTGGCGATGGGTTATCCGCTTTACGCGCGCAACACGCACCGCCTCGACAAAACTGAGACAGCCAGTGTCATGGAGACGCTGAGCGTCTAACCGGATTGGTATAAGGACCCGCTATGACCACCTCACTTGAAACTTCTTCTGCTCCGCCCATCACGACTTATTCGACCCGGCTCGCGGCCATCCTCCGCGCGGCGATGGTGTTGTTCAAAATCCGCATCGTCGGGCTATTGCTTTTTGCCGGGGCGGGCGGCGCGTTTATCGTGGCGGGCGGCTGGCCGGGCTTCGGGCCATTGCTGTGGATGACGCTCACCGGCGGGCTGGCCGCGATGGGCGCGTCGGCGATTAACGAATATCTGGAGCAAGCCAACGATGCGACGATGCGACGCACGAAGCGCCGCCCGCTGGTGACCGGCGCGATTGACCGGCCCAAGTGGATTTTCCCCGTCGCCCTGGCGATGATTTTCGTCCCTTCGCTCACGGCGTTGCCTTTTAATCCCGCGCTGAGCGTGTTCTCGATCAGCGGCGCGCTGATTTACGCCGGGGTGTACACGGTGTGGCTTAAGCCGCGCACGGTGCTCAACATCGTCATCGGCGGGTTGGCCGGGACGTGCGCGGTGTTATGCGGCGGCGCGGCGGCTGGCAATTGGGCGCACCCCGGCGTGCTCACGCTCGGCCTGTTGGTATTTTTGTGGACGCCCGCTCACTTCTGGAGTCTCGCCATCATGTACCGCGAGGACTATGCCAAAGTGAACGTGCCGATGCTCCCGGCGCGGAGTTCCCTGCGCGACTCGGCGTTGTGGGTAACAGTCCACGCCGGGGCGACGGGCTTCGCCGCGCTGGCCCTCGGGGTGGTGCCCGGCCTCGGCTGGTTGTACCTCGTCCCGGTGGTGGTGTTCACCCTCGACCTGTGGCGGCGGTGCGCGCAACTCATCGCCGACCCGACGACTGCGCGGGCCAGAGCGCTCTTCATGGCCTCGAACACTTATCTGGCTTTGATCTTGCTGATGATTTGCATTGACATGGTGATGTGAGAATTGGAGAATTAGAAATTAAAGATGAGCGCTATTACCGGTTACGCCCCAGCCTTGACCCGCGAGGAGCCGCAAGTCTCGCGGCTTTACGCGACCCTGAGCCTGACGGCTTTCATTAGCATTCTGGTGCTGATCACCGTGGGCAGTATCGTGCGCGTGACGGGCAATGGCCTCGGCTGTCCCGATTGGCCGTTGTGTTACGGGCAAGTGGTGCCGCCGCTTAAGTTATCGGCGTGGGTGGAGTTTTCTCACCGGTTCGTGGGGGCTGTGACGAGCGCGCAACTCGTCGGGTTGGGGTTCCTCGCGTGGAAGCAGTACCGCCGCGAGGTCTGGATTTTCGTCCCAGCGATGTTCAGCCTCGTTCTGCTCGTCGTGCAAGTGAGCCTGGGCGGGATTCACGTCCTCTTTGAACTGCCACCCTCGTCCGGCTGGATGCACACGGGTGTGGCGATGGCGCTGGCGGGCATGGTCGCTTCACAAGTGGCCGTCACACATCCCGCGCTCCGCGCGCTGACGGCGCGGGCCGGCGCCATTCTCAAACGCGATCGGGGCTTGCCGATCGCGCTGGCGACGACGGCCGCGGTGACGTATCTGCTCATCCTCACTGGCGCGTACGTCACCCGGAGTGGCGCGTCGCTGGCTTGTCCAGCCTTCCCCGCGTGTGGCGCGGAGGCCACGCAGATCATATACCCGCAGTTGGTGCGGATTCAACTCCTGCACCGCTTTATGGCGTTTGGGGTGGCGCTCACGGCGACGTTCACGCTCTGGCGGCTGGCTTGCGCGGCGCGCGCGGAGCGGGGCTTGCGCGGCGCAGTGTTCGGGTTAGCCGCGCTCATCGTCGTGCAGTTCGGACTCGGCGTGAGCAATGTGCTCCTGCGCCTGCCGCCGTGGTCGCGCACACTTCACTTGCTCGTAGCGGCTATACTCTGGACGGGATTGGTGATGATGGGCGTGGTGTTCTGGCGCGGAAGGCCACACCGGGCGGAAGTAAAATAACCCACAGGCCGTCGAGGTGAACTCGGCGGCCTGTGGGTTTAAGGGCAAGAGCGTGGAAACATTTACGCCAACTCTCCGCCAGGCCGTTTTCAAAAGAGAGTACCGTCTCAGGAAAGTTGCGATTTGGAAGTTAGGATTGGCAAGTTTATAATCGCCACAGTTAATGGAGACTGCATGACGATTAATCTTGACTCTCTTTCCGATTATCTGCTCATCATCGTCGCCTTCTTCGGCGCGTTTTTGAGCGCGCTGTGGCTGAGCCTCATTCTCTGGACTTTCCGCGATATGCGCGCGCGGAGCCGCGATCTGTTCGCGCAGATTCTGGCCGCGCTCGTGGTGGCCGTGCTGACCATCCCCGGCCTCGTCGTCTATTTGATTCTCCGACCGCCGCGCACGCTGGCCGAGGCGTATGAGCAAAGCCTCGAAGAAGAAGCGCTTTTGCAAGAGATTGAAGACAAACGGGTGTGCCCCGGCTGTGGCCGTCATGCGCGCGAGGATTGGGTGGTCTGCCCCAACTGTCACACGAAGCTCAAAAAGCCTTGCGCCCATTGCGGCCAGCTGATGGATTTGCCGTGGAACTTGTGTCCTTATTGCGCGACGCCAGTGGAGGGAGTGAGGCCGGTGGAGGGGGAGGCCAAGACTGGGGCGTAGGGCGTGAAAATCGTCATGCTGGATGAAGTTAGTCCATTTTACAGACAATTTACATTTCTAACTTGACCTTACAACAGCATCTGTTTATTCTATAATCAAATTTACTTCGCGTTCCGCTCAACTCACAAGGAGAATCATATGAAACGAAAGATAGCCTCTCTCTTAGTGCCTCTCGCCGCTGGGGCCGGGTGGGCGGTTCTCGTGTTGTTCCTGCTCGGACTTGCCAATGCACGCCCCGCTAGCGCGCTCCTCGGCGAGAGCATCAGCGGGCAAGTAAAAGACTCTGGTGGCGCGCCCATCGCCGGGGCCAAAGTGTCGGCGCAGACTTACCTCGGCGTGCCGGTCACGCCGACCGTGGCCGACCCTTTCGGCGTCTATACCCTCAGCGTGCCGGGGCCGGGCTACTACCGTGTGAACGCGGGCAAGTTCGGCTTTGCCACTGAATTCTATAGCAACACTTTTGACATCAACTTCGCGCAGGTCATCTCAGTGGGTCCAGGGGTTAATGTGCTCAACATTAACTTCTTCCTCGACCCCGGTGGCGCGATCACCGGCACGGTGAAAGATATCGGAAGTGGCTTGCCGATCACCATGGCGCACGTCATCGCCAACCCGGCGGGCGGCGGGCAATGGGGCGTCGCCTCAATCCCGGTTGACCCAACGGGTGTGTACACCATCCCCGGCGTGCCGGTTGGCAGTTTCAAAATCCATGCCGAGGCCCCCGGCTACGAAATGTCGTACTTTGATAATAAAGCCGATTACGGATTCGCCAACCCGGTGACGGTGACGGTGAGCAACACTGTCGGGTCGGTTAACTTTTTGCTCCACGAACAGCCCAAGGGCGCGATTGCGGGGCTGGTCGTCCTGCCCGACGGGTCACGCGTGCCCGGGGCGTTTGTGGATGCCTCGCTCGTGAACGCGCCTTTGCACCGGGGCGTGAACACAGAGCCGGGTGGCAACTTCACGGTCACGGGCCTTATCACTGGCGTGTGGCGGCTCATCGCCCAACCGCCAGCCGTTCCCAGTTACACGGCCTTCAGCGAATCGCGCGAGATCCTTGTGACGCTCACGACTGAATCACTGCTGACCCTCACCAGCCCCATCACGCTCACTCCCGTGAACGTCGCCGGCCGCGCCGTCTTGCCCGATGGCTCAGGCGCTGGCGGCTCGAGCATCAACATTCATACAACAAACTTCTCGTTCCAAATGGGCGCTGGCACCAACCCGGATGGCTACTTCCGCGCCGGTGGCCTGCCCCCCGGCTCGTACGTCCTTGAGTTGCATCCGCCGTTTGACAAGCCCGGCTTGCAACCCCCGCCGCCCGTCCCGTTCACCCTTACCAACCCCGGCGATTTCGTGAACCTCGGCAACATCACGTTCACTTTGCCAGTCAAGCACCTCTACGTCACCGTGAAATACGACGGCGGCGCGGGCGTGGCAAATGTGGGCGTGAACGCGAATCTGCACGGCCGCCCCGGCTGGGCGAATGGCCTCACCAACGTGAACGGCCAAGCCGGCCTCAATGTTGGCCCCGGCGAGTGGGACGTGATGATTAGCCCCTCGCCCAACGGCACGGCCAACTGGATCTACTCTGGTCAGCCGCAGCTGGTCAGCTTCGCCAGCGACAACACCGCGGAGGTTCGCTTAGTGACCTTCACCGTGGAAACGGCGGATACCTACGTGACGGGCCGCGTGCTCGCCCCGAACTGTGTTGACCCGGTCTCGCCGCAAGGCCTCAGCGTGGACGTGCGCGAACCCGACGGGACCGGCAATCACGTCCCCGTCAGCGCGGGCGGATACTTCTCCGTGCCTGTCGTCGCGGGGCAATACAACGCGTTCATCTCCGTGGACCAAATGCAGTACCCGAATCTTTCCGGTCCGCAGTTGCCGCCCTTTAGCGTAGCCAGCGGAGTGCCGTATAACCTTGGCAACATCTGCCTGATCGAAAAGACCTCCGGCATCTCCGGGCGTATCATGCGCGGTGACGGAAGTGGCATCCCCGGTATGCGTGTTCACGCCTGGAAGAACGAAGGCGGTTGGGCAGATACGCAAACCAACAACGACGGCAATTACTTCATCTCCGTCATCTCCGGCTCCTGGTCGGTGAATGTCGAACTGCCCTTCTCATCCACGTTCGTTTCCAACCACCCACCTTATCAATTCAACCTGAGCGACAATCAGGTCATTACCGGCGCGGACTTCACTTTGCTGGAGACGGCCGGGACGATTCACGGAACGCTCGTGGACTCCGACGGTCACTTGCTCTCGACAGTAAACGGTTGGGCCTATGCGCGCCCGGATGTCCCGAACTCGCCGCCAGTCGTCAGCGGCCCGGCGGAGGAGGGTGAGTTCGACCTCAACGCCCCAGCCGGCACGTTCAGCGTGGGCGTGAATCTGCCGCCGAACAGCGGCTACTCACTGGTCAATGCTGAACAGATCGTGGTCATCAGCACGGGTAGCGCCGCTCTGGTGACATTCACTCTGGCAGTCAACGACGCCACCCTAACCGGCGGATTCTTTACCGACGACGCCAAGACCATCCCGGCAGTTGGCCTCGAGGGTGAGGTCTTCGCCACTGGCTCGAATGGCGCCTGGCAATCCACGCCCATCAACTCCGCCGATGGCCGTTACACGCTCACGGTGGCCGCGGACACTTGGAATCTCGGCTATCACTTGCGCACCGCGGACTACGTAAACAATCCTCCGCCGAACACGCGCGTCACCATCGCGTCGTTGCAAGTGTTCACGTTCAACTTCTCGGTCGTCGCCGCGGATGCTACCATCGAGGGCCACACACTGAAGCCCGACGACTCTCCGCTCGACTTCGCGTTTGCGTCGGCGCACCGCAACCGTTCGGCAACCAGCGCCCCCATTGACACCGGCAGTCAGTCCCTACCGCCGGGTGGCTACTTCCGCCTCCGCGTGCCAGCCGGAGGGCAGTACATGGTCGGGGCCAACGCCCCCGCCGAACTCGGCTTCATCCAACCCGACCTGCAAATCGTCACGCCAACCACCGGGGCCACGAGCACGGTGACGCTGAAGTTCCGGAACAGCGACGGCGCCATCACCGGCACTGTCTACTATCACGGCGAAGCGGGCAACGCGGTCTATGGCCCCGGCGCGTGGGTGTGGGCCTTCTCGGAAGACGGGCAACATACCGGCGCTCCCGCGAATTCCAATGGTGAGTTCCAGTTGAACGTGGTCACGGGGACGACGTGGCATCTCGGCGCGTCTTATCAGCCCGAAGGCGGCTCGCTGTTCTACACGACCTTCACGCCGACGACGATTGTCATGGACTCGGCCCAAGCCACCGCTGACCTCGACATCTATCTCGCCCACACGGCCTTGCCAGCGGCGATTGTGGCGACGTTTGACCCCAGCGTGGGCTGGACGGGTGTGTTGAGCGACGGCACGCGTGTCGAAATTCCGGCGGGCGCGATGCCCACGACCGACACGGTGCGCATCGCCGTGACGCCGCTCATTGAAGAACTGCCCAACACGCTCTCGGCGCGGCCCTTCGGCTACGGCTACGCCATCGTGGCCTACGAGGACACGACCGGCAACCAGATCGTGAGCAGCTTCAACGCTAACGTGCTGATCACGTTCTACTACACCGAGGAAGATCTGGCCCAACGCGGTGTGACCGAGGACAATCTCACGCCGTCGTACTTCTCGACCACAACCAACTCGTGGACGATGGTGGACAGTTTCACGGTGGACACAGACGCGAACCGCATCACGGCACAAATTGACCACTTCTCCAACTGGGGGCTGACGGCCCCGGCCGAAGCGCCCAGCACGCCCATCCTCTACTTGCCGTTGATCCTCCGGCAGTAACGGCACGCCACTGGCCGATCAGTTTAGAAACCGAAGCCAGTGCGTTGGCATTGACGAGGGTCGGGTTATCCCGGCCCTCGTTTTTTTATTTGCAGTTGGCGAAAAGACTGCTACGATTCAGCGTAGAGACAAAACCCTTGCCGGAGAAACTTGTGACCGAACGCGAACAAATCGAACAAGCGATTGCCGTCCTCGAAGCCCAACGCGCCATTCTGGGAGAGAGTGTCGTTGACATTGCTTTGGCCCCCTTGCGTCAAAAGCTGGCCGCGCTGAGCGCCGAAGCGCCGTCGCCGCCCCCCGTTTCCCGTGTTGCCAACCCGGAATCTCAGCGAAAACTGGTGAGCATTCTGTTTGCCGACGTATCCGGGTTCACCGCCATGTCGGAGACGCTGGATGCCGAAGAAGTTCAGGAATTGATGAACACCCTGTGGGGGCAATTAGACGGCGCCATCATGGCGCACGGCGGACTGATTGACAAACACATTGGGGATGCAGTGATGGCGTTGTGGGGCGCGCACGCCGCCCGCGAAGATGATCCGGAGCAGGCCATTCGGGCCGCGCTGGCGATGCAAACCGAGTTAGTCAAATTCAACGCCGAAGCGCTTAACAACCCGCCCAGTGGAGACTCGCCAGCGCCTCGCCAGCCGATCAGGTTACGGATGCGACTTGGCATCAACACCGGCCCGGCGCTGTTGGGGGCGGTCGGCACAACCGGTGAATTCACCGCTATGGGCGATACGGTAAATCTGGCTTCCCGCCTGGAACATGCCGCGCCCGTTGGCGGCATTCTCATCTCGCACGATACGTATCGCCACGTGCGCGGCTTATTCGACGTTCAACCCCTCGAGCCCATGAGTATCAAGGGCAAAGTCGAGCCGGTGCAGACTTACGTGGTGCAACGCGCCAAGCCGCGCGCCTTCCGCCTCGGCACGCGTGGCGTGCAAGGCGTGGAGACGCGCATGGTCGGACGCGCGGCGCAACTGCAAGCCCTGCAAAACGCATGGCGCACTGTGATTGAGCAACGCACTTTGCGCGCCGTCACCGTCGCCGCCGACGCGGGCATGGGCAAATCGCGTTTGCTCTACGAATTCAGCAACTGGTTTGAACTGCAACCCCAACGCCTGCACACCTTCCGCGGCCGCGCGGGGGAGGGCATGTTGGGCCTGCCCTTTGCCTTTCTACGCGACGTTTTCCGGTTTAGCTTCGACATTTCCGAAGGCGACTCGCTCGCGTTGGCGCGCGACAAGCTGGAACGTAGCTTTGTCGAGGCGCTGGGCGCGGGCGGCGCGGAACACGCGCACTTTGTCGGCCACTTGCTCGGTTTCGAGTTTCAGGAAGCGGGCAGTCCGTATTTGCGCGGCCTGCGCGACGACGCGCGGCAAATCCGGGCGCAGGCGTTCCATTCGGCGGCGCAATTCTTCACCGCCGTCACGCAAGCTAAAGCCCCGCCGGGCGGCGAATACGACGCGGTGATGTTCCTGCTCGAAGACATTCACTGGGCCGATGATGACTCGCTTGACATCATTGAGCATGTTGCCAGCGCGTGCGGGTCATTGCCCATTCTCTTCATTAACGTGACGCGCCCATCCCTGTATGCGCGCCGCGCGGAATGGGGCGCGGGCTTCGGGCCGGAGCGCCACACCCGTCTCGACCTGCAACCCCTCGCCGGGACCGATAGCCTCGCGCTCGTCGCCGAGATCTTGCGTCAGCCGCCGGAGGCCATTCCCTCGGTGCTCAACAATCTCATTGTGAGCCGCGCCGAGGGCAACCCGTATTACATTGAAGAACTTCTCAAGATGCTGATGGAGACGGGCGTGATTGTGGACAGCGGTGGACAATGGGAAGTGAAACCGGAACGCCTCGTCGAGGGGCAAGTTCCCGCGACCCTGACGGGCATCCTGCAAGCCCGCCTGGACCGCCTGCAACCCTCGGAACGCGATGGCCTGCAACGCGCGGCAGTGGTCGGGCGCGTTTTTTGGGATAGCGTAGTGGCCCGCTTGCACGAGAGTGACACGGCCCACGCGCCGACGATTGCACTGTCGGCTCTCGGACCAATCTGGCAGGTCTTGCAACAAAGAGAGATGGTCTTTTCGCGGCAAACCTCGACGTTTGCGGGCGGGCAGGAGTTTATCTTTAAACACGCAATCTTTCACGAAGTCACTTACGAGAGCGTGCTCAAACGCTTGCGGAAGGTGTACCACGCGCAGGTAGCAGCCTGGCTGGTCGAGCGCAGCGGCGAGCGCGCGACCGAATATGCCGGCTTGGTCGGCGAACACTACGAGCGCGCGGAGAAAAGGGCTGAGGCCGCCGACTGGTATGGGCGAGCAGGCAGGCAGGCGGAAGAGACTTATGCGCCTGAGGCGGCGATCAACTATTATCAGAAGGCATTATCTCTGGCGCCAGCAAATGCACCAGCGGCCTGGCGGGCGGCGATGTATGACGGATTGGGCGAGATGTTGCGCCGCCGAGCGCGCTTCCCCGAAGCGGCAGAAGCCTACCTGGCCATGCGGGCCGCCGCCGAAGCCGCGAGCGATCTGGTGATGCAAGCGCGAGCATGGTTCGGCCTGGCGGCGGTGCAAGAGCGAAGCGGCGATTACCGGGCCGCGCTCGAAAGCGCCGGACGAGTGGAGGCCATTGTTCAGGCTGTGCCGACGCACCCGCCCGACATTCAGGCGCGCGCGCAGATGGAACTGGCGCGCGCGCTGTACCAGAAGGGCATGGTCAATTTCCGTCTGGGAAATACGGAGGCCGCCCGAGCCGAAGGTGAGCGGGCATTGACGATCAGCACCCAGGCGGGCGCCCGCCGGGAAATGGCGTTGAGTCTGTATTTGCTGGCTAATGTGCACGATTATATGCTGGAGCATCCAGAGCAGGCCGCTCACTACTACGAGCAGGCGCTGGAAGTGTTTCAGGAGTTAGGCGATCGTATGGGGATGGGCGCGATGCTCAACAGCCTCGGCGAAAACGCCCGCCTGCGGGGCGATTTCAAAACCGCCGTCGTACGTTATCAAGAAGCACTGAAAGTGGCGCGTGAAATCGGTGCGCGCGAGGGGGAGATTAGCTCGCTCAGCAACTTAGGCGGAGCGCGTGTAGGTCTGGGCGAATATGCCGCCGCCGAAGCCGATTTGCGCCAAGTGATTCACATGGCTGGCGCCAGTGGCTGGGGTTGGCTCTCGGAGACTTATCGCTTTTTGGCCGAAGCGTGCCTCGGGCAAAATAAGCGGGGCGAGGCGATTGAAGCAGCGCAACGCGCCCTGGCGCTGGCACAGGAGACAGGCTCGAAAGAAGATACCGGCCGGGCCTGGCGCATCTTAGGGATGATACAGAGTTACCTGCCAGCAGACCCTATGACTTTAAACGAGACTTCAACAACTGTCACAGATTTAGATCCAACGGCCTGTTTTAGTAATAGTCAAACGGTATTCGCAGAGGCCGGGTTAGAAACTGAAGAGGCCCGAACCTTGCGCGAGTGGGCGCTCCATGACTTTCGAGAGAAAAATCAGGTAGCCGGTGAACGGCGCTGGCAGGAGGCGCGAGCGATCTTCGAGCGTTTAGGCATGACGGCCGAAGTAGATGAGATGAATAAGACGCGACCGACCTGACTGGAATCGTATTGCCAACCTAGCGCAAATATTCTTGACAATCCGCCTCTCCGTCAGGTACAATGCCCAGCACTTACGGGCCTGTAGCGCAGTTGGGAGCGCGTTCGGTTCGCATCCGAGAGGTCGAGGGTTCGAGTCCCTCCAGGTCCACTTTGACCCACAGGGGTTCTCATGCCCAGCCGCGAATATCATGATTATCAGGAAGGTCTCCGCGAAAAAGCGCGCGAACTGCGTCGGGCAGGATTGACTTATAGCGAAATTTGCGAGGCGGTGGGAGTCGGTATTCCGAAAAGCACCCTCAGCAATTGGGTCAGCGACGTTCTTCTCACGCCTGAACAAGAGCAACGCATCATTGAAAAAGACCGCGAAGCGGCGGCGCGTGGGAGAGCAAGTGGACAATGGGGAGGTGGGGCAGGTTTCAACAAAGAGATGAAACGCCGTCGTCTGGAAGCAATTGCCGAAAAGGCAGCGCCGATTGTTGAGAAGTTGGCCAAAAATAAAGAGGCGCTGATGTTGATGGCTTCAGCGTTGTATATGGGGGAAGGGGCGAAGACGGAAGGTCAATTTTCCATCGGAAATAGCGACCCGCGCATCATTCAGGCTTGGCTTGCAATACTCCGGGGAACTTTTGAAATTGACGAGAGTAAGTTCCGTTGCCAATTGATGATTACTGAGGGGATGGACGAAGATGCCCTCAGAGCATATTGGTCAGAAGTCACTGGAATTCCAGTCACTCAATTTACTAAGGGCAGTGTTCGCCAAGATACCGGGGGACGCAAACGGGAGGGGTACAAAGGCGTTTGTTTAGTGCATTATTTTTCGCTTGAAGTTCGGCGAATGCTCGACGCCATCGGACAAGGGGTGATTGACGAATTGTTGAGCAGCGAAGAATAAAAGACCGGGCCCGTAGCTCATCTGGGAGAGCGTCGCAATGGCATTGCGAAGGCAACGAGTTCGACTCTCGTCGGGTCCACCTACAACGTAAGGGCGCGATTACCGCGCCCCAATAAGCGTCAAGCCGGAGTAGTAAGTCATCCGTCAGCGAGTCGGGAGTGTGAGGTGGAAGCCCGGCACGGCATCGAGCGGAATGCCTAAGACTGAACTCGCCGGTAGGTTTGCCACCCCGCAGACCACGCCCTCCAGGTGAACTGACCCGCAACAGGGTCCCTAGCCCGGAGCGAGTGCGCCCGATAAAGCGCAACTGAGTGCGTCAAGATTATCTTGGCGAACCAGGGTGGTACCACGGAGCGTCCCTTCGTCCCTGCAATGGATGAAGGGCGTTTTTATTTAACCGGAGGTCGAGATGCCACAGAACAAACGCAAATCGGTGCTGGAGGCGCTGGTCAATCGTCTGCGCGAGATGGGGGAGCAACTCGGGCCGTTGCTTAAAGGCCGCCCGTTACAACCGGCGCCGATTCCAGTGCGGACTAGAGAATGAACGGTAAATAGTCAGAGGAGTAAAGAACATGGCAACCACGAAAAAGAGCGGCGCGGCCAAGCGGGCCACGTCGAAACCGAAAAGCAAGACAACGGTGAAGGCGAAGAAAACCGTCAAAGCCACGCAGGCCGCGACTAAAGTCGCGACGCCGAAGAAGGGCGTGGCGGCGGGCCGGAAGCAGGCCGGGGGTCAAGCCGCGCGGGGCAAGGCGACCACGAAAGGCGCAACCAAAGGCCGGGTTAAGCGTCCCGTGAAGGTAAACAAACCAGCGGGCGCTCCGGCGCGTCACCGGGAAGATGGTTACAATCCCAAAGTCATCGAGCCGAAGTGGCAGAAGCAATGGGCCACAGACAAACTGTATCGCTCGGTGATTGACGCGACGAAGAAGAAGTTCTACGCCCTGACGATGTTGCCGTATCCGAGCGGCGATTTGCACATCGGCCACTGGTATGCCATGACGCCTTCGGATGCGCGCGCGCGGTGGATGCGGATGCGCGGCTATAACGTGCTGTTCCCGATGGGGTTCGACGCTTTCGGCCTGCCCGCCGAGAACGCGGCCATCAAGCGCGGCATCCATCCGCTGAAGTGGACGTACAAGAACATCGCTAAGATGAAGAGGCAGATGCGCTCCATGGGCGCGATGTTCGATTGGGAGCGCGAGGCGATTTCGGCCGACCCGGCGTATTACAAGTGGACGCAGTGGTTTTTCAATCAGTTATTCAAGCACGGGCTGGCGTATAAGAAACTGTCGCCGGTGGATTGGTGCCCGAACTGCAACACAACACTGGCGCGCGAGCAGGTGTGGGGCGACGACCGTCATTGCGAACGATGCAAGACGCCGGTGATTAAGAAGAATCTGGAGCAGTGGTATTTCCGTACGACGAAGTACGCGGACGAGTTGTTGCGGTTCGACGGGATTGACTGGCCCGAGCGCGTGCGCGAGATGCAGGCGAACTGGATTGGCAAGAGTGAAGGCGCGACGGTACAGTTCAAATCCGAGCAAGGCGACGTGATGGAAGTGTTCACGACCCGGCCCGATACGCTGTGGGGCGCGACCTTCATGGTGCTGGCCCCCGAACATCCGCTGGTGGCGAAGTTAACTACGCCCGACCGCAAGGACGTCGTGGACAAGTACGTGTTCGAGGCCACGCGCCAGACCGATATTGATCGCGAGTCCACCGAGAAAGAAAAAACGGGCGTGTTCATCGGCGCGTATGCGATTAACCCGGTGAACGACGAGAAGATCCAAATTTGGACGGCGGACTACGTGCTGATGACGTATGGCACGGGCGCAATTATGGCCGTGCCCGCGCACGACGCGCGCGACTTCGCGTTTGCGAAGAAGTTCGGCTTGCCCATCCGGCGGGTGGTGCAACCGCCGGAGCCAGCGGCCAGCGATGAGTTAAAAGAAGCGTGGCCGGGCGAAGGCGTGATGGTGAACTCCGGCCCGTTGAACGGC
>Ga0315281_10007971_pt1 | contig 14824 bp, 11 predicted proteins | sample YL17G07_0_MG_FD_204540 | JGI IMG/M metagenome (GOLD analysis project Ga0315281, IMG submission 204540) | Sediment microbial communities from Yellowstone Lake, YNP, Wyoming, USA - YL17G07_0 | ecosystem: Environmental > Aquatic > Freshwater > Lake > Sediment | place: USA: Wyoming | collected...
TAAACTTATTTAGAGTTGCCATAAGATGAGTGATTAAATTTATGAAGGATTATTCTGCCTCAAGAGGGAGGACGGCTCTATCCTTTAATCTCACATAGCCGTGATGGGTGATTCTCAGGTGGGGAATGGCGGCAGTTCCGAGAGTATCAACAGTGAGGGTAGGCTTTTCCCATTTCACACCATTCTTTCTCAAAGATTCTTCCAGTTTTCTAATCTCCTCTCCCACAATCTCCATCGGTTTTAATGAAGTGACGCCGCAGAGGGGAGCAGAAAATTCTGCAACAACCTCTTTTCCTATGGCATAGACGCCTCCACCTCCGATTTCTTTGAGCCTTCCGATGACTGTTTCCATCGATTGCGTATCACATCCCACAACCATCATATCAGGCATATCCCAGTTCATCGTAGTCCCATAGGCTCCTCTTTGAAGGCCAAACCCTTTTAGAAGTCCCATGAAAGCCTTCCCACTTCCCAGCCGATCTATGGCGAGAATCATGATGACATTCTTCGATTCCTCAGGGTCTTCGAGGTCAATAATCTTCTCCTTGGTCACAAGTCTGGTCACCAGCTCCATCACTTTAACCTTCCCCGCCTTGGCTAAAGCTCCGGCGGGTTGCGCTGAGGCTCCACCTTTTGAAGAGAATATATTTTCTGGAACTTTTACTGTGTTAAACATGTAATCCGGAAAAAAAACTTTTTTAGGTTCGGCCAGGGATTTCCCATCTCTGTAAATGATTTTCCCATCGCACATCACCCATTGAGGCGAGAAATCATCAGCTGAAGGGATGATCAGAATATCCGCCATCTTCCCGGGTGAAAGAGATCCTATGAGATGATCAAGACGGAAATGTTCTGCAACATTGATCGTCACCATCTGATAAGCAAGTTTAGGTGGCACTCCAAGTTTCAGGGCACTCCTTAATGAGGCATCGAGATAACCTTCAGTGAGGAATCCTTCTGGGTCGACCCCATCGGTTGAAAGAATTAATCTTCTAAAGTCAATCTTCTTCTTAAAAATCCCCTTGACTCCTTCCAGCTCCTTTCTAATGCCTCCTTCCCTGATCATGACCCAGTAGCCAAGTCGAAGCCTTTCCAATACTTCCTTTTCAGTAATGGGTTCATGACATGAGGAAACACCAAAATCGGTATAGGCTTGAAGTTTTCTCCCTGTTGCACCTGCCGTATGTCCCTCCACCATCTTCCCCAGTTCGAGAGCGATGGAAGCAAGCTCTTTCACCCTCTCTCCCTGTCTCCCTTCTAAGAAAATGTTCCCCCAATAAATCTCACCCACACCGACACATTTTGGGTCTTTCAAAAGAGGCCGGAGTTCTTCGTTGGTTGGAGCATTGATCTCCTCGGATGAAGTGAGACCACAGAGAGGAGCAACGGTGTAATAAAACCTGATCGGTTGTCCCTCCAGCCCTTTGACAAGATATTCGATGCCGTCTTTCCCTACAATGGTGGCAAGCTCAATGGTCTCAGTAATCACTGTCGTGACACCGGTCGGGATGACATGCCTGATGAATTCTTCGATCCCGAAACGATTGCTAATGGTGTGTGTATGACCATCAATCAGCCCTGGGAGCAGCACCATACCTTCTGCATTTATCACCAGTGTGTTCTCTTCTTTGGGGGGATGATGATCCGGACCTACATAGGCGATCATTCCATCCTTGATCCAGATGGACTGTTTCTTAATAAACTCTTTTGTGAAAACATTGAAGAGGACACCATTAGTGATGATCGTATCAGGAGGAATATTACCTAAAGCCACTTCACTGAGGATTTTTCTTTTTTTTATCTCGCTCATGGAGGGGTTCATATCAGAAGAAGAGACCCTTTGTCAATCCGATTCATTTTAATCGATCTGTTTCCAACTTACCCTTGCCCTGCATAATTCTCGACCATCATTTTTTCGAAAGACACTGTGGAGAAAGGCAGGTGGAGAATCTCCGAAGGGCTCTGTATGGACCGATATTTCGTCTCCATGGGAGGATTCAGCAAGGAAGTTGATCTCAAGGGTGTGAATGTGATGGGTCTGGTTCATCTCGTAGGGATAACGGTCCAAGACCCATTCGATGTATTTTGTATTATTCACATGGTGATGCATATCGATGCCGCTGTAACGGACCAGGAAAAAATCCCCTCTCTCGGACGGAACAGGAGCAGAAATCTTCTCGGGCTCTTCCATGTCGGCTTCTTGATCAAACAGATGGAGAATTTTTCTGAAGAGAGGCTCAACCCTCTGGGGCCTTCGACTCTTTAAGTCGAGGACCAACCAGGCGCTCCTGGCGGTGCCGATGATTTCTCCCTTCGGGTTGGCAATCGAAAAATGACGGAGGGCGAATAAACGCCCCATCCCTGCGAGCCAGGTCTTGACCCTAATTTTATCTCCCCATCGGGGATATTCATCCATTTGGATGAATAAACGCGATAACGCCCAGAAAGAGTTGTTTTCCGCCAGGTCCGAATAACCCACTTTGAGATGGTCCGCATGGTGCCAGGCAGTTTCCTGCATAAAACTCCAGAGGATCGGTAAAAAAACCTCATTCTTCGTATCTACCTCATAAAAAGAGATAGCATATTCATCTTCCCAGCTCTCTTTCATCGGAATGCTTTCAGACATCCTCTGGTCCTAGGGCTATCTCTCGCGGCGTGTTGAATTCGTGAATTGTCTTACCACTTCGTCCTTAAGGACCTTTCCCATTCTATTTCTCGGAAGTTGTTTTAAGAAGATGATCTCCTTCGGGCACTTCCAGTCCAGGAGGTAGTCCTTACAGTAATTCTTTATTTCTTTTTTGGATAGCTTTACATCGGATTTTGTGACGACGGCAGCCACCACCTTTTCTCCCCACTTTTCATCAGGGATCCCTACAACGCAGGATTCCAATATTTCCGGGTGGCGGTCAAGGACGGATTCAACCTCCTTGGGTGAAATATTTTCACCTCCGGAGATTATGATATGCTTCAGGCGATCTGTGATATAGTAGTATCCATCCCCATCCTTTTTACCGAGATCGCCGGTACGAAACCATCCATTCATAAAAGCAACTTCCGTCTCCCGGGGTTTCCTCCAATAGCCTGCGGTGACATTAGGCCCTCTTAACCAGATCTCTCCCACTTCGTCTGTCCCCAGGTCCTTGAAGTTCTCCGGGTCCACAATTCTCGCTTCCACATGGGGAAGCGGAAGGCCGATGGAGCCCGGTTTCTTTACACCTCGAAGGGGATTTGAAAAATTCATTCCTGTCTCGGACATTCCCTCTCTTTCCACAGGCTCCTTTCCAAAAACCTTCTTAATCCTCTGAAACTCTTTTGGCGGCAATGGGGCAGAACCCGAAGCCAACAGTCGGATATGGTTGAAATCCCTATTTTCCCCTTCCAGTTTCTCCATCATCTTCACATACATGGTTGGAACACCCATGAAGATTGTGCAGGTCAGTTCTCCTTCCTTACGGGAGAGAATATCAATAGCGTGCTCGCTGGAAAACTCGTCCAGGAATACTATTTTCGATCCGGCGATTAAGGAAGTGTGAAGTGCAAAACACAGGCCGTGAACATGGAACAAGGGAAGGCCGTGGCAGAGGACATCTTTCTCGGAGATCTCCCAAATTTGGATGATGTTTTTGGCATCTTGGATCAGGTTCTGTTGAGTGAGGATCGCCCCCTTGGGTTGGCCTGTCGTCCCTGAGGTATAGATGAGGATGGCAGGGTCATAGGTGCTTCCCTCATGAGGGGATGCCTCCATAGGAGAGGAAGGAAATAATTTTTCTTCAGAAAAAGGGGATTCTGTATCGATGGATAGGATAAGCATTTTCGCATCGATGGATCGAATAAAGCCTTCCTCTTTTTTCCCTACGACGATGATCTTCGCATCCGTATCTTTCAAGAAGTACGCCATCTCATCTTTTTTGAATCCCGGGTTGAGGATGACGGAGATGGCCCCAGCTTTTTGAACTCCAAGGTGAAGGGCTACTGCTTCAATGCTCTTGGGCATCGAGAGAATCACCCTATCCCCTTTTTCCAGTCCCATTTCTTTCAAGCCGCATGCGACCCGATCAGAAATGTCCTTGAGGGAGGAGTAGGTGACCCGGCTATCCGGCCTCCCTTTCTTTACAAAAAGGATAGCTTCCTTTTGGCCTAACTGGAGTGCGGTTTGATCGATCACAGAGCTTAATGTCTCAATCACGTTCCACCTCTCCATCTCGCTCATGTAGGGTTTCATAACAAAACCGCAAGTTTTTTGTCAAACGTCCACATCTTAAGTTAGACGCACGCATCAAAGTCACAAAAAAGATGGTATATGCAGACTTTTTCGCCGTGGCCCTCGCCCGCCTAAAAAAAGCAGAACTTTACACAGGTGATGCTGAGTTCAAGGTAGTTGAAAAGGAAGTGAAGGCGGTTTGATCGCTAAAAGGAAAGGGGACCAGGATAACATCTCCTTTATTATACCTTGTCATAAACAGCATCCTCCTCATTATCCCAAATCCTCTGGAAGGAAGTAGTAGACAGCTTCTGAGAAGATTTTACGAGAAGGTCTCTCTCTCTTTTACTTTCTAAAAATCGAATGAAGTCAAAAACTTCTGCAAGGATATCTTCAGGCAATTTATCGATTTCTTTTTTTATCAACTCTTTATCCAACATTCTCATTCCCTCCTTTCAAATATTATATTGCCTGCTCTTTGTCCGCTCAATCTTCATTTCGGAAGCAACCTCTTTTTAGCTTCCTCGTGAGAAACAACATGCCCTTCTTCAGCAGCCTTCAAAGTCGCCGCTAACTTCTTTTTGACTTAAAATTCATACATGATGCCATCCCAGGTTGCTTGATCTGGTAATCTGTCAATCAACTTCTTTGCTTCTTTCTTAACAATACTCATAACCCGCCTTCTTTCTCGCTTAACGGTCTGAGAGAAGTCCATTCTCCTTGATGCAATATTTTTGCTTCTTCAAGTCTCATGGCAATCAGGTTATTCCAATTATATCATAAGGTTTGAAATTTGCCTAATGTTCAAATGCAAACTTAGCCTTACAGTTTGGGCGTTACCCGTTTGCGCCGTGTTATGCGCGGTGGTCGCTATATTATTGGCAAATCAATGTGCTTCGATTTTTATATCATTACTTGAATATCCAAATACAGCCACCATATCCAAGCAAATTTTGACGATACTATTCGCACTCAAATTAGTTTCTACAAAGATATTTGTGTTATTAATTTTTTGTGGGAACCTCAACTCATTCTCATTACGGGAAAAATATGGACGTTTTCTCCCCACTATGTTTAGGGTCTTATTGAATTCGATTCTGTGTACCCCATTGAAATCTCTTCACCCTCACCTCATCCTTCTCCCGTCCAGGGAGAGGGAGAAAGCTGATATATGAGACAAAAAAATCCATTCCTTTTTTAGAAATGGGGTCTTAATTAATCTCCAGACCATACACCCACCCAATGAATGTTGAAAGGGTTTAGGGACGTTAATACATGGCCTCTGCTTTGATAGGAAATTACTAAAATATGAAGGAGAAGTCAATGTCAAAAAAATGAATTTCCCCCCACCCTCGCCCTTACCAGCGATCAATTAGAGATTCTTCGGCTTGCGCCTCAGAATGACATTTCGACAAAGCCTCCATGCAAGAGGGGAATAAGAGGTAATCAGGTGAGCTTTGAGAAGTCAGCGATTTTGAGGAAGACCTTTCCGATTTCATCGAGGAGGGCAAGGCGATTATTCCGGACCGTCTCATCCTCAACCATCACCATAACCCCATCAAAGAATTCATCGATCGGCTTCTTCATCTGGGTCATTTCAAGGAGAGCGGTTTCATAATCTTTCTGGCTTAGAAAGCGACTGATGTTCTCCCTCGCCTTGAGAAAGGATTGGTAAAGATTTTTTTCAACGGGCTCCGAAAAGAGGGGGGGGTTGATCTCCATCGTAGAAGTTAATCCCTTCAGAATGTTCATCGCCCTTTTAAACCCAATCACAATGGACCCAAAATCCTTCCACTCCCTTGCTGTCCTTAAGGCGTCAATGCGATGCTGTATGTCGAGCAGCTCGCCGAAGGAGTTGGAAATCACAGCTTCGGTCACATCGAAGGGGTATCCTTTATCTAATAAAAAGTTTTGGTAACGGACTCGAAAAAAATCTAGAACCTCCTCTTTCACCTTCTCAACGGGGCGCTCCATCTTTTCTTTCAATTGCTTTTCGCTCTCTTCAATCAATCCCCTTAAGGAAATGGGATATTTTTTCTCGAGGATGATCCGGATAATTCCCAGGGCCTGTCGCCTCAAGCCAAAAGGGTCGGCTGTTCCAGTAGGCAAGAGACCCACCCCGAAGCAACCCACAATGGTATCCATTTTGTCAGCGATGCTGACGATATCCCCGATGGGGCTCGAAGGCAGTCGATCTCCTGCAAAACCGGGTAGATAGTGCTCACAAATTGCCTCTGCGACCTCTGGTTTCTCTCCCGATAAACGGGCATACTCCCTTCCCACGATCCCCTGAAGCTTTGGAAACTCGCCGACCATTCCTGTCACCAAATCGGCTTTGCATAACAGGGATGTTCTCTCAGCCATTTCTCCCAATTTTGGATCAATTCGTTCTGTCATCCATAAAGCCAACTGCTTAAAACGCATCACCTTCTCATAAGAAGTCCCCAGCTTTGCCTGAAAAACCACCTTCTTCAGTTGCTCTACCCTTTTCTCCAGAGGAATCTTCAGATCATCTTCAAAGAAGAAAGCAGCATCAGAGAGCCTTGCCCTGAGAACTTTTTCGTTTCCCTTCACTACCACTTCCCGGTTCTTTGGGTTGATATTGCTGATGCAAACGAAATGAGGAAGGAGAGTTCCATGGTCATCCACCAGAGGGAAATATCTCTGATGCTCTTTCATCGAATGAACGAGGATCTCCCTTGGAAGGGAAAGAAATTTATTGTCAAAGGTTCCGCACAAGGCCACTGGGTACTCCACCAGAAAATTGACCTCATTGAGGAGCTCTTCATCTTTAAGAACTCTTCCTGAAACCTTGGCCCCTTCTCGAATCATCTCATCCTCAATCCTTTTCTTCCGCTCCGCAGGATCAACGATGACAGAGGCCTCTCTTGCCTTTTGAAGATAGGATTGAAAATCCTTCACGGGAAAATAATCAGGATGCATGAAGCGATGGCCGTAGGTTATATTCCCGCTTCGGATATTACCCACTTCGAAAGGAATAACCTCTCCTCCGAAGAGAGCTAATATCCAGTGAATGGGTCTGGCGAACCGAATCGGAACATCTGCCCATCTCATCGATTTCTGAAATGGGATGGAAAAAATCCATTTGGGAAGGAGGGAAGAAAGGATCTCCGAGGTGGGTCTCCCTGGTTCCTTTTTCACAGCGCAGACATACTCCCCTTTCTCTGTTTGAATCAATGTCAGGGATTCAACAGGAACGGACTGACTCTTGGCAAAACCAATGGCTGCTTTGGTGGCACTCCCTTTCGCATCAAAGGCGGCTTGTTTTGATGGACCTATCTTTTTGGTCTCTTCATTCCTCTGTCTCTCTGAGACAGATTCAATCACTAAAACAAGACGTCTTGGAGTCCCAAGGGTTTTTATCCCATTATAATCGATCCGGCTTGCCTCCAATTCTTTTTTGGCGAGAGACTCCAAATCGATCAAGGCTTGTGGAATAAAGCCAGCCGGAATCTCCTCCGTCCCGATCTCCAAAAGAAGTTCTTTCATTGTTTAAAAAGTCTCCTTAAAAGCACCATACCCCCCTCTCTCACCCTCCCCCTCAAGGGGGGTGGGTGGGGGTAATTTGTCTTTCTATCTTTTGACTCCGAACTCCATAGGGGCAATTCATGAATTGCCCCTACTCCGAACTCCTAACTTTTCTTTAAAAGAGGAAATCCCATTTCTTCCCTCTGTTTGAGGTAACCTTCTGCGCAGAGTCTTGCCAATGTTCTCACCCTCAAGATGTACCCTACCCGCTCGGTCACGCTGATCGCACCCCGCGCATCGAGAAGGTTGAAGATATGGGAAGTCTTCAAGCAATAATCGTAAGCTGGAAGGACCAAGTCTTTTTCGACCATTCTCTTTGCCTCTTCCTCAAACATCTCAAAGAGGCGGAAAAGCATCTCTACGTTGGCCTCCTCGAAATTATATCGTGAAAATTCGACTTCCCCCCGATGATGGACATCTCCATATTTCACCCCTTTTGCCCATTCCAGATCATAGACATTATCTACACCCTGAAGATACATGGCGATTCTTTCAATGCCATAGGTGATCTCTACCGGGATGGGGTTCAGTTCAATACCACCTGCCTGCTGGAAATAGGTAAATTGGGTGATCTCCATTCCATCCAACCATACCTCCCAACCTAACCCCCATGCACCCAGCGTGGGGGACTCCCAATCGTCCTCGACAAATCGAATGTCGTGGTCAAGGGGATCAATGCCAAAAGACTTTAAGCTATTGAGATAGATCTCCTGAATATCAAGAGGGGAGGGCTTCATGATCACCTGATATTGATAATAGTGCTGAAGCCGATTGGGATTCTCGCCGTATCGACCATCGGTGGGACGGCGAGAAGGTTCAACATAGGCCACTCTCCATGGTTCAGGACCTAAGGACCTGAGAAAGGTAGCAGGATGAAAAGTACCGGCCCCTACCTCCGTATCATAGGGCTGTTGAATCACACACCCCTGATCTGCCCAGAATCGCTCCAATGCAAAAATCAATTCTTGAAAATTCATCATTCCTCCCTGAACCTCCAAAGCAAGGGTTTAGCACTTTTAACTCTCGGATGTCAACCCTGTGGAGTAATTTCATCGCAGCCTATCAAGAGGAGCAGGTTGCTGGGGGCTAAGAGGAATTCAATATACTTATTTGGTTTTATACTCTACAGGGTCAACTCCGTACAAATCCCCCCTACCCTCCTTTACTAAAGGGAGGAGATGGGGGGATTATGTTTAGTGCCTTCAGCGACTTTAATTCTTTCCCCAATTGATAGCTAATAAATTTAGGGAGGAGTTCTCGGCTTTCGGATAAGGCCTGAAGGGTGAATCTCAGTCTTTGAATCTTGGACAATTCCAACTGGGAAATTTTCTCTATTAATCTGGCCGTTCCCAAGGAGAGAGGGATGAGACTATTCCACGTCCTCGAACACCTTTCACAGACCATCGCTCCCCTTTCAAGGGAGAAAAAGACAGTAGGAATCTCTTTCAAATCCTCCCAATCCTTTTTACATAGATCACATCTTCTCATACTGGGCCGATAACCGAAAAGGGAAAGCATCCGGATTTCAAAGAGCCTCAATTGTTCCTCTTGCGCCTCCATTTCTTCAAGGGTCAATAAGAAGGAAAGAAGAAGCTCGAAGGCCTCTCGATTCCCTTCCCGTTCTCCGGCCATCTCGTTCACCAATTCCAGGTAATAGTTTCCATAAAGAATCTTCTTGAGGTCTTCCTTGATCTTTGGAAAAGAGTGTAAGATGTCACAACTCTCAGCCCTCACCAACCCCATCCCCTCCTTATCGAAAAAGATGAGTCGAAGATGAGAAAAGAGGCCAAGGGCATTCTGAAATCGCTTCCTGCTCCTTCTCGCCCCTTTGGCTATTCCTTTCAGCTTTCCAAAATCCGTGGTAAAGAAGGTGAGGATCTTATCGGACTCACCATAGTTGAGAGAGCGAATCACAATGGCATTTGTCGTAAAGAGAGGCATAAACTAACCGTTACCACCGTTTGGATCGTTATGATCGTTGAAATCGTTAACACCCTTCCATTCATTTTTCGAACAAAACAAACTAAACGATCTTGACGAGATGAACGGACTGAACATTATTTCGACGGAACTCCTTTTCTACCTGAAGGAGTCGCTGCTTCCTGCATCTTGATGACTTCTGTCCCGGGTGGGATGGTAAAATGAAAGAAGGAGTTGGAGAGTCCTACATTGGTTTTGATTTCGATGAAACGGGTTCGAGTCACATTTCCCAATCCATCGAAGACATCGGCCTGAAGGACGGTGTAACTCTTTTTATCGACCGTCAAAATCAACTTTGACAAAGTAGCAAGAGGTTCTTTAGGAGCCAACTCGACAACATAGTTGTCCTCTTTTTGAGAAACGGATTCATTCAGATTGAGGAGCTTGAAGTCCCGACCGAGATTTCCTTCTCCGGCTAAGAAAGCCAGGGGCGTTTTCTCTTTGAGAACTCTTGAGACATCGGAAACGAGAACCTGCTTTTCTTCGGGCTGATAGTACCAAAGGGTGTGGCCATCCGAAATGAGCTTCTGGTTAGGAACGTTATAATCCCACCTCATCTTCCCTTTCTTCTTAAAATAGACCTTCCCCTCTCCTTTGTTGGGTTGTCTCATCACCTTGCCGATATACTCCTGAATAAAATTAGCTTCGAAGTCGTTTGTCTTTTCATATCGGTCCTGGATTTCGTTCAATACCCCTTGACCGGTTGCACAAAAAGCCACTGGATTGAAGACCAGATGAAATAGCATAAAGGCAGAAAAGATCAATAGAGATATTTTTCTCATCCTTGTCAACCTCGCATTTTCCAATTCTGTCATTCCCGCGAAAGCGGGAATCCAGTAAGCTCAAATATTTCTGGACTCCTGCTTCCGCAGGAGTGACAGTTTTTAGACTTATTACGGGATCATCGATTCTTGGATTTAGGAATTTAGGGATTCAGGAATTCCTCAATTCCTCAATTGCTGAATCCCTAAATTGTTTTATTCAATTTTTTTAACCAGAACCTCTCTGGGCTTGACCCCATCGGAAGGTCCCACTACCCCCTCCACCTCCATCTTTTCGACGATGCGGGCCGCTCGATTATAACCGACTCGAAATCGCCTTTGGATGAGGGAGATGGAAGCCTGTCCGGTCTCGGCCACAAAGGCCACGGCTTCATCATATTTCTCGTCGTATTCCTCCTCTTCTCCTCCTCCTGCTCCCTCTTTTCCCTTCTTTACCTCAGCGAGAATCGAAGGATCTAAATAAGAAGGCTTCCCTTGTTTTTTCCAAAATTCAACGATCCGTTTGATCTCTGCGCCTGAGACAAAAGCGCCATGAATGCGTGTCAGTTTCGAACTTCCGGGCGGGAGAAAGAGCATATCGCCGGCTCCAAGCAGATGTTCGGCACCGATGGTGTCCAGGATGGTTCGAGAATCCACTTTGGAGGTGACCTGAAAGGAAATCCGTGCAGGAAAGTTTGCTTTGATGATCCCAGTGAGCACATCAACGGAAGGCCGTTGGGTCGCTAACAAAAGATGGATGCCCACCGCCCGTGACATCTGTGCGAGCCGCGTGATCGCTTCTTCCACATCTCTCGATGAGATCATCATCAAGTCTGCCAATTCATCGATCACCACCCCAATATAAGGGATCCTCTCCATAGGCTCCGTTACCTTTCCCTCGTCTCCTTCTAAGACGTCTCCCTTCCGTTTATAGACCTTCCCTTTTTCTTTCAGCTCTTTCTCCATCCTCTGATGGTAATGCTCAATATTTCTCACCCCTTTTTCAGCTAAGACCGTATACCTCCGTTCCATCTCTTCGACTAACCATTTGAGGGCAGCAGCTGCCTTCTTGGGATTGGTCACGACAGGAAGAAGCAAATGGGGGATGCCTTCATAATCGGAGAGCTCCAGCATCTTCGGGTCAATCATGAGGAATCGGACTTCTTCTGGGGTGGCCTTGAAGAGGATGCTGCAGATCATCGCATTGATAGAAACGCTTTTCCCGGATCCTGTTGATCCAGCGACCAGGAGATGGGGCATTCTTGCAAGATCCACGACAAAGGGCTCTCCTGAGATATCCTTTCCCAGTCCAAAAGAGAGTTTCGATTTGAAAGTCCGGAAGGAATCGGAATCGATAATCTCTCTGAGATAGACGGTCTCTCTGTTGGTGTTTGGAACTTCAATACCTACGACAGCCTTTCCAGGGATCGGGGCGACAATACGGATGGACAGAGCGCTCAAGGCCAGCGCCAGGTCATCTGCTAAGTTGACAATCCGGCTGACTTTTACTCCGGGAGCTGGCTCGAACTCGTAGACCGTGATCACAGGGCCGGGTCTGACCTCGACCACCTTCCCCTCCACGCCATAATCCAAAAGTTTTTTCTCCAAGATACGGGAGTTCATGATCAAGCTGTCCCGGTCAATCTTCTGTCTCTTCTCTGTTTCGGCATCCAGCAAAGAAATGGGAGGGAGTTGGAAGGCTTTAGACGACTCTAAAAATTCAAATGCTTCCTGTTTCACCACTTCTTCTTTTTTAGGAGGAGGTGATGGTTTTTCTACGACGACGGTGGGGGTGATTTCCTTCCCCTCTTTTTTCTCCTGTTTTTTCTTCACCAACTTCTTTTCCCTCTCCGCACGTTCTTTTCTAACCATTTTGAATGTACCGATCTTCTCGATCAGTTTTTGAACAGCCCCTCCCAAATGCTTAACCACAGAGATGAAGGAGATTCCTGTTCCCAGAACGAAGGAGAGGATTAAGATCACCGATAAAAGGATGGTCGCCCCTGGACGATTAAAATAACGGACAAGATTTCTCGAAAAAATTTCTCCAATAAACCCTCCGATTAAGAGATCCTGATTATAAATGCGGAGGGGGCTCAACCATAAACCAAAGAAGGAAGAAGTGGCGATGAGAATCACCACCCATCCCGTTAATTTCAAAGACAGGTATTTCCACTCCCACCGGAAAATAAAACTGAAGGCAAAGATGACCAAGACAAAGGAAACCAAAAAGGAAGGAAATCCAAATCCCTGGAAGAGGAGGCCGGAGAGATAGGCCCCTACAATCCCCATCCAATTATGAATCTCCTTGACCTTCGAGGAGGTGTAGGAAAAGAAAGAGGGGTCCATGGGGTGGTAGGAGACCAGACTCAGAAAGAGAAAAACTCCCACGGCGATCAGAAGAATCCCTATGATCTCATGCTTCAACTTTTCTTTGATGGAATCCTCTATCACGGTTTCTCCTCACTCCGTTTTTCAGAGATCAATTCAAAATTTTTGGAGATCACCTCTCTCACCTTCTTCATCAAAGGCTCCCTATCCTTCGAAGAACAATGTTGGGTCTCGATCGGATGATCCACGAACATCCGAATCTCTCCAGAGGTAACGGTCAATCTATCCTTCGGCATGATGTCCCGGCTTCCACTGATCGCAATGGGAACGATAGGAACCTTTGACTTAATCGCCAGGGTGAATCCTCCTTTTTTAAAGGGCTGGATCAAACCATCCGGACTTCTTGAACCCTCGGGGAAAATGACCACTGACATCCCATCTCGAATCTTCTGAGCCGCCTCGTTCATGGCCTCGACAGTCTCACGGGTTCCTTCCCGATCGATACGGATATAGCCTGCTGCCGCCATCGTCCAACCGAAGAAGGGAATGGAAAAAAGCTCTTTCTTGGCTAACCATTTAAACTGACAGGGAAGATGGCCCAACAAGGCAAAGATATCATAACTTCCCTGGTGGTTCGACATAAAGATATAAGGGCCTTTTCCATTCAGATGCTCCAGCCCTTCTATCTTGACCTTTACTCGATTAGCCAGAAGAGCGGCTTTCCCCCAGAGTCTTGCATAACGATGGATCACTCTCCCCTTCCGATCAAAGGGATAGGTGATCAAAGTAAAAAAGCCCAGAACCAACGTGGCGATGACAATACAAGACCAAACAAAAATTGTCCGGATCATAAACTAAACCCTGGAATAATGGAACAGTGGAATGATGGAATGCTGGGTGGAATGCTATCAGGTTGAGGTTGAGGTTTAGGTTGAGATTTTCCTAAACCTTAACCTAAGCCTTAACCTTCTACTTCCAGCCTTAAACTTTTACTTCTCCCCATTATTCCATTCTTCCAACGTTCCATTATTCCGTATGATTAGATTCTTTTTTCCAGTTCTGAGAGGATAGCCTCTACCTCTTCTTTAATTTTTTCATCAATGTCATAGGGAGATTTCCCCTCCCTGTCCGCTTCAAGAACTTTAGGGTTAAAACTCATGTGGCCTAAAATGGGGAATTCGGAAAGGTGCTCTTCGATGAGTCGCCTATCCTCCTCAGAGTTGACCTTGTTTCCAACAATCATGATCTTTTTAATATTTAAATCCTCTCCCAATTTTTTAATCTGTTTCGCCGTATTGATAGCCCTTTGCCCAGGTTCGACGACGATGATGAGGGCATCGACATACCCTGTGCTTCCCCTTCCAAGGTGTTCCAAACCTGCCTCCATATCAATGATGAGGGCTTCTTCCCGCTGGACCAGAAGGTAACGAACTAAATTCTTCAGGAGCACATTTTCCGGGCAGAAGCAGCCTCCACCTCCCTGAGGGATAGAACCTAATAGAAGAAGTTTGACCCCTTCATAAGTCACTCCCATCTCATCAGGGATGTCATCCACTTTGGGGTTGAGTTTAAACATGGAACCAAAGCTCCCCTTTTTTGAACCGGTCCGCTCCTCAATCATGGAAGTCATTGAGGCAATGGGTGAGAGTTTAGCGAGAGCTTCTTTAGGAAGACCAATGGCCGAAGCTAAATTAGAATCTGGGTCAGCATCAATGGCAAGGACCTTCCGGCCCCGATGTGCTAAAATTCTGGCCATGACTCCTGCAAGTGTCGTTTTCCCTACCCCACCCTTTCCAGAAATAGCGATCTTCATTTTCTCCTCCGGTACTTATCATAATCAAAAAATGATCAAATGTCTATTGTGGCGGATGTCTTATTGCGATTCAGACACTACAAGAGTATGGGGCGAACAGAGAGGCAGTTGGAGAGTTCCTGCCCATCCAGTGGGCGGACATCGGTTACGGCGTTAAAGAGATGTCTGGGGGTGAAGTTCCTTGAGAAC
>Ga0315281_10007972_pt1 | contig 14822 bp, 12 predicted proteins | sample YL17G07_0_MG_FD_204540 | JGI IMG/M metagenome (GOLD analysis project Ga0315281, IMG submission 204540) | Sediment microbial communities from Yellowstone Lake, YNP, Wyoming, USA - YL17G07_0 | ecosystem: Environmental > Aquatic > Freshwater > Lake > Sediment | place: USA: Wyoming | collected...
TTTGAACGAGTTTTGTTATCGCTTCAATCGCCGCCGGATGCTTCATGAATTACCGTTGCGCTTGCTTAATGCCTGCGTAGAGCACGTACCTATAAGGCATGCGGCGCTTTGTTAGGAGGCATATTAAAAAATGCGCCCACCACACACGGCAGATACCTGACCTCTTCGGTGAAATAGGGCTTGTCTTCTGGCGGCGCCATTACCGGATCGGCAAAAAACACGTCCATTGCCCGCATCCCCGTGCCCGTTGCATAGCCCCATGCGGTTATCTGTATCGGCGGTTTGCGCGCAAAAACCAGCAGGCGGTTGCCCGCAGTGTGCCCGGATAAATCAACCAGAATATCAATCTGGTCCTCCCGGATCATCTTCGCAACCGCATCATCCGGCAAACCTGCAATGTTGCGCCAAACCGTTACATTTTGCTTGAATAGATCGGTGAGACTGTCGGCCTTTCTCTTTAAATTGGAGTAAGCAAAAACATCAAATTGTGAGCGATCGAACTGGGTCAGCATGCCGCCAAAAACCTTGGGTGCGGAATGGTGCCCGAAGTCAGCGGAAACGTAGCCAACCCGCAGGCGGCGAGCAGGGGAACGGTCATTGGAATGAATCTGATCCTGCCAAAAAGAGGCGGCGTGAGCTTCGTCCCATTTCTTGCGTTCGACATGCAATTCAGACAAATTCATTGTGTCCGCCAAATCCAGGGTAAAAATCAGGTTGCTGTGTGCCTCGGCATAATCCGGATTGATCTCCAGCGCCTTGCGGTAACAGGCAAGACCATCTCTCAATCGGCCCTGATTACAAAATGCGTTCCCTAGATTGTTGTGCGCCTCAACATATTCCGGCTTGATCAAAAGCGCCTTGTGGCAGATCTCGATCGCCTCATCCAGCTTGCCTTGTTCCTTGAGCGCATTCCCCAGGTTGTTGTGATATGTTGGACTGGATGGATTTACACTGATCGCCTTGCCGATCAGTTCAACGGCAATCTCGTTCTTTCCCGCCCGATGGGCAATCAAACCCAATAAATGCAGCACATCCGGGTGGTTGGGCGCCGCCTGGAGTATTTGCCGATAAATGGCTTCTGCCTGCGGCAGGCGCCCGGCTTGGTGGTGCTCCACTGCGGCTTGCATGGCCTTGGGAATCGATGTGTTTGCAGTAGCCGTTCTTTCCGCTTGAACGCCCTGCAACCCGCAACAATACTTGTATTTTTTCCCCTTGCCACACGAACATGGATCGTTACGCCCAACTCTTTGCATGATCATTCAGCTTTTGTTTTCATGCTCTACAAGGCCATGGAATGCATTTCTTTTTGCCTTCCCAGCCACTGATCAAACATTTCAAAGTAAGCGTTCTCGATGCACCTTGTTAAACCACTGGCATCGCACAGCGGGCTTTGCGTTATCCTGCTGCGCTGGGCAACGCGCAGTTCTTTGCGGTGTTCAACGTCGCGGGCAAGCGCGACAACCTTGCCTATGTATTCCGCTTCAGAGCGGGCAATCCATTCCGGGTGGCCGATGGCGTTCAGTATTGTAGCCGTTACACGCGAAGCGTAGCGGTCCCCCTCAAGGGTAATTACCGGCGCCCCCATCCACAACGCATCGCAGGTGGTGATTCCGCCGCCCATGCCACCGACAGGATCAAGTGCTATATCCAGCCGATTGTAATAGGCCATATGGCTGAGCCAGGCGGGCGTGTCGCTACTGTCCCGGAGCTCAATACGATCCGGCGCTATGCCATGTCCGGACATGGCATTCAGGATGCGCTGTCGATTGCCAACATCGACCAGACTGTTGGTTTTTAGCAGCAACCGCCCTTCCGGCAGGGCATGGAGCACTTTGGCCCAGATGGACAGAGTCGCAGGCGTCAGTTTGGACAGATTATTAAAACTCCCCACCCATATACGGCCATCCTCAGCAGGGTGCCAATCAGTAAGTGGAGCGTCAGACTTGCCGTTATAGCTCTGCCATATCCGGGGCAATCGCCATACCTGTTCGCTGAAATGGCTGTCCGTTTCAGGCGGCGTCAAGATATCGTCGCCGATCAAATAGTCCATCTCTGTCAGGCCTGTGCTGGCGAAATAGCCCAGATAATAGGCCTGCACCGGCGCGGCGCGGCGGGCGAATACCCCCATGCGGTTATGTGCCGTATGGCCGGAGAGGTCAATCAGCACATCAATGCCGTCCGCCTCAATGCGCTCCCGGATTGCGGCATCGGGTAGCCCCATGACCGGAACCCAATGCTCCACCAAGGCCTGCAGTCGCTCCGTTACGGCATCCCGCACCCCGTTTGTCGAATAGGCGAACAACTCTATCCGCGTCCTGTCATGATGAGCGAATATCTGTTCTATGTTAAAGCTTACCGGGTGATGGCGATAATCACAGGATATATAGCCCACCCGCAGCCGTCGCCCGGCGGATGGCGGGCGATTGAAAGTCCGGTCGTGCGCCAGTTTACGATCCTGCGCAGGCACACAGGCCAACTCCCAACTGCGGGCGATGGCAAGATACTCGCGGGACTCAAGCGAAGCATGATAGCCATAAAGAAACAGCAGCTTGCTGTATGCCTCGGCATAATCCGGCTTGAGCACGAGCGCCTGACGGAAGTTCTCGACCGCCGCCTCCAGATTGCCTTGATCAAGGAGCGTAATCCCCAAGTTGTGGTATGCATCGGCAAAATCCGGCTTGAGCGCCAGCGCATTCCGGTAACTCTCGACCGCATTGTCAAGCTTGTATAGTGCCTGAAATACAGCCCCCAGGTTGCAGTACATTTGACTAGAGGCATTTATCCCGATCGCCTTGCTGATCAATTCAACGGCAATATCATTATTTCCCGTCTGATAAGCAATTACGCCTAAAAAATGTAGCGCCTCAGGATGATTGGGTTCTCTCTGAAGTATTTGCCGGTAGATAGCTTCTGCCTGCAGCAGACGTCCAGCCTGGTGGTACTCTAGCGCGGCTTGGAAAGAATTGGATGGCGACGTAAAAACCGTGTGCGCCATTTCCGCCTGAACTTCTCCAAGCGATCCGCAACACTGTTTGTATTTCTTGCTGCTGCCGCATGGACATGGAGCGTTACGGTCAACTTTTTTCATGGTCATTTAGCCTGATGTTATACAAGGCAATGAATGTCCACCCATTCTACCTTGCCAGCCTGCGTTCAAACATTTCAACGCACGCCTTTTTCGGGGATGTGGCCAGGTTTTTCGCATTGCACAGCAGGATATGGAATCGTAACGTATTGTTGATCAAGCATGAGATGAAATAACAAAGTTGCTCGCTGCCGCAATATCGGCGGTGCAGGCTATTTCTTCCCCTACCAAGGCGCGGTCATCATTGCCGTAACCTGTTAGTACCAATATTGATTTAACACCGGCAGCCAACCCCGCTTGAATGTCGCCCGCCTTGTCACCTACGAGCCAGGAACGTCTGAAATCAATATCAAAATCCAGTTTTGCCTGATGGAGCATGCCTGGCATAGGCTTGCGGCATTTGCATTGCCCGCCATGTTCCGGATGGTGCGGGCAATAATAAAAACCGTCAATCGTAGTGCCATGTTTTTTCAATTCATCGTTTATCCAGGCGTGCAATCTGTTTACATCCGCCTCGGTATAGTAGCCACGTGCAATTCCTGCCTGATTGGTGACTACAATAATAAGAAAACCCGCTTTCTTTAGCTCAACAATGGCATCAAATGCACCAGGAATCCACTCCCATTCCTCAGTGCGGTGAACATAACCTTTATCCACATTAAGGGTTCCATCCCGATCCAGAAATACCGCTTTGTTTGTCACGATGCAGCCCTGTGTGTCGCTTCGCCCAATGGTTCAACATCTTGTAATAACTGATATTTGCACCAAGCTGCCAGGGTGAATGTGTCCTGTACTTCAGAATTTTGGATCATTTCCTCAAATGCCCGGAAGGAAAAAAAACAGAATTCTCTTATGCCCAATTCCTCCTCTCTTGGTTTTTTCATTTGCCCAACTTCTGCAACAAATAGCTCTACCCTTGCCGCTATTACACCAGAATCTGGGGTAATAAAGCCCAATGAAGAAAGGCATGCGGGCTTAACAACCAATCCAGACTCCTCCAGCAACTCTCTCGCTGCTGAAGTTTCGTTATCTTCTCCTTCATCCACGAAGCCATGCGGAATTTCCCATGAATACGCACGCAAAGCCGGGCGATAAATTCGCGCCAATCCAACCTTGCCGTCAACAATCGGCAGAATGGCCACTCCGGTGATGAGATTTCCCCCGGCTGTCTTGGGAGCAACAACCAGGTAATCCCGAACTTCAAAGCCCGCCTTGTCAATAACGTGTTCGAAGTAAACATAAAACTTCGTGTTCTCACACATCAGGCGTCTGCTGGCCACAATAACCGGCATATCGTTCTCCAATCTAGCATTACCCCTTTCCATTAATCTATATGCCTCTATATGATTTTCAGTAGGATGGGTGGAGCGAAGCGTAACCCATCGTTCGTGTGGCCCGGCCAAAAGCTCTTCGGCTCGACTTCGATGGGTTACGGCCTGCGGCCTTCACCCATCCTACAATAGTGCCAAACTGAAAATTGTTCATAGGCATATTAATCTATCCCGCTTCCGCTTGATCCACAATCCACTCAGCAAAAGCCAATGAGCTGGTAAATGCTGGGGAGATGGCATTTAAAACATGCAATGAATTAGCCGTTTTTTCGATGACATAATCCATCTCCAATTTTTTATCGCGTACGTTGACGAGTTGCGGACGGATACCCACCTTGTCACTGGGAACAAGATCATCGTAATTTAATTCCGGCATCATCTTGCGCACCGCCGCGATGAAATTTATTTTACGGTATTTGCCCAATTCGGCATGCACCAATTGCCGGAAATTCTGACGGTTAGCCCAATACATCCTGGATACTTCAAATCCAACTCGTAGCGACTCGCCAAGCTGCAAGCCTTGCAGAACGCCGTAATTTTCTCTTCCCAACGCAGGAATAGCAGTCGGCCCCGCATAAACATCACCGCTTGCTACGCGAGTTAAATGCACGCCGAGGAAAGGCTGGTTAATATCGGGAACCGGATAGATATTGGCGCGTACCAAATGCGCACGCTCAGGGCGTAATTTGAAGTAGATTCCCTTAAACGGCAGCAAGGTGTAGTCATCCCCCAATCCGAAATATTTTGCCACCTTGTCAGCAGAGGCTCCCGCACAATTAAATAAGTAACCATAGCTGAAGTCGCCGATAGGGGTGGTTACCTTGCGGGCCGCCGCATCGATGAATGTTACCGGAGCGCGAAAAAACATCTCTACCCCTTCGGCGGATAACAGCTCTTGCAACTTCGATAGCACGGATTTGCTATCAATTACTGCGGTGTCCGGGCAATGTATTCCCTGCTGATAAATACCGGCGTGCGGCTCAATTTCCCGTATGCCTTGCTCATCCAGCCGCTCTGCCCGTATGCCATTTTCCTGAGCATTCCTGAGCAATCGGTCAATCACGGGCAAATCCTGCGGCGAGGTAGCAACAATGACCTTGCCGGAGTGCTGGCAGTTAATCCCATACTCTGCCGCAAATATTTTCATGCGGCGCGCGCCTTCCGCACAAACCCTGGCTTTCAATGTATGGCTGTCATAGTAGATGCCGCTATGCAGCACACCGCTGTTGCGGCCGCTGGCATGCTTGCCCAGAGCGGCCTCTTTCTCCAGCAATGCAATGCGCGCTGCCGAATAACGCTTGCGCAGTTCGCGCGCAACCGTCAATCCGACGATTCCGCCGCCTACGATGAGGTAATCCCAAGTTTTCGGTGGAGCTGAAGACAACTCGGCAACACCGGTCAAACGTTGCCGTACAAGGAGTTTTTAATCATGGCGTAACCTTTGATTAATTCGCCAATTCCCCGATCGAGCGGGAATTCCGTTTTGAAGCCGGCGGCTTCAATCTTGGCATTGGAGACGATGTAATTGCGTTGATCCGGATCCTTGCCTATTGGGGCTTCGATGAAGATAAAGTTGGGAACTTGTTTCTGGATGTGTTCACAGAGTTCCTTTTTGGAAACATTGGCGTCGGAAAGGCCGACGTTATAAATCTGGCCCTTCATCTTCTCGTGATTTACAAGGGCGTGCTGGAAGACACGCGAAACATCGCGAACATGGACATAGTTGCGTTTGAAGTGGCTTTCGAAAAGCACGACGAAGTGGTCATGTACGGCGCGATAAGTAAAATCGTTCACCAGCAGATCAAGGCGCATGCGCGGCGACATGCCGAAAACGGTCGCCAGACGGAAGCTGATGGCATTCGGGAGCTGCATCAGCTCTTTTTCGATCCCGACCTTCTCGATGGCGTACTGAGAAATTGGACGGAGCGGAGAATCTTCGGTGCAGTGGTGGTTCTCATCGCCCGTTCCGTATGCGCTGTTGGTGGTGGGCATGAGCACGATCTGCTCTTTGGAAAGGCATTTCAGCATCAGCATGATCGCGTCATGATTGATCGTAGTGGCGCCCACCGGGTCAAGATTGCAAAGCGGGGCGCCCACCAACGCGGCCAGAGGAATGATGACATCCGCCTTTTTCATGAGTGGAACCATGACGCTTTCGATGCGAATATCGCCCTTGACCACAGAGAAATTCGGATGGTGGCAGACGTGATTGAGAGATGCTTGCTTGAACATGAAGTTGTCCAGCACTGTGACCTTGTGGCCAGCATTGAGCATATCCGGAACCATGGTGGAGCCGAGGTAGCCGGCGCCGCCGGTGACAAGGATGTTGTAACTCATTTGATTTCCTTTTGCGGATTGTAAAAATTTCTATCCTGCCAGTAGTGCCGGGGCGCGGTGGTAGTCATCGGGCACGCCGATATCGATGAAGGTGCCAGGGAACTCGATGCCGAACAAACGCTGGCCGGAAGCTATGGCAGCCGGGAAGATGTCATCTTCCAGAGAAACCTTGTCCCCGGAGGAAAACTTCCCGCCGAGCGAGGCGCGTGAGCGAACCCAATACACCCCCCCATTGGCCAGGCGGCCCGGTTGGCCACTGCCCGACTTAAGCGTAATGATTTGCCCTTGTGGCGAGACATCCATGCCCATGTACCGCCCCTCTTCATTCGTGCGAAACAGGGAGAAAACCCAGTCTGCATTGTTTGTCCGAGAAAACCCGGTCAACGTCTTCAAGTCCACTGCAAAATAGGTGTCGCCGTTCAACAGCAAAAACGGGGTATCGTTGCTGACTTTTTCAGCGGCCAACAAAAGGCCACCGCCCGTGCCAAAAGGAGTATTTTCAACGGCGTAATCAAGCTCCGCGCCCTTGTGGCTATAGCCGAAATAATCGACGATAACCTCGTGCCGGTAACCAACGGACAGCACAAAGCGGTTTACTCCCTGAAAAATCCAATAATCAAGTTGATACTCAAGAAACGGGCGGGTGCCAATAGGAGCCATTGGCTTCGGCAAGTCAGGCACTGCACTGCGAAGCCGAGTACCCAGACCCCCCGCGAGAATAATGGCTGAGATCACTGCAACTTTATACCGCGTTCAAAATTGCGCAAAGCTCGTCCACTTCTTCACCCCTTAGGTCAGGAAAGTTGCCGATATAGAAACCATAGAAATGAACGTGCTCTGTTTTTGGAAACTCGAGGTGATGCCCATCAGGAACTATACCCTTCAAATAGGGTTGGCGAACTTGATTGCCGCCGCCCGCACTGCCGCGCCGGAACTCAACGCCTGAATCCCGCATTTTCAGCATGAGGCGTTGAACCAGGTCGTCATCAGGATTCTTCAAAATAAGGTTGAAGGCGTAATTGCTCGATCCTTCCAGCTTGAAGTCGGTTTGATACTTGTCGGGGTCTATCTGTTTCAGAAAACGCAGCAGGTTTTCAGTCCGACGCCTCACAATTCGATCCAGGCGTTTGAGCTGGTTGCGCCCCATGATGCCACCAATCTCGGTATTGCGTGTATTGTAGGCGGCGTAGGCAAAAATGAAATCCGTGTTCAACTCTGGATTTTCAGCCTGGTAGGCTGTGCGCACGGCGGGATCGTTGGCTTCCCGAACCATGCCGTGTGAACGCAGCATGCGAACCTGCTGATAAACTTCCGGGTCATTGGTGCAGACCATGCCGCCCTCGATAGTGCTCATGTGGTGAGCATAGTAATAGGAGAAATTCGAAATCCACCCAAGGCTGCCCAGCCTCTTGCCGTTGTGTGTCGCGCCGTGGGATTCGCAGACATCTTCGATCAGTGGGATTTGGCGCCGTTTTAATTCGTCCAGCAGTTCGTCAGTCAGCCCATCGAATCCTTGTACGTGAGTGAGAAATACAGCTCGCGTCTTGTCAGTAATTTTGGCCAGAATCCGTGAGGAATCCATGCTCAACGTACGCGGATCTATGTCAGCAAAGACTGGCTTGAACCCGTTCTGAAGCACTGATGCGATATCGGAAACCCATGCCAGGGGCGGCACGATAACTTCACCCCCATCCGGATGGCGAATCTTGAGAATTGCCATCGTCAGCAGATTCGCCGATGCGCCGGAGTTGACGAACACGCTGTATTTCACCCCCAGCCATTCTGACCACTCGGCTTCAAAGGCCCGTACGTTGGCGCCGTGAGTCAGAATCGGATCGTCCTGCTTTAAATGCTCGATAACTGCGTCCAGATCCTCGCGCAGGATGTTGTTTCGCATCAATGGAAATTTCATGATTCTCCCAAATGGTGTTTAGGCATAAATCTAAATGTGCCTGTCGGCATCGAGTTGGTGTGCCTGCATAAATTTTTTAACGCTTCTGGTTACCGATTCCACGCCTATCCCGACTTTTTCGTGAAGCACATCTCTTTCCCCCAGCTCAAAACGATATCCGCCCTCGACTCCGATATTGAGCATGCAGATATCAATTCCGCGACGGGCAATGTAGTCGAACATCATGGCATCCATGCCCCCGCGTCCGCGGAAGCCCTCTTCCATGGTGACAATTCCACGGTAGGCGGCGAGTTTCAAATGAAGTTCATCTTCGGAAAAGCCACAAAGATCGAAAAGATCGATAACGCCAACAGACACACCAGAAGCGGCAAGTCGGTCGGCGACCTTGAGAGCTGTATGCACCATATATCCTGTAGCAAGCAGGCAAACTTTCCCGCCCATGCGATGCTCATGGAATCCGGCATCAAAAGTTGAAGGCTCAGTCTGATAAAGGGCAGGCAGTATCTGCGCATCCAGCCGCAAATATTTCGGGCCATTGCTGACTAGGCATCGAGCAGGCAAGGCGGCCGCGATGACCTGGTCGGCCGGCGAAAATATCCGCATATTGGGCAACGCACGCATCACCGTCAGGTCTTCGTAACATTGATGCGTGGGTCCAGAAACTACATAGCTATATCCGGCTCCTACGCCAATCAGGTTTACGTTCATGGGCCTCACCTCTGATAGCAGGGCCAGATTGACACGGATTTGCTCGTAACAGCGCATGGTGATAAATGGCGCAATGGCGTAAGCAAAGATTTTAAACCCTTCCAGAGCCAGGCCTGCCGAGACATTGATCAGATTTTGTTCCGCGATGCCCACATTGACGAATCGGTTGGGGCAGTCCGCACGAATCTTGTCCAACACCGGGGATCCGAAATCTGCAGTAACAAAGAAAATATCCGAGTCCTGCAACATCGCCTGGTGTATGGACAGAAGCAGGGTGTCGCGCATGGCTTTTGCTTGGGGAGGCTGAATAATGCTCATGCGCCTTCCCCTGCCAGCAGTCGGTCAATCAAGTCCGGATTGATTGCGGTTACATGTGACAAGGGAGCATTTTCCAGCCCTGGCACACGATTCCCTTTGCGGGTGTTAGCGATAATCACCTTGGGTTTGCCGGATCTGTCGTGCTGACATTCGATCAGCGCCGCACCTATAGCCGCGACCGAGTGCCCATCCGCCACTTCTCTGGCGCTCCAGCCAAACGCCTCAAATTTGCCCTTCAGATTGCGATGAGAAACGATCTCGTCAGTTGGGCCCAACATGCATATCTGATTATTGTCCACGATGATTACCAGATTATCTAAACCGTGCTGTGCGGCAAACATGAACGCCTCCCAGTTCGAGCCTTCATGAAGTTCGCCATCGCCAGTCACCACATAAACCGCCTGATCTTTACCTCGCCGCTTGAGTCCCAATGCCATTCCCGCACCCACGCCCGCGCCGTGTCCCAATGAGCCGTTTACTGTTTCATACCCTGGAATTATGGGGTCTGGTATGCCGCCCAGAAAACTGCCTTCCTGGCAAACCTTCTCCAATTCATCAATCGAGAAGAACCCCAAGTCCGCCAGGATGGGGTACATGCACAAAGAGCCGTGCCCTTTGCTGATGATGCAGCGATCACGGCCATCCCAGCGGGGATTGTGGGGATCCTGATGCAGGAATCCGCCATAGTAGAGCACAACAAAAATTTCAATCGGGGATAGGGATGACGCCACACGCGTTTCTTGAGAACGCTTGTGTAATTTCAATGTTTCTTCCCATACCCATTGAGCCTTATTCTCTAATTGCTCGACTGCGACCCCATTCAACTTAGATACACTCATAATCGTTCTAAACCCTGAGTCCCAAATACCGCTCCCAAGCCCGCAGGATACCATCACCAGATGATGATCGAGCCAACCCGCTTACCTCAACGGGAATTTGTTTGTGGTGCTACCACAATTACAAACCATTAGGCTGGTACAACACCACACGGCTTCCAGAATTCTCAAATCTGAATGGCACATGAATCAGCTTGCTCAGGCGTTCACGCACACGGGACTGATCTTCCGGCCTGACGAAGAACAGCAGGAAACCGCCACCGCCGGCACCGAGAAGCTTGCCTCCAAGCGCACCCGCGTCAAGTGCCGCTGTATACATCTGGTCAATTTCCGCTGAACTTACCATGTTCGAGAGGCTCTTTTTATATTGCCACCCCTGATCAAGTAAATATCCAAACTCATCCAGAGAGCCATCCTCATGCAGAATGGAAATTGCTTCGTCGGCCATTTCCTTCATTCTGTTCAACTCAACCTTGCGCTGATGGATGTTGTCTATTTTTGATTTGGCGATTTCCGACGCAAATCTGGATAGTCCCGTAAAAAACAACATCAGATGGCCCTGAAAATTTCCCAGCCTGTCTTTGTGCAATATGATCGGATTGACCCGAAATTTTCCATCCCGAAGAAATTCTATGCGGTTAAAGCCGCCGTAAGCCGCAGAAATCTGATCCTGCGAGCCAACGTTTTCCTTGATCACATCCTGCTCAATATGTATGGCGAGGCTGGCCAATTCCTCATGCGATATATGCTGCCCATTGAGCGCCTTCAAGGCATTCAGCAAACCAACGGTAAACGATGAACTGGAGCCGAGACCTGAGCGGGCGGGCAAATCGCCATCATGGTGAATTTCCAGCCCCTCTTTGCAATTCATATATTGCAAAATTGCACGCACGGCAGGATGCTGAATTTCGGCAGGATCGATTACATTTTCTATCTTGGAATATACGACCCTGTATTTATGCTCAAAAAACGGCGGCAAATAACGGCAACTTATGTAGCAATACTTGTCAATCGTGGTAGCAATGACAACCCCGCCATGCTCCTGAAACCAGGTTGGGTAATCTGTTCCGCCGCCAAAAAATGAGATGCGGAATGGTGTACGGGTCATAATCATTTTTTTAATCCCCAAGGAGTTTTCGTTTGAGCCTGATGCTCGCCATATCCTCGATATTTCTTCGCTCTTTCCCACCGAACTTCCTCCCGATGAGATCAAGGTAGGTCGGGTTGGAAAAATACTTTTGCCAGGCTTCGTCGCGAAATTTAAGCACTTGGGCCGAAGTCAGATATTTTGTGGGCAAGGGCTGGCACTCGTAGGAGAGAAAAGCAAAACCTTCAAATGTATCCGGCAGCTTCCAGCCATTCTTCTTGGCCATTTGATACATCGGGCTACCGGGAAGTGCCTGGCAGGGATACATATTAGCCATCTCATTATTCAGTTCCATGGCCAGATCCAGGGTCTCCTGCATCGTTTCAAGCGTGTCGTCGGGAAAGCCAAAAATGAAGTTGCTGATGATATTGATACCGGCATCGCCTATCGTTTTGCTTATTTCACGAATATTGACTTCCTGAAAGGAGCCTTTTGAGACCTCTTGTCGAACCGTCTGATTGCCCGCCTCAACCCCCAATGCCAGCCAGTTAACCCCGGCCTTTTTGAACAATTCAAGATGATCTCTTCTCACCGTATCAACCCGCGAATAGGCCCACATGTTGAAATCCATCCCCCGGTCTATCACCTGGTTTAAAACAGGCTCATAATACTTCCGATTGAGAAAAAACATCTCATCACTGATGCGCAAGGTGCGAACCCCCAGATTGGCGAGTTGTTCCATTACCCGTCCAACCCATTCCGGACTCCAGAAGCGCATCCCCCGCGAATGCGAGGCATTGATTCCGGCTCTGTTATCAACACGATTAACAATATTTATCATGCAAAAGTCGCAACCAAAATTGCACCCCAGCGAGGTATATATGGCTGCGAAGGGCGTACGTTTTGCATGGTCGAATTCCGCATGCCAGAAATGTGCGCGGTAGAGGTCAAGCGGATTCTTCTTGCAAGGCAGTAAATCCCATGCATAGCCAGGCAGATCAACATCCATACGCTCTTGGGGAACAACTTGTTGCGGAGCATTAAGTGTGGGAATCGGGAAGCCTCCCGGCCCGCCTTTTTTGTATCCAATCCCTTTAATGCGCGCCAAGTCTTCACCAAGATTGCTCTTCAACAAATCGTGCAGGGCATACACGCCTTCATTCAGCAGCACGATGTCTGCACAAGGATAGGAAAGAACTTCCATGGGCAATGCGCTTATATGTGACCCTGCAAGGCATATTCGATAGCCCGAATCAGCTTCCTTGAGCGCCTTTGCGAGGCTCAGCGCGCCTATCATGCTGGTTGTTCCGGAATTCGGGTTTTGACCATACACGACAAAAACAACAAGGCGAGGCGAGGCCTCTCCAACCCTTGCAACAGATTGCTCCAGCGTCAACCTTTCTGCATCGCAGTCAAGCATCCCAACCCCGAAGCCCTTTGAACGGCAGGATTCCGCCAATAGCAGAGCCCACGTTGGGGGCTCTATGGCGGAGTAAACTGTAGCAAGCCCTTGATACGCTTTGGCGGATGAGTCAGGGTTAATAAAAAGAACATCAAGTTTTCTATGCATTTGTTTTACGACACCTTCAAGTTCCCAACAATAACCGCTGTATAAATCATGGACACCAGTTTGTATGCAGAATTCTAGTTGGTAATCCAGAATTCCGTGTTACGGATTTTTATGGCCATTTGACTGAAGTTTCCACCGTTCGAACATTTCAAAATAGGCGTTCTCCAGGAGCATGGTCAAGCCACGCGCATCGCACAATGGGCTGGAGGCCATCTGCTCGCGCTGGCCGGGGCGGAACGCCTGGCGCTGATCCACGTCACGGGCAAGCGCGACAACCTTGTCTATGTACTCCGCCTCGGAGCGGGCGATCCATTCAGGATGGCCGATGGAGTTCAGTATCGTGGCCGTTACGCGCGAAGCATAACGGTCTCCCGCAAGGGTGATGACCGGCGTTCCCATCCACAGCGCATCGCAGGTGGTGATCCCGCCGCCCATGCCACCAACAGGATCGAGCGCAATATCCAGCCGGTCATAATAGGCCATATGTTCCCGCCAACCCGGCGTGGAGCTTCCGTCCTGAAGTTCGATGCGATCCGGTGATATGCCGTGGCCAGCCATGGCATCCAGGGTGCGCTGGCGATTGGCGACATCGGCCAGCCCTTTGGTCTTCAGCAGCAGTCGCCCTTCCGGCAGGGCGTGGAGTACCTTTGCCCAAAGAGCCAAGGTCGCAGGCGTCAGCTTAGCCAGATTATTGAAACTTCCCACCCATAGCGTGCCATCCTGGGCAGGATGCCAATCGGGAACGGGCGCATCGGCCTTGCCGTTATAGACCTGCCATATCCGGGGCAGGCGCCAGACCTGTTCGCTGAAGTGGCTGTCCGTTTCGGGCGGCGTCAGGATTTCGTCGCCGATCAAATAGTCCATTTCAGTCAGGCCGGTGCTGGCGAAATAGCCGAGATAATAGGCCTGCACCGGCGCGGCGCGGCGCGCGAATACGTCCATGCGGTTGTGTTCCGTATGGCCGGACAGGTCAATCAGTACATCGATGCCGTCCGCCTCGATACGGTCACGTATGGCGGCATAGGAGATGCCCATGACGGGAATCCAGTGCTCCACCAAGGCCTGCAAGCGCTCCGTGACGGCATCCCGCATCCCGTTGGTTGAATAGGCGAACAACTCTATCCGCGTCCGGTCATGGTGGGCGAAAATCGGCTCTATGTTAAAGCTCACCGGGTGATGGCGATAATCTCCCGAAACATAGCCCACCCGCAGCCGTCGTCCGGCGAGCGGTGGGTGCCGGAAAACCCTGTGGCGAGCCGCTTGCCGATCTTGCTCAGGAATGCAAGCCAGTTCCCAGCCGCGAGCGATGGAAAGATACTCGTGGGACTCAATCGAAGCATGATATCCATAAAGAAACAGCTTATTGCTATATGCCTCGGCATTATCCGGCTTGATTTCCAGCGCCTTGCTGTAATAAGCAAGACCAACACTCAATCTGCCCTGATCAAAAAATACGTTCCCTAGATTGATATTAGCCTCAACACATTCCGGCTTGATCAAAAGCGCCTTGTGGTAGATCTCGATCGCCTCATCCAGCTTGCCTTGATCCTTAAGAATATTCCCTATATTGATGAGTGCCTCAGCATATTCCGGTTTGAGCGCAAGCGCCTTTCGGTAGCTATCGACCGCCTCGTCGAA
>Ga0315281_10007973_pt1 | contig 14822 bp, 19 predicted proteins | sample YL17G07_0_MG_FD_204540 | JGI IMG/M metagenome (GOLD analysis project Ga0315281, IMG submission 204540) | Sediment microbial communities from Yellowstone Lake, YNP, Wyoming, USA - YL17G07_0 | ecosystem: Environmental > Aquatic > Freshwater > Lake > Sediment | place: USA: Wyoming | collected...
CGGATTTAGATCCAATGAAGATGGCTTTCTTAAGATTTTTATTAAAAACAAAATATCGCGGAATAAAATAAATAAAAAGGAAGGTAAAAAATAATGAGTAATTTTAAAACGCTAATGACAGCAATAGGAAAAAAAAGTATTACAGAGATGCCAACTCCTAACTTAAATTCAAGAACTATGTCTCTTGAAGAAGTAAAAGAATTGGTTAATGAAGAGTTTGAAAAGGCAAAAGATGCTTGTGATACCAAAGCCAAGAAAGCTGATGACGGCTGGGGTAAAGCAGAACTTGAAAAAGAACTAGATTGGATGAAAGTTTTATCCATTAAAGAATGGGTTTTAAATAAAAACTACAAGTAAGAGACATATAAAACAATGGCAAAAATTTTACGCGAGTATACAGAGCTAAGTTACGATAGAACCTTAATAACAGAAGCTATCCACAATAGGCAGCCAATCATTTTGAAGACAATTCTGCAGCGCGCAGATAAAACTAATCAAAATAAAAGAATATATCCAAGAGCAATCCTTGAAAGAGAAATGAACAATTATCAGAAAGTAATTGCAGAAGGTAGAGCTACTCGGAGAATGTGTTCCTCCAGGAACTCAAGTATTGACCAAAAATAAGAGTTGGATAAATATTGAAGAAGTTCATCCGGGTGAGGAAATATTTTCACTAAATCCAGAAACTTACGAAATAGAGATCGAAGAAGTAGAAAAAACGATAAGAAAGCCATATAAAGATAAGCTGGTTCATATAAAAAATAAAAGCTTAGATATGATGGTTACTAAAAATCATGTCGTTCTTTTGTGGGATAGAAATGACAAACCTTACGAAATGAAGGCTATTGACTTATATACCGCACTAAAAGAAAACAATTCAAAAGTTCATCATTCGCATATTCGACGTGGCGGAATTTGGGAAGGATATGATTCAGAATGGATCAAAGGCAATATTAAAGCCGAAGATTGGGCGGCGTTTATGGGCATTTATTTAGCAGAAGGTCATTGCGCTGGCACAAAAGGTGGTGAAAAAAGAACTCTTGTCGGTATTACTCAAAATCCTGGAGAAAGACAAGATAAAATTAAAGAATTATTAGATAAACTTCCGTTTGATTTTAAGTTACAAAAAAATAACAGACAATTTACATCCACTAACGCTTGGCTGTATAATGAATTATTTGCTCTTGGCAGTTCTAAAGAAAAGTATATTCCTCAATATGCTAAAGAATGGTCTCCTTGTTTGCTTAATATTGTTCTTGATTGGATGTTGATGGGAGACGGTAAAAATAGAAAGAACAGAAAAGGAGAGATATTAAGAGAATTGGCTACGATATCTCCCAGGTTAGCAGACGACACCCAAGAAATTATGCTAAAACTTGGTTCTGGCGGATCCATATCGTTTCGTCAACCAGAAGATAGATTGATCGAAGGAAGACTAATTAAAAAAGAAAATCAAAACATTCTTCATATTATTCACGAGCACACAACAAAAGGTTCGTGGTTAAGTAAAGACACAGAAGCGAATTTAGTTGATTATGACGGTGAAGTCTTTTGTGTAACAGCTCCAAAAAATAAAACCTGGTTAATGAGATATAACAATTCTGTTTGTTGGACGCATAACTGTGACCACCCAGACGACGCAATTGTTTCTCTATCTAACGTTTCTCATATCGTTAGAGAATCTTGGTGGAACGGCGACGAAGTTATGGGTAAGGTAGAAATATTAAATACGCCAAAAGGAAAAATTATTCAAGAACTTTTATCGTCTGGTGTTAAAGTGGGTATTTCTTCGCGTGGCGTTGGCGAGACACAAAAAAATAATGAAGGATTTGACGTAGTAGATGAGTCGTTTGTTCTTGTTGCTTTTGATATCGTAAGCGAGCCGAGCACTCATGGAGCATATTTGCACGAAGGTAAAAATATTTCCTTGGAAGACTTTAAAAAATCTATATCAAAAAATGATAGAATCAACAGAGCAGTTAATGATATTTTAGGAAAGAAATAACAATAAGATTACAAGGTTTAAATATTTTATGAATAAAAAAGAATTAAAATCTATGATTAAAGAAATTGTTAAAGATTGTATGGCTGAAATTTTGGTGGAATTAAAACTAGAAACAATAATTGAGAATGCCATGACAAGATCTTCTTCAGATCGTTTGCCGCTAAAACAACAGCTAAATGAAACAACACAAAAGCCACAAGTCATACAAAAGTCTACATTAGATATTAGAAAAAGATTAGGAGTGTCTGATGCTGAATGGAAAGCTATATATTCAGATATAAGTCCAGACAGTTCAATCCTAAAAGAAAGTAAAAGTCAGACATCAAACCCGCTAGATAGTGCAGAAAGAGTTTCGGAAAAGCAACTCTCTCAAGCTGGTTTATTTAAAGACTACTCGAAATTTTTATAGTAATAAGAGGAATATACTATGCCAATGTCAGGTTCATATTTTTATCCAGGCGTATCGTCGGCAGTATCATCCTATACGAAGCTAGCATTCGCAAGCGCTTCCGTTCCTGCTGCGATTTCTAGCGTAGGACTATTATATCGAAAATCATCAGACGATCTTCTTTATTATAAAACTCCAGGCGGAGTTGAATATAGCTTAACTGCTTCTGGCTCTATTGAGGTTTTAGTTTTATCTTCATCTCTTAATTCTATTACGACAGTGTCTTCGTCTTTAGATTTCGTAAGTACAGATAAATCTTATCATATTCGAGCTAAAAATTCTCATCTTATTCTTTCAAGTTCTGCTGGATCAACTGTAGCAGTTAGTGGCGCATTAAGCGTTGATGGCGAAATTTATGGCTACAAGGCTTTTATGAATGCCGCTGGGGCGTCTTATAACTTATTAGCTACAGATGCCGGTAAGGTAATTGAACTAAGCAGCGCCGTAGGTATTGCAGCAACTGGCTTCTTATATTTACCTAATTTTTTGAGTGCTGGATTTTGTTGTACTGTAAGTCAAATTTCTACAGGAACTTTTACTTTTTCTGCGTCTGCTGGTGCAGTACTAAGAAGTTTTCACAATTTAACTAAATCTGCCGACGTAAATGCTTTGTGTTCACTTTACGTGACAAGCAATTCAAATGGAGCATCTGCCGTATATATATTGCGGAGGCAACATAGACTAATGTTTGGATTACCTGGCGGTGGATTAGGAAGCGGCAAATCACTTATAGGTAGTGCCTTTTCTAATGGATTTAGTACATATTTTGATGGTACGAACGACTTCATTGATTTGGGAACGCCGTCAGTATTGACATATAATCTCGCTACCGAGCGGAATGACAATGACTGCCTGGATTAACGTCTCAGATCTTAGTGCAAATAGATACATTATAGCAAAGGCTTTACCGTTTGCTCCTGAGATAGGATATATTTTAGGAGTAGGAACTTCTGGTCAGCTATTTGGTTATTTTGGTGGCACGCGCACGACAGCAACTGCAAATTCTCTTATTGCGGTTAATACTTGGTATCATGTAGGGATTCAAGTATCTGGTTTTGCCAATAGCGGAGTCAACACAGGTTCTTTGTGGATAAACGGAATACATAAAACTGCAGGCTTTACTGTAACGCCATTAAGTAATAGTGCTCCAACAGTTAACGTAAGGATCGGCGGTGCAGGCAATACAGCATCAGGAGTGCAGTTGCCCTTTAAAGGGTATATTGATGAAGTAATGATTTGGAAAGCAGTCTTCAGTCCTGAACAGTGGTTAGAGCTATATAATAACGGAAGACCAGGTAATCCAAAATCAACGACCTATGGACTCTTAAAGAAGCTTCAAAGTTGGTACAGAATGGGAGATGGCGATACATATCCTACTGTTTTAGATTCAACTGGATCGATTACTGGTTCCATGAACGGAATGACTGCTGCAAACTTTACGTCTTCCGTTCCATAAAGCTTTATACTTATAGAGAGGATAATTGTATGAAAAAAGATATTATAGAAAAAGGTATGTTAGCTAGAAAAATTAAAGAGCATTTTTCTAAAAATCCTAAATCATCTTCTGTTATTATTAAAAATAAATCAAGTGATGGTAAAAAGTTTTGGCGAGTCACTAGAGAAGGTAAAGATTTTAAGATTATTGAAGTTAAAACTGAGAAAGCATCATATTTGCTTGAAATGAATATGACTGAGGCTAGTACTGCCCAGCAAGCTGTTACTCAAATGGCGCAAGCCATAGCGTCTGCAACGCCACAGATGCTCGGCACACCAGAAGGGCAAAAGACCCTTTTATATAAATTTAATCAATTATCTCCAAGTATGGATGCCGCTAGTCGTAAGGCTATCCAAGACTTATTAACATCTATGGGGATTAGCACTGCGGCACACAACGCAGCAGATTCAGGTCAATTTGGGCAGCTTGGAGGGATGGCTAAAGCAGCCAATGCATCTCTTTCAGGTAAGGCTTTAAATACGTCTAAGACGTTAAAAGGGAAAGTTTTAAAAGAAGACAATCCTTTAAAAAAAAAAGATCCATCATCAATAGAACCTGAAGAACCAGATGATGAAACCGGATTGGAATCTTCTTCTGGCGAACAAGAATCCGATCCGGAAACTGAAGATGATTTGCTTGGCAATAAATCAGAAGAAGAGACTTTATTTCTTGAGACACTAAAAGGGCAGACGATTAAAACTGCTGATTTAAAGTTAGATGTTAATGGCGGTATTTTAACTTTGCAATTAGTTAGCGTTCTAGCTCCTTTGGAATTAGAGTGGCACAACAATGGAAAGGTCTTGTATCGCCATAAAAATAGACCCTATCTTTTAAAAAAATAATATGAAATTAATAGATATATTAAAAGAAGTTTTATTAGAATTGGATAATGGCATGGATTCCATTGGAGATGAGGAAGATTTGCTTCAATTTCCTCATATGAACTTTACTGTATCCATTTTCAGAGATGAAAAAAAATTATTATTTTCACCACAAAATCATCAATCTATTCCAAATAAAATTAGAACACTTATAAACGATCTTAAACAAACATTTAGAATCTCAGATGTCGTTCAAAAGGAAATTGGTACTTTTGAGGTTACATTAGATCCTAGAACTGACTTAGACTCTGTTATAGATTTCATCAAGCAGGAACTAGAATCAGATGGGAATTTTTAATATGGCATCAGATTCTGAAATAGAAGCTGATATAAAGCTATCTAGGCATATTGATGACTTAACAAAACAAAGAGAAGTTTCAGAATTAGTAAAGTCGATGCAACCTCTAGATATAGCGATATGTATCCAAAAAACTTTTGAAATTGTACCAAAGCGAGCTTTAGTTATTACGTTAAATTTATTAAAGAATACTAAATTAAGAGAAATTACAACACAAGGAACGATGACTAATCAATATCCAGTTCCAACTTCTCGTAAAAAACTAGATCATCCAAATCAAATACCTGATTTTTCTTTAGAGGAAGTTCGGAGGTCCAGAGTCTATAAGATCGGCAGAGTTTCCTCCAGATCCCAGATCTTCAGCGAAAAAATGGCCTTACGATCCAAATACACTATTTATTAATGACCCTAAGATTAAAGGACAAAAAAGACCATTAATGCAGAGTTATGAACCAGTTGCTAGAACTAAGAAGAATCAAGGCGGTATTCCTGCCATGGGAACGTTCCAACAAACAGTTACAATACGGCAATAACGCAAATAGTATGCCAGATGGCGGCGCTTCTTGGGATACCAAAGGTACTCCTGGATGGTCTAGAAGCTTAATTAATAAAGAATTTGACACTCCAGAAGGTGATACTACACAATACTTTCCTATTAAAAAGAGAGGAAACAAATGAAAGAGATTAACCCTGAAATAAGCGCTAGAGTTTCTATTTTAGAGGTTAAATCTGAAAATGTTGAAAAAACATTAGAAAAGTTAGGTGCTAATTTATCTGAAAATTATAAGGTGACTATACAGATTAAGGAAAGATTAGACAAGCAAAATGGTGCTTTGCCGCATTTAGTAGATGATGTTCAAGATCTGAAAGAAGTGCAAAGTAAGATGTTTAATTCGCTCATCCAGCATGTTATTTTAGATGCGGAAAATAGAACTAAGTTAAATATTTTATGGGGAGTTATAGCTACAATCGGCGTTGCCGTTGTTGGACTAGTAATAAAATTACTCTATTGATGGGGAATTTACTAGCTATATATATAAAGCAAATGAAAATACCAATTAATGAATTTAAAGTGTTTTTAAGAACCTACTTACAAGAAGCTATTTCTTTTAAAGAAGATCAAGATAGATTACGCAGATCAGAAGACGGTTACGGAGAAACTGATTTCGAAGAAGGATTAGCAGGTACTGGTCCGGCTATGCCAAGTAGCCAAAGACAATTTAAAGACAAATCTAGCATGCAACAAGTTGGTCCTGCTCCGACGTTAGATCCTAATCAACCAGGTAGAAATCCTTTTACGAATTTGAATGAACCGCCAAAAAAAGCAGAAGGCGTTAATCAGTCAAGAAGAAAAGCTAGAGGGTATCAAAATGAAGATCCTGCAGATTATCCAGTATCAGAAGTAGGTAATTCGACCTTAGAACCAACACAGATACTGTCTCCAGAAGAGCAAGCATATGATTCCGGCAAAGTAGCTGGTATTCCATCGTTAACGACACCTAAGCCTTTTAATGTAACACCAAAAAGCCAAAAAGCTGTGTATAAGTTGGGCGTAAATGCAGAAAAAGATCTTAAAAATATGGCTGCAGCTTCACCTGAATTTAAATTTACAAAACAACCAAATGGCGATTTTGAATTTAGTCGCAAAGATCAATTAAAGAAAGAAAATGCTCCAAGTAATGAAAAAGCTGAAGATTTTATAAAGAAAAATAAAGCAGATTTCAAAAAACGTTATGGCGCTCGTTGGGAAGAAGTCCTGTACTCAGCGGCAAATAAGAAATTTAAATAGAGGCGATATGACATATAATATAGAAGTGAAGAGCAGAGCAGGTGAAAACGCAGATAAGCTCGTTAAGCGTTTTATTAAAAAATGTAAAAAAGAAGATATAGTTAAAGAATATCTTGAAAAAACAAGTTACGCCTTAACTAAGTCACAAAAAAAACGCGCTAAGAGATTAAAAAATCGATTTTTGAGACAAAAAGAGAGCGTAAAACTAGAAAAGGCTAAATATTATTCTTTTTGAAAATAATTTGTATATTTATTTTAGATAATTTAGGAGATTTTTTTGCATGGCAAAGTCAATATTAGAAGAAGCAATACGTGACGCGAAAATTTTAAAGCAGACAGCAATAGAAAACGCGAAGAATGTTCTCGTTGAAGCTATGAGTCCAAAAATTAGAGAATTCGTAGAAGCTCAATTAGGCATGGAAGAAGAAGAAGAGCAAGTTGGTTTACCAATGTTATTGGTTCCTGCGCTACCTAAGCAACATAAGGCTCCTACTCATTTGAGTATAGCGCCAGAAGCTGCAATGTACGAAGCACCAAAAGAAGATCCAAGTGACGAAGAAGATATTTTGGCAAATATGGGTCTTGATGACGGCGAAAACAATGAAAACCCATTTTCTGCTATGGCAGGCGACGACTCAGATGAAGATTCTGAAGAAGATGCCGAAGATAGCGACGAAGATAGTGAAGATAGTGAAGATAGTGATGAAGATACCGAAGATAGTGATGAAGACGAAGACAAAGAGGATATTGACGAAATGACCACACAACATGTTGAAAACTTAGAATTAGAAGCTAAAGACAAAGACGATGAAGATGAAGATAAAAAAGTTGAAGAGGTAATTTCAATTACCAATGAAGACTTAAAAGCTGCTCTTTCCGAAGTCTTGAATTCTCTTAAGACTGAAGCAACTGTAACTAAGGGTTTTGGTGATGCAGAAGATGCAACTCCCAAAAATGCCGGTGGTGCTGGTGCGAAAGGTATTGCTGACGAAAAAGCTGGAGAACATCAATGGTCAGACGTCATGCCTCCTGCCGCGACTGACATGACTGTCAAAGAAGCCAAGAAATATATTGTTCAAGTGCATAAAACCAATCAAGCACTAAAGAAAGAAAATGCAGAATATAAAAAAGCATATGGACACTTGAGAGAAAAACTTCAAGAAGTGAATTTGTTTAATAGCAAACTATTATACACACACAAGTTGTTAAATGTATCAGAACTCAACAACAAGCAACGCACCGCAGTAGTCGAGGCTTTCGACCGCGCAGGTAATATGCGCGAAGTCGAGCTTGTTTATAAATCTCTAAGCGAAACTTTTAAAATCGCTGGTGTATTGAGTGAAAATAAGCAGTTAAAAGCAAGTAAGGCAAAAGCGTCTCGCTTATCCACACCTTCTTCGACAGTGCTAAAAGAAGCACTTATTAGAGAAGAAAAAGAAAAAGTAAGTGATGCAGACAGTCAGCTTGAACGTTGGCAAGTGCTTTCAGGATTAACTAAGTAATAGTAAAAAAAGGATTTTAAGGGAGATATAAATATTATGGCATTCGATTTTGCAACATTAACAGAAGGAATCAAAGACAGAAACATGTCTAAAGAATCCACAAGAGTAGTCGAGAAGTGGGAAAAAACAGGTCTTTTAAAGAACCTTACTGACTCAAAAAGCAATCCAGCAAGAAGCAATATGGCTCGTTTGTTGGAAAGCCAAGCGCACGAACTTCTTCGTGAAGGCTCAGATACAGGCGATATCAAAGGTTTCCAATCAATTGCATTCCCAATTGTTCGTAGAGTTTTTGGTGGTCTTATTGCAAATGAACTCGTAAGTGTTCAACCAATGAGTTTACCATCTGGACTTTTGTTTTATCTAGATTATACGATGGGTACTGCCAATAAAGGCGGAAATCAAAAATTAGATTGGACTGCTGGTGGCTCTGTCTATGGTGATCAAACTGCTCCAGGATCAGAAGGTCTTGGAACTGGTGGACATTATTATTTAAACAGTTCATATTCAAATCGTGAAAAAGTTGCTGCTAACTTGCAAGTTCAATCTTCAGGTACTGCTACTTGGGCAATGGTTAATTATGATTTAGAATTATCAGGCGCTATGCTCGCAGGCACGTTGTTCTATGCTGACGTTGCATTTACTGCTTCAACGTTAACTGTTGCTTCAATTGATGAGACTAACTATAAAAACTTTACAATTTCTGGTTCGTCAACTCAATGGGCTACCGTTAAGGGTGTTTTCAAAAGACACAATACGTACAATTCTACAACTGGCGTTCTAAGAGTATTTTTGTCAGCCGCAGCAAATCCAACTCCGCACTTAGGTGGAACTCCTGCTGGTATTGGCGTTACTGGTTCGTATGTAGAAAAATCAGGCTTAACCGTTGATTCAACTGGCGTTGTGCATAGTCCAGTATTTGAATCAGACTTCTCAACAGACGTGATTCCAGAAATTGATATCAAAGTGTCAAGTGTTGCTGTTACTGCAGAAGCTCGCAAATTAAAAGCAAAATGGACTCCAGAATTGGCTCAAGACTTAAATGCATATCATAACTTGGATGCAGAAGTAGAATTGACCCAAATCTTATCAGAACAAATTGCTCTTGATATTGATCGTGAAATTTTGAGTCAGCTTTTGACTTTCGGTACTGGTGCAACAATGTATTGGTCACGTAAGCCTGGCGATTTCGTCAATAAACTTACTGGTGCAAACGTTGCTGGTTCGTTTACTGGTACTGTTCGTGAATGGTATGAAGTATTCGTTGAAACTTGTATTGACGTATCAAATACAATTCATCGTAAAACGCTTCGTGGTGCTGCTAACTTTATGGTCGTATCTCCAGATATTGCCACAATCCTAGAAGCAACGCAATTGTATAAGCCAAGTCTATCAATGGATCCAAAAGAAACCCAATTTGGTTTAGGCATTGAGAAAGTTGGTTCGTTGAGCAATAGATTTGTTGTCTATAAAGATCCATACTTCCCACGTAACGTGGCTCTAGTTGGATACAAGGGATCAAGCTTCCTTGAGACTGGCTATGTTTATGCTCCATATGTTCCGCTTATTGTGACGCCAACAATCTTCGCCCCAGAAGATTTCACGCCACGTAAGGCAGTTATGACGCGCTATGCCAAGAAGATGGTCCGCAGCGACTTCTACCGGAAAGGTAGTTGTCTTGAACATGGATGTCATCTAATCCAATAAAATCAACCACTTAGGTTGTTTTAAAGCCCTCGAAAGAGGGCTTTTTTTTACTTATTTTCTTCTTTACTTTTCACATACCTTGTGTTATATATTAATAATGATATTAATAACACAAACCCAAGAAAAATACTTATACGATCCTCAAACTTTAGCAAAAACAAGTACAAAAGATTGCATCTTGAAATGCGACTACTGTCAAGCTGTTTTTGAAAGAACTATGCGAGAAATAAATCGTGGCAATAAAAATATTTCTTTAGATGCATGCCAAAATAAAGAATGTAGAGACAAAAAAAGTGCTGACGTTTATAAACAATCAACATCAACTAAAATAGAAGATATTAACAATAAGCGTAAACAAACTTGTTTGGATAAGTTTGGAGTAGATAACGCAGCCAAATCTTCAGAAAAGAAAGATAAAATAAAGAAAACTAACTTAGAAAGATATGGCGTAGAGCATGCCCTACAATCAGAGCAATTTCAGATTGCTAGAAAATCAACAATGATGGAACGTTATGGAACTATCTCTCCATTGGAAGCCAGCGGAAGAAAAGAAGAAATAATTAAGGCTTTACAAGAAAAATCAATCAACACTACAGAAAAAGGAAAGCAAACTTGTATTGAAAAATACGGAGTAGATAATATTGGATTACTAGAGGAAACAAAAGATAAAAGAAAAACAACAATGCTTAAGTTTTATGGAGTTGAGAATAACTCAATTCTTCAAAGGACTTCCTTTTCGTTAATTTTAAGTAAATGTACTGAAAAAGGATATGTTCCTCTTTTTGAAGAAAAAGATTATAAAACATTTAGACAATTATTATTTTTTAAATGCATTGAGCATTCTTTAGAGTTTGAAACTCGCGTAGAAAACTTACTTAGAGATGTTGTAAATTGCCCTAGATGTAAGCATTATGCCACCTCAAAAGCTCAGATGGAAATATTTGATTTTATAAAAAGTAATACTTCTGATGTGGTAGAATTATCAAATAGAACCGCTTTAAGAGGTCTAGAGCTAGATATCTTTCTGAAAGAAAATAAACTCGCCGTTGAATATCACGGTCTCTATTGGCACTCTGAAGAGTTTAAAGATTATAAATATCATTTTAGAAAGTTTAGGTCTTGCTTAGATAATAATATTTTTCTATTTCAGTTTTTTGAAGATGAGTGGCGAGATAAAAAAGAAATATGTAAATCCATGATAAAGAACAAGATGGGACTTTCCGAGCATAAATTGTTTGCCAGAAAACTACAAATTAAAGAAATTGAAGATCCTAAACTATACAATTCATTTCTTCAAGATAATCATTTGATGGGTGGTTTTAAAGCGTTTAAGACTAAAACAGAAAAATGTTTTGCCCTTGTCGATAAAGAAGAAAATATAGTTTCTTGCGTTATTATTAAAAAATTATTTTCAAAATCTAACAAAAATAATCAAAGCGCCTTAGAGATCGTTCGTTTTGGAACGAAATTAAACACTAATGTCGTTGGAGGATTTTCAAGGCTTTTAACTTATTGTAAAAAAATGGCAAAAGATCAAGGATATGATAAGATCATTACTTATTCTGACAATAGATATTCAGTTGGCAATGTTTATGAATTAAATGGCTTTAATATGATTAAAAAGACAATGCCTTCATATTTCTATACAGATTGGATAAATAGGTTTACAAAATATCGTTATCGCGCTAAAGAAAATCTTTCAGAAGCAAATATTGTAGCTAAATTAAACTTATATAAAATCTATAATGCAGGAAATTATGTTTGGGAGCTGCCAATTTGAACTTGTAAGCATACCTTACATGTTGTTGCATATATACAATAATTAAGATATTTTAATTAAAGTATTTTTCTTCTTATCGCATATATTTATTAAGGACGACTCACAGTAGATCGTCAGGAGACTTTATAAAAAATGATTGACTCAAATGGTGATGGATCGGTATACGTAAAAGGCAGTGGCGGTACTATACAAATTGGAGCAGGAAACGCAACGATTGTTACTGTTGGTCGTAGCTCTACTACTGTAGTTAATGATTTAGTTGTTACTGGCGATTTAGGTGCTAGCGGCGGTTATGTTAGAAGCTACTCTGTTTACGGATTCAGAGTACTACAGGGAGCGTTTAGTTTAATGACTTCTTCTATGATTCACTCTTCGGCACTTCTTGCCGGAACAGGAATGAAATATCTTACACGCATTCCGTTGCGTTCTTCTGGCTCGATTATTGGTATTTCGATAGTTGCAGAAGATGGAATAGTTAAGTCTGGTAGTTTAACGGCTTCTATAAACATTAACGATATTCCAGTTGCTAGCCTTGGAATGTTTACTGGTACTATGGCTTCTACGACTTTTGCTAAAGATTTGTATGCGTTTAACGGTAATTCATATTTGACAGTTGCATTGACTGCATCTACTGGTTACTTAAATAGTCTTGAGATTACTTCTTGTAGCTTTACTTGCATTGTCGATGTAGAAATGTAGTCTTTTTTCCCTTCTTTTTCCTTCCAAAAAACTATATCCTCTTAATGCCTTCCTTCTGGCATAATTATAATGAATTATGTCAAAATATCACGACCAATTGCCTGGCGGGCTAGCAGACAAAAAAAAGCCATCAGACTTCAATAAGAATGCGTTAGTAATGGGCGTAGAAGTAGAGATTGAACATACTGACGATAAGATGAAAGCTTTAGAAATTGCCATGGATCATCTAACAGAAGATCCTGATTACTACAATAAACTAAAAACGATAGAGAAAGAATCTTATATAAATGAATATTCTTCTTTAGCTTCAATGGGCGGGAATACCGAAGGCGGTGACGACAACGAAGATGAAGAGTTAATGTATATGTTAAAAAATAGACCAAAATTTAAAATGGCAGATATTGTCGATGACGAATATATTCACTTGGAAGGTAAAACTAATATGATAAAATTAAGTTCTTTATTTTTAGAAGCAGAGAAAGACAAAAAGACTCCTTCGAAGAGCGGCAACAAAGCAAAGCCTGCAGTTAAAAAGAAAGCACCAACTAAATCTCCTGCCAAAACAAGTAATCCTGCAGTTAAAGATAAGAGTCGGTCTATCAGCCTTATCTTCTATAGGTAAAAAGATAGATACTCCAAAACAAGAACCAAAAAAAGATATTCCGTCCTTAGCTTCACTAGCTAAATCTGCTACAGACAAACCAGAAGATCCAGAAGATCCAGCATTAGCAGGACTTCCTAAGTTTAAAGATAAGCCAGAAGAATATCCTTTTGGAGATCCAGAATTTCAAAGCTCTCCAAAACAAGAGCCAAAAAAAGAACCAAAAAAAGATATTCCGTCCTTAGCTTCACTAGCTAAATCTGCTACAGATGAGCCAGAAGATCCGGCATTAGCTGGCTTACCAAAGTTCCAGGATACGTCAGCAGATCAAAAATATCCTTTTGGAGAGCCAGAATTTCAAGACCCTCCAAAACCGAAACAATCAGCTTTTCAAAAAGCTATGGGTGTTGCTGGTAAAGTAGGCGGAGCGGTTAAGCAAAAGGCAGGACAAATATTCAATAAGCCAATCGAACCAAATGAACCTTCTATTCCATATGCTGCGCCTCCAAAGGAGACTGATGCCGATCTTGCCGCAAGCAAAGAAAAAGAAAGAGCAGGTATGCCGCTATTAAAAAGAATAGCTGCTCAAAGTGGATTAAGCGATAAGACATTCAGCCAGCCAGAAAAGTTTTTAGCAATTGGCGAAGATCCAAAGTGGAAACCAGGACAGACAGTTAATTATCATGGCATTAATGGATTGCGTGTTTTTAAAAAAGAGCCTAATGGATATATTTTACAAAAAGTAAGTCCAAAAGGTTCTCTGCAAACCTTTAAATTTAACCCTAAATTTGGACAGTTAATACCAGATAAACATCCTGCTGGATCTGAAAAGTTTTTTCCAAACGCAAAAAAGATAGGATAAATAAAGTAAATGAACATGAGCATTGGAAAAATAACTAAAAAATCTCTAAAAGATTGTCAGAAGTTGGCTAGTAAAATTTGATATGTCAACAGGCAACAAATATTATGTAGATTTATATTTGCCAGAAAAAAATATATTTATAGAAATAAAAGGATATATGCGTGAAAAAAATAAAGTTAAGTGGGAATGGTTTCATCAGGAATATCCTAATTCAGAACTGTGGAATCAAGAAAAGTTGAAAGAAATGGGAGTTATATAACGTATGTCTGCTGATATTACTCTTAACCTTACTGCTACGTTTGCTGCTGCAGAGTCACCAAGAACTGCATTCGGCACATATGATTCTGATGCACAATTCATTGTTGACGCAGACGGCATGGTTCGCTTAGCTTATAGAAGACTTGGCGGAGATCAAATTCAAGTTGAATTAACTAATAGAGAAGTTTATACTTGTTTCGAACAGGCGATGTTGGAATTCAGTGCAGTTACCAATGCTTATCAAACAAAATCTACACTCGTTCACTTACTAGGCTTTACAACCGGATCTATGTCTGGTTCCCAAAATCAAGTACCTCGTCTTGATTTATCTTTTGCTAAAAGAACCTCGGAAGGTTATTCGTCTGAAGCTCTAGTTGGCGGAACTAAGCCTTTATATTCCGCTTCAATTGACTGTGTTATTGGACAGCAAAACTATGATTTAAATTATATTTTAAGTGCAAGTTCTTTGGTTTTGCCGGGACAAAGAGCAGAAGTAAGAC
>Ga0315281_10007974_pt1 | contig 14821 bp, 9 predicted proteins | sample YL17G07_0_MG_FD_204540 | JGI IMG/M metagenome (GOLD analysis project Ga0315281, IMG submission 204540) | Sediment microbial communities from Yellowstone Lake, YNP, Wyoming, USA - YL17G07_0 | ecosystem: Environmental > Aquatic > Freshwater > Lake > Sediment | place: USA: Wyoming | collected...
GGCTGCGGTAAACGAGGGCCTGGCCGCGGCATTCGTCGGATATGGCAAGGCCGAGGCGCGGGTGCGTCGTTTTCTCGGTATTCCCGACGACCTCGTTGTCATCGGCGCTGTGCTGCTCGGACACGAGGCCGCGGACGCTCGCCAGTACGGCGATGTGAGCGCGGTGAAGCGGCCGCGACGCCCGCTCGCCGAGGTCGTCCACCGCGAGCGTTGGTGATCAAGGCGGCCCGGAAGCCTCCAGCCTACCGCCCCGAGGCCTCCGCCCGCACGTCATCGCCGTACGTCGCGGCCGTCGTGCTGCCGGCGCCGTGATGCGTGATCGCATCACCGAGGTCGCCCAGGAATTCGTCGACGACGAGAAGATGGCGCGGGCTCGCCATGAGGTGCAGCGCCGCGGGATGGTCCTGGCGATCGAAGTGCCAGCCGCGGGCGCCCAGCGCGTCGCCCACGGCGAATATGTCGAACCGATCAGAGCCCAGCGCTACCACAGACATGTCGGGCTTGCCCCAGACCTGCACACCGTCGAGGGCCTCGACCCCCGCGATGAGCCGGGCGGTCGCATCCATCGTCTGCCGCGCGAGCCGCAGGTACCCCTCCTCGCCGAGATAGTGCAGCACCGCCCAGGCGGCGGCGATCGGCGCCGCCGGTTTCGTGCCCAGGAGCGCCTGTGTCCCGTAGATCCCGCCCGGCCAGTCATCGAACTGGAACACCTGGTAGCGCAGGTTCGACTTCGGCCGGTGCAGCACCACGGACGCGCCCTTGATCGCGTAGCCGTACTTGTGCAGGTCGGCAGAGATCGAAGTCACGCCCGGCACCCGGAAGTCCCACGCCGGTAGATCGAAGCCGAGCCGCTCGAGCCACGGCAACATGAACCCGCCCAGGCATGCGTCGACATGAAACGGGACGCCCGCCTGCGACGCGATCGCAGCCATCTCGGCGATCGGGTCGATCATGCCGAAGGGATACGCCGGGGCCGACCCGACGACCAGCACCGTGTCCGGCGTGACAGCGCCCTCGAGCGCCGCCGCATGCGTGCGCAGGTCGTCCCCGAGCGGAAGCCGCGTCATCTCGACGTCCAGGAGGTGCGCCGCCTTCACGAACGCCGGATGTGCCGTCCGCGGCAGCACCATGCGCCCGTGCGTGATGCCCCGTTCGGCCCGGGCCCGGTCGCGCGCGGTCTTCACGGCCATGAAGATCGACTCGGTGCCACCGGACGTCATCGCGCCCCCGACGTCCTCGCCACCGTTCAGGAGGCCTGCGGCGATCGATATCACGTCGCGCTGCATCTCCTTCAAGCTCGGGAACACGAAGGGGTTGAGGGCGTTCTCCAGCAAGACGTGCCCGGCCGCGGCCTGCACGACCGCATCGACGTCGGGTCCGGCGTTATAGATCAGCCCCCACGTCCGCGCGTTGTGGTAGTCGCCGTCGTGCACCTGCAGGGCGCGCAACCGGGCCATCACATCTTCGAGCGTAGAGCCGTGTTCGGGGAGTGTGCGCATGTGTCACCTCACAGCCGGCGGGTGGTCGCCAATCTCGCAGCGCCCGTCGGGGCCGGCGCCGGCAACCGGGGCGGCGCGATCATACCACGCCCCGCGGCCGCGACCGAGCGTCGCGATCCACGGCGGCGGCAGTTCGCCGGCATCCCGATCGACCTGCGGCTCGCAGTTCGTCCTGCGGGCCCCGTTCGACCGCACCGAAGAGATACGAATCGCGCCGTGAGCTATCCTGTCACCAATTCCGCTTGGGACGCTGCACCCGATCGAGTAAGCGCATGCCCGCACCAACCCTGAGAAACGTGGTCTGTCCCGTCCTTGTCGGGCGGGCACAACACGTCGATTCGATCGAGCACGTGATCGAAGCGGTGGCGTCAGGACGCGGCCAGTCGGCGGCGATCTGCGGCGAGGCTGGCATCGGTAAGTCGCGGCTGGTCGCTGAGACGAAGGCCCGCATGTCCGGGCGTGGCGCACTCATCCTGCAGGGCAACTGCTTCGAACCCGACGCCACGCTTCCGTACGCTCCGATCCTCGACCTGCTCCGGGCGTGCTTCGCGACGCGCGCGCCTGACGAGGTCGCCGCGTGCATCGGGCCCGATGCCCCTGAGCTGGTCAAGCTGCTGCCCGAGCTCACCGCGATCCTGCCCGGGCTGGCGCCAGCGCCGCCCCTCGATCCTGAGCAGGAGAAGCGTCGCATCTTTCTCGCGCTCGCGCAGTTCTTCGCCCGGCTCGCCGCAAAGCAGCCGCTGCTCGTGGTCATCGAGGACGTGCACTGGTCCGACGACACGAGCCTGGAGTTTCTGCTCTACGCCGCCCGGCGCATCGAGTCGTTGCCCATCTTGCTGCTACTGACATTCCGCAGCGATGAGGTGCAGCCCCCTCTCGGGCACTTCCTCGCGCAGATGGAGCGCGAGCGGTTCATCACCGAGTGGCCGCTCTCCCGCCTCGGGCCGCCGGAAGTGGACCAGATGATCCGCGCCATCTTCGATCTGGACGCCGCCGTCCGCGCCGATTTCCTCGATGCCATCTGTTCGCTTACGGAGGGCAACCCGTTCTTCATCGAAGAGGTGCTCAAGTCGTTGGTCGCCTCCGGCGGCATCTTCTACGAGGACGGCACCTGGGACCGCAAGCCGCTGAGCGAGCTGAACATCCCGCGCAGCGTGCATGACGCCGTGCGCGTCCGGACCGACCAGCTCAGCGCCGATGCCCGGCAACTGCTCACGCTCGCGGCGGTGACCGGCCGTCGGTTCGACTTTAGTCTGCTGCAGCGCGTGTCGCAGCACGACGAGCGCGACCTCCTGGTGCTGATCAAGGAACTCATGTCGGCCCAGCTCGTCATCGAAGAGTCTGACGACCAGTTTTCGTTCCGGCACGCGCTGACGCAGCACGTCATCTACTCGGGCCTCCTCGCTCGCGAGCGGCGAACCCTGCACCGCACCATCGCTGAGCACATGCGGCAGATGTACAGCGCCTCGGTAGAAGCGCACCTCGCCGACCTGGCCAACCACTTCTACCAGGCGGGGGCGTGGGACGAGGCGTACTACTACTGCCGCCGGGTCGGCGCCAACGCCCAGACGTTGTTCGCATCACGCGCCGCGGTGGAACACCTGACGCGCGCCATCGAGGCCGCAGGGCACCTGTCGATCGCGCCGCCATCGAAACTCTTCCGGGAGCGCGGCCAATCGCTCGAGCTGATCGGCGAATTCGAGCGCGCCCGCGAAGACTACGCGCGCGCCCTGGAGATGGCGCGGAACAGGCAGGACGGCCTGGCGGAGTGGCAGGCGCTGATCGACCTGGGGTTCCTCTGGGCGGGCCGCGATTACGCTCGCGCCGGCGAGTTCTTCCGCGACGCGACCGACCTGGCGCGCACGCTGGGCGACCAGCGCTTGATGGCCCGGAGCCTCAACCGGCTGGGCAACTGGTACGTCAACACCGGCGAACCCGAAGAGGGCCTGCGCGGGCACCGCGACGCGCTCGCCATCTTCGACGCGCTCGACGACCAGCATGGGCGCGCGAGCACGCTCGATCTGATGGGCATGGCGAACGGCATCCACGGCAACATAGCCGCCTGCTATGCGTGCGTCGATGAGGCTGTCGGGATCTTCCGTCAGCTCGGAGACGACCAGGGGCTGGTCTCCAGCGTGGCCTCGCGTGGCAGCTACTCCAGCCCGAGCATGCAGGAAGTCGCGCATAGCGCGTTTCGTTCCTTCGAAGATGCGAGTGGCGATGCCCTCGAAGCGTTGGACATCGCCACGCGCATCGGTTGGCAATCAGGACGCGCATATGCCCGGTTCACGGCGTCAGGCGTTTGTAGCGGCTTCGGGGAGTTTGGCGATGCGATTCGCCACGGCAACGAGTCGCTGCGCCTCGCCGCCGAGATCGGCCACCAGCAATGGGAGATCGCAGCGCGCTTTACGCTGGGCCAGGCGTACGTCTTCATGGGCGCGCCCGACCTCGCGCGGCACCACCTCGAGCAGGCGCTCCCGTCCGCGCGGAAGCTCGGCTCCGCATGGTGGATCGGCAACGTCACGTCCTACCTCGCTCTCGCGTACCTCATGGGCGGCGACCACCGGCGTGCGCGCGCCGGCCTGAACGCGGCGATGCCACCTGAACAGCAGCCGCGGACGCTCGCCGAACGGCGCCTGTTGCTCGCCTGGGCAGCACTGGCTCTGGACGAGGGCGACGCTGCCGGGGCCATCGCGATCAGCGACCGGCTGATCGCCTCGGTGCCCGGCAAGGAGCCGCAGGCGGTGCCCGCACCCCTGTACACGAAGGCGCGCGCGTTGCTCGCGCTCGGCCGCGCCGACGACGCCGAAGCAGCGCTGGTGCAGGCGGAGTCGGCCGCCGCGGAGCGTCACGACCGGCCACTCTTGTGGCGCATCCAACGCGACCTCGGGCGGCTGTACGGCGCCGCCGGACGGCGCGATGAAGCCACGGCCAAGGCGGCCCAATCCCGCGCCCTCGTCGAAACGCTGGCCGCCACGATCGACGACGACCGCCTGCGCGAGCAGTTCCGCGCGGCAGCCCTCGATGCGCCCGTGGCCAGGCGGCCGGGGTCCCTTCGGCAGACCGAGAAAGCCGCCTACGGGGGCCTGACGGCGCGGGAGCGCGACGTGGCGGCCCTCATCGCGCAGGGGAAGTCCAATCGTGATATCGCCGAGGCGCTCGTGCTCGGCGAGCGGACGATCGAGACCCACGTCGGCAACGTCCTCTCGAAGCTGCGGTTCTCGTCCCGCTCCCAGATCGCCGCCTGGGCGGTCCAAGTGCGGCTCCCCGGCAAGCCGCAGTAGCCCCCGCCGTCAGGGCGCCGAGGCGCTCTTCCTTCCGCAAAACGTCCGTACCGCCGCGCACGGAACCTCCGTAGTTCCCACGAAGTCACGCGTCGCGATCCGGGCGAGAATCGCACTATCAGCGATTCGATCCGGAAGGAGGCGCACGAAACGACCACACAGCGACCAGAATCCGAATTTCAAGCCAGCACACGGGGGGAACAGCAGCCCGCGATGGCCGCACGAGAGGAGCAGAAGACATGACGACAGAGACGGCGACGGCACCCAGCATGGATGAAGTCATGGCGTTCGCGTTCAAGGTTGTGAACGAGCTTGGGGCGGCGATGGCCGCACCGCACATCTACATCGGCGACAGGCTGGACCTGTTCAAGACGCTGGCCCGGACCGGACCCCAGACAGCGCAGCAGCTGGCAGCTACGACGGGCCTCCAGGAGCGCTACCTGCGCGAATGGGCGGCGGCGATGGCGGCGTCGGGCTTCATCGACTACGACCCGGCGCAGCAGTCCTTCACGCTGCCGCCCGCGAAAGCAGCCGTCCCGGCGGACGAAGACAGCCCGGTGTTCGTCGGCGGCTTTGCGCAGATGCTGCCCGACCACTACGCCGTCATCCCGGGCATCATCAAGGCGTTCCGCGAGGGCGGTGGCGTCCCGTACTCGCAGTACACCAACGACACGTTCCAGGGGACCGAACGGTTCTTTCGCCCCGGGTACATCAACTTCCTCGTCCAGGGCTGGATCCCGGCGCTCGGGTTGACGGAGAAGTTGCAGGCCGGAGCAAAGGTCGCCGACATCGGGTGCGGGCGTGGACAGGCGATCTGCGTGCTCGCCAAGGCCTTCCCGCAGTCCACGTTCCACGGCTTCGACAACCACGCTCCGGGCATCGAAAGTGCGAAAGCAAACGCGCAGGCGCACGGCGTCGCGGCGAACACGCGGTTCGAGGTGTGCGGCTCAGCCGAGCTCCCGCAAACCGGCGACTTCGACCTGGTGAGCAACCTCGACTCACTGCACGACATGGTGGACCCGCACGCTTGCGGTAGAGCGGCCTACGGCGCGCTGAAGCCCGGCGGCACGTGGTTCATCGTCGAACCCAACTGCTCGGACAAGCTGGAGGAGAACCTCAACCCCGTCGGCCGCGTCTTCTACTCCGTCAGCATGCTCCAGTGCATGACGGCTTCGCTGGCGCAAGGCGGCGCGGGCTATGGCGCCTGCATGGGTCCCGCCAAGGCGCGCGAGATCGCGATCGAGGCGGGCTTCAGCAGCTTCGAGCGGCTGCCCATCGAGAACCCGTTCAACCAGTACTTCCGGGCGATCAAGTAGCTGCTTCATCGCGCCACGAGAAGAACGGGACGCCATGCGGCGTCCCGTTTCTTCGTTCGTTGATGCCTCTCGTTGTCCTACTGCGGCGCGACCGCCGCCATCGCTCGGGCGAGCGTTGCGATGCCGCGGGCGAGGTCCGCCTGCGGCAGCCAGCGCCCGGTGCCTTTCAGCTTCGTCACATCCAGGCAGGAGCGCCGAATCTCTTGTCGCTCCGGCAGATATGCCAACGCCGTGCTCCCGCCAAATGCGTCAACCATCAGGCGCGCCACCACGTTGACGCTCGTCGGCTCGCCGGTGCCGACGTTCCACACCCCGGTCATCGACGCGTCGTCGAGCGAGAGCAGGATCGCCGACACCACGTCCGCGACGTCGATGAAGTCCCGCTGCTGCTCGCCGTCACCGTAGATCTCGAGCGGCAGGCCCGCCGCGATGCGATCGGCGAAGATGCTGATCACGCCGCCCTCGGAGTCGGAGCGCTGGCGAGCGCCGTACACGTTCGAAAGGCGTAGCGCGATCGTCGATATCGGCGCGGCCGCTACGATCTGTTCGCCCTCGACCTTGTGCCGCCCGTACGGATTGTCGGGCTGCGGCGGCGTCATTTCCATTGCCGGGACGGGCGTCTCGCCGTACGCGGCGCCGCCCGACGAGATGAAGACGAAGCGCTGGGTGCCGGACGCGACGGCGGCATCGAGCACGCGGACGAGGCCATCGACGTTGATCCTGCGGTCTAACTCTGGGTCCGCGAGCGAGCGCATGACATTCGTCTGCGCGGCGCAGTGCACCACGGCGTCGAAACGCGCATCGCGGAAGAGACGCTCGAGCGGCGAACCGGCGATGTCGATGACGTGCAGCGGTACCTCAGCCGGAAGGTTCGTGATCTGGCCCTTGCTCAGGTCGTCGAGCACATGCGGCTCGTCACCCCGCGCGATCAGCGCGTCCACGACGTGCGAGCCGATAAACCCGGCTCCACCGGTCACCAGAATACGCCTGCTCATGAATGCCCTCCGATCACCGGATCCGGCCGCACCGATGGCACGGCTATGATCTCCACTGCCGCACGCTCCCCGAGCCTGGATGTCATCGCGATGTACGCCGCCGCGACGAACAGCGCGCCGCTGGCGATCAGCACGGCCTGCGCGCCCAGGAGCGCCAGCAGCACGCCCGCCAGCGCCGGCCCGAGGGCGTGACCGATGCCGTCCATCGTCATGAACCAGCCGATGACGCCGCCGCGGCTGCCGGTCGATCCGGCAAGCGACATCATGGTCGAGGCGATGGCCGGCACAGCGAGTCCGAAGCCGGCGCCAGCGACTGCGGCGATCCCGATGACGATCACCGGATCCGACCATCGCGCCAGCAGCATCAGGCAGATCCCGGTCACGGCGAATCCGGGCACCAGCACGCGCTTCGCGCCGATCCGGTCGGCGATCGCGCCGCCGGGGATCACCGCCAGGCCGCCGAGTACGACCGCCGGGATGAGCAGCGCGTTCTGATGCGTCAGCGACGCGTGCAAGACATCGCGGCCGTAGGCGCGGTACGTGGCCGTCAGCGCGCCCAGCGCCGCCGCTTCCGTGAGGACGATCGCGGCGAACATTGCGCGCTGCGGGTCGCGAAGCACCGCGCCAAACTCGCCGCGCGCCGGCAGCTCGCGCCGCATTTCGGCTGCGTGTGAGGGTGCGCGTATCGAGATGACGGTGGCGATCGCGAGCGACACGCCGATCGCGCCGATCGGCCCCAGCATGGCAATGTTGAACGGCAGCAGCGTGTACACGGCGTTTCCGCCGCCCAGTGCGACCAGCAGCGCCCCACCCGACGCGAGCGTCAGCAGCGCGGTGAATCGTCCCTTCTGGCCGGCGCCGAACCGGGCGTCGCCTGAGGCGTACACTGCGGGCCACGTCACCGACGAGCCGAGCCCTTCGATCGCGCCGGCACCGACGATCAGCCACGGCGCGACGTGCGCCAGCGGCAGCATCGAGACATCGGCGATGAGCAGCAGCGCGATGCCGCCGATCAACGCCCGGCGGGCTCCCAACCGGTCGCTGATGAAGCCGCTCCCCAGCTGGGTGAGTAGCTTCGAGGCGCCGAACGCGGCCAGCGCGTAGCCGGCGATCGCGTCGCTCTTGTGTAGCGATTCAGGCAGGTACGTCTGGAGCGCGATCAGGAAGACGAACAGGAACGCGCCGTCGACGAGGAAGGCGATCGTCAGCAGCGGCCAGCCGCGCCGGACCGCGTCCAGCGTGTCGCCTGCCGTCTGCCGGACCGTTCGCAGGTTCATAGCCCGCGGCACTCCTTCACCGAACGCGGCTTCAGGCCGCCGTCACGGAACGGCGTCACGTCATAGACGCGGATCGGCTGGCCGTCGGCGCCGTACGCCACGCGAGCGTCGCCGCGCGCGACCAGCGCATCGAGCAGTGCCGGCTCGTTCGTCCGGAACTCCGTCCGGTAGCCCCGCTCGACGACGACGCGGTCGACGTGCTTCGCCGCCAGGTAGCACTGGTAGCCGCGCTCGTCCCAGCTGCCGCGGCGCTGGCTCTCGCTGAACAGCTCGTTGGCCAGCACGCCATGATGCCGCATCAGGTAGTAGGCGCCCTGCTCACGCTCATTCGGGCTGAGCACGCGGTAGACGGCTCCCCCCCGGAAGTCACCCGACTGCAGGTAGCCGCGATAGTTGTTCGACGCGGCTGAGAGGACGCCCGCGTAGCTGCCCTGCCGCGCGAATCTGTACTCCTTCAGCACCGGCACCTTCGCCATCGCCCCGCCGCTGAGCAGGACCACGGGTACCGCTGCGGCGGCGAAGGCCGCGCCCAGCGGCCGGTAGTGCCGGCGCAGCACGGGGACCGCGCAGCTGAGCGCGAACGGCGATGCCAGGATCGAGCCGCGACGCGGCAGGTCCTGGATGACCGACGACATGATCGTCCACCACGAGTTCTCGCCCAGCGCCGGCGTGCGGAGCGAGAAGTAGAGCGACGGGGCGAGTCCCGGAAGCACCATCGCTGCCGAGATCAGGACGGGCAGGCGCTTGCGCGGGCTTCGGACGCTGGTCCAGAGCACATACGCTGCGACCGCCAGCCCGCCCTCGATGGGATGCGTCGATGCCGTGAACCACATCGCGGCGGCCGCAACGGGCCATCGCCGTCGCTCCACCGACCAAACCATCGCGAAGAAGCCCGCGGCCGACCACAGGAACGAGTACTGGCCGCTCGCCAGCGCGTCGATGAAGAACGGGTTTGCCAGGAAGAGCAGCATCAGCCAGGGGTCGCGCATCGACGGGCGGACGATCATCGCGCCCGCCGCCGCCGCGAGGGCGCCGAGCACCAGGAAGAGCGTTACCGACCAGTCGCCGAAGAGCGGGTACACGAGCGCATTGAGCAGCCACGGCACCGCGCCGTACGGGAAGGTGAACGCGCGCCCACCATCGAGTTCGGCGAAGCGTATGGGGATGTGCCCGCCGTGGAAGAGGGCGTCGCTGATGTACCAGACGTGCGCGTAGTTGTTGATCGTATCGTCGCCCAGAAAGATCGGGCGCGTGAGAATACGCAGCACGCCCAGCAGGGCCGCCGCGAAGAACAGCGGCAGCACCCAGTACGCGAACCACGTCGGCACGCCCGCCGGCAGCCGGCGCGCGGCCATCACGCGCCACCACGCGCACGGCATCGCCACCAGGTCGATGACGACGTCCTTGAGCCGCGTACGTGAGCGGAACACCGGGATGTCGACCAGCGTCGTATCGTGGACCTTGTAGCCGAGGATCGGCAGGATGACGGCGATCTCTACCGTCTCGCTGTACTTGTAGCCCTTGTAGTACTGCAGAGAGTCGAGCAGCGGGCCGACGCGGAACGCGCGGTACCCCGATTCGACGTCCTGGTAGCGGCGCCCGGACCAGATCGAGGCCCACGCCGACATCACCCAGTTACCGAGCCGCTTGTACAGCGGGTAAAGCCGGAAGTCGCGCCGGGCGATGACCGCATCCGCGCCCTCCTCCGCGATGGGGCGGAGCAGCAGGTCCAGGCTCGCCGGATCGTGCTGGCCATCAGCATCGACCGTCAGGACAATGTCGTCCTTGCCGGCCTGCCCCAGCTCGACCATGCGGCCGAGGTGCAGGAACGCCTCGTAGTACGCCGCCGACATGCCGCGGTTCTTGTTGAATGAGATGAGCTGCGCATGCGGCTTATCGGCGAGCCACGTGAACACCGCGTGCCGGGTCCCGTCTTCGGAGCCGTCATCGACGATGAGCAGCCGGTCGACCAGCGGGTAGAGATGCTCCAGCACGCCGACGATCGTCGACTCCTCGTTGTACGCCGGCATGACGGCGATCAGCCGAGGCCGCTTCGTGCCGCCAGGGGCCGCCGTCGTCGCGCTGCGTTCTGGAGCGTCGATCATGCGCTGTTCAACACCGCCTGCTTCTGCGTTTCGAGGAACCACGCGACCGTGCGCTCCATGCCCTGCTCGAAGTTCACCTTCGGCGTCCAGCCGATCTCGCGCGCGGCCTTCGTGCTCGATACCTGCTTGCCACCATAGTCCCCGGCGCGCGCCGGTACGAACTCGATGCCCTTGCCGCCTAACAGCTTGTGCACCGTCTCGGCGATGCGGAGGATCGTCACCTCCTCCGAGCCGTCGATGTTGAACGTCTGGTTCTCGGCCTCTGGCGCAAGCGCCAGCACGTGCGCGTCCGCCAGGTCCTCGACGTACACGAACTTGCGGTTCTGGCTGCCGTCGCCGGCCACCGTCATCGGCTCGCCGGACACCGCCTTGCGCATGAAGATCGGGATCACCAGCGACGGGCGCATCCGCGGCCCGTACGGGATGCCATAGCGCAGCACCGTGAACGGCACGTTGTACAGCGTCTGGTAGTCGTGGCAGAGCATCTCCGCCGCGATCTTCGTCGTCGTGTACACGTGCCCCGTCAGCGCCGGGTCGAAGCACGACGACTCGTCCACACGCTGCTCACGGGCGGCGCCGTAGACCCAGACCGTGCTCGCCAGCACCACGCGGCGCAGTTCGTTCCGTCGCGCCGCCTCCAGCACGTTCGCCGTGCCCAGCACGTTCAGCGCGACGGAGCCCGTCGGGTCCGCCGCGACGTTGTTCACGTCGGCCACGGCCGCGAGGTGAAAGATCACGTCGATGCCGCGCGTGGCCTCGACGAGCGCCGCCTGGTCCATGATGTCGACGCGCACGTGTTCGACGTCGTCGCGATGCGGCGTGCCCATATTGTCCAGCACGCGCACGTCCAGCCGCTGATCGCGAAGCTTATCGACGACGTGCGATCCGATGAATCCGCAGCCGCCCGTTACCGCTACTTTCATGACGCCTCCACGGCGACCCGCTCCTCAGCGAGCGCCTTACCCAGCGAGTCCACCACGTACCGCGCGTCGTCATCCGACATCACCGCCGAAACCGGCAGGCAGATGTGCCGCGCGCACAGCTCCTCGGCCACCGGCAGCGTGCCCTGCTGCAGCGGCCCGAAGACCGGCTGCAAGTGGCACGGCGCTTCGTATACCTCGCCGCTCAGCCCGATGTCGTAACTCTCGCGCAGCTTCTTCTTCAGCGGCGCGCGGTCGATACCCGCCGGCGGCATGGCGATGTACTTGTAGTAGTTGCTGACAACATCGCGCGGCTCCCGCAGCGGCTCGATGCCGACCGCCGGCAGCGCCGCGTCGTAGATGGCGGCGATGCGCCGGCGCGCCGCGATGAACTCCGGCAGCCGCTTCAGCTGCGAGTGGCCGATGATGGCGTGCGGCTCGCTCAGCCGCCAGTTGTTGCCCAGCAGTGTGTGGAAGTTTGAAGTGAAGCCGGCCTTGCCCTGGTCCCTGTAGACTCGCGCCTCCGCGTTCACCCTCTCGTCGTTCGTGGCGATCATCCCGCCCTCGCCGGCCGTGATCACCTTCGTGGGGTAGAACGAGAACGCCGCCGCGAGCCCGAAGCTGCCCGCAGGCTTGCCCTGGAACGCGCTGCCGTGCGCGTGCGCCGCGTCTTCGATCAAGGGAATGCCCGCCTGCGCGCAGATCGCCTGCAGCTCGCCGATGCGCGGCGTGATGATGCCGCCGATGTGCACGACGACGACTGCCCGTGTATTCGGACCGATCAGTGATCGGGCGTGGCCGACGTCGATCGAGTACGTCGCCGGATCGCACTCGGCGAAGCGGACGGTGCCGCCCGCGTGCAACACCGCCGCCGGCGTCGCGAAGAACGTGTTCGCCGGCACGATCACTTCGCCGCCTGCCACGCCGATCGCGCGGAAGATGATCTCCAGCGCGCTCGTGCCGCTGCTGACCGCGATGGCGTGCCGCGTGCCGGCGGTCTGCGCGAAGGCCGCTTCGAAGGCGGCGCCGTGCTTGCCGAGCGTCAACTGCCCAGTCGCGAGGCACTCATCTATTGCCGCGAGGATCTCGCGGCGGTCTTCTTCAGGGATATGAATCTTGGCCGGGGGAACTCTCATCTACCACCTCTCCATCTCGGATGGTCGCAGAGGGAGATGAAGGTTTGATGAAACGAGGCTGAAGAACGGCTATGACTTGATCGTGGAAAGCGGCAACTCGACCGTCACGGTCGTGCCCGCCTCCGATGATGTCAGGGCCACGCCGCCCCCGTGCGCTTCGGCAATATGCCGCACGATGGCCAATCCAAGGCCGCTGCCATCGCTGAACTGCCGCCGCCCGCGCCCCCCCCGGAAGAACCGCTCGAACGCGTGCCGAACCTCGTCCTCGTTCATCCCGGGCCCCTGGTCCCGCACCGCCACCTTCGCGAAGCGGCCGTTACGCCGCACGCTCACGGTGATCGGCCTGCTGGCGTCGGAGTACCGCGCGGCGTTTTCCAGCAGATTCTCGAACACCTGGCGGACTCGCTGCTCGTCGGCATCGACGCGCACGGGCGCGCCCGTTATGTCGAGATTAATCTCGCGGGCCGGGAAGCGCTGACGCTCGTGCTCAGTGACGCCCTTGAGAAGCTCGGCGAGGTCCAACGGCTGCACCTGCAGGATCATCCGTGCGTCGACCTGCGACAGAAGTAGCAGATCCGCCAGGATGCGGCTCATCCGTCGCGACTCGGCGTCGGTCTCGGCGATCACATGCTCCCGCTCCTCGGCGGGAAGCGCCCCGCTGCCCAGCACTTCCAGGTTGCCGCGCAGCACGGCGAGCGGACGCCGCAGCTCGTGCGACGAATCGGCGAGGAACGCCCGATGCGCATCGAGCGTCGTCTCCACTTTGGCGATGAGCTCATTGAGCGTCCGCACCAGCTCGCCCACCTCGCCGGGCTGGTCTCCTCCCGGGATCCGCCGCGAGAAATCAGCGGTGGCCTCGATCTCGGCCGCCGTCCCCGTGGCCTGCCGGAGCGGACGCAACGCTGGAGACGCCACGACGTACGCCAGCCCGTTCGCCACGATCAGGAAGGCAATGCCGCCGCCGATCAGGATGATCCGGATACGGTCCAACGCCGCGTCCGTCGGGTGCAAGGAGCGGGCGAGCAGCAGCCGGCCGTCGCCACCGCCTGTGAGGGCGATGTCCTCGTACAGCACGCGCACGCGCTCACCGTTGGCCTGGATCTGGTGCGTCTCGAACGTCGGTGTCCCGGAACTTGGGCGGCGGCTGGTGCGCACAGGCAACTGCGAATTGAGATTGTTCGACCGCGCTACGAGCGAGCCGTCCGCCCGCAGGATCTCGACATAGACGCCGGGCGACGTGATCTCGTCGAGCACCGACTGGTCGGCGGAGATCGTCCCGCTAGACGTCGACGCATCGCTGCTCTCCGAGATGATGCGCTCGGCGCGCGTGCGGAGTGTGTCGTCGACCGACTCGTACAACCGCTTTGACGTCTGCAAATAGACGATGATGCCGAACGCCGCGATCAACACGGCGAATAGCAGGCTGTAGAGAAGCGTCAGGCGGATCCGAAGTGACACTTAATTCTGCTGTAGCGTGTAGCCGAAAGACCGTACGGTCTGGATCAACCGCGAACGCCCGCCCGCCTCCAGCTTCTCGCGCAGGTGGCCGACATGCACGTCCAAGTAGTTCGACTCGCCGCCCTCGTAGCCCCACACATTGACCATGACCGCATCGCGCGCGATCACCACCTCGGGATTGCGCAGGAAGTACTCCAGCAGGCGGTATTCGGTCGGTGTCAGCGAGAGCGTCTCGCCTCCTCGCGTGACAATGTGGCGACGGGTGTCGAGGACGACGTCGGCGTACGTCAACCTCTCCTCCGGCGCGTCTCGCTCCGTCCGCCGGATCAGGGCGCGCAGCCGTGCGGCAAGCTCAGCAAGCTCGAACGGCTTCGTCACGTAGTCGTCCGCCCCCGACTCCAGGCCCAGGATGCGATCCGGGACGGTGTCCCGCGCCGAGAGCATCAGGATCGGGATCGTCTGCGACTGGCGCAATCGCCTGCATAACGACACGCCGTCCAGGTCCGGCATCATCACATCGAGCACGACGACGTCCGCATGGCGCGTCTCCAGGTCCTGCAGCGCCTCCTGTGGGTCCGGGAACGTCACCACGTCGAAGCCGTGCAGCTTCAGCCCACGTTTGATCACACCCAGCAGCCGCTCGTCGTCATCGACAACCACGGCCCTGATCGTGCGCGTCGCGGGCCCGGGCCCGGCCGTATTGCTCGATACCACTATCGTCGCCCCTTGCGCTCGTTCCATCTCATGATAGCCCACCGGCATCAGGGCGCCCCCATGCGCCGTCCCCCGCTCCTCAGCACTGCTGCAGGTACCCGGGCAGCCCGAGGAGCT
>Ga0315281_10007975_pt1 | contig 14820 bp, 9 predicted proteins | sample YL17G07_0_MG_FD_204540 | JGI IMG/M metagenome (GOLD analysis project Ga0315281, IMG submission 204540) | Sediment microbial communities from Yellowstone Lake, YNP, Wyoming, USA - YL17G07_0 | ecosystem: Environmental > Aquatic > Freshwater > Lake > Sediment | place: USA: Wyoming | collected...
GAGATGCCGCTCCGCAGGCCGTCCAGGGGACCGGCGGGCGCGTAGGACCTTTCCTCGATAAACATGCGGCCGGCGTCCGGGGCCACGGCGCCGCTCAGGATTTTCATCATGGTGCTCTTGCCGGCGCCGTTTTCGCCGAGCAGGGCGTGGACGTCCCCGCGCCGCAATTCGAAGGTCACGCCGTCGAGGGCGCGCGTCGCGCCGTAGGTCTTGCCGACCTGTACCATGCGGAGGACGGGCGGCGCGCTCGGTTCGGGCATTATCAGTCGAGGTATTTGGAGAAATCCGGCTGGAGGAGCGCCTTGATCTCGGGATTGTCCATGTTCTCGGCCGTGACCATGATGACCCCCGTGTCGATGATTTTGGGTACGGTCTCCCCGCGCAGGTAGGCGACCATGGTCTTGACCCCGAGATACCCCATCTTCATCGGGTTCTGGAGGACCAGCCCGAGAATGTGGCCGTCCCGCAATCCCTGGACGAGCTTGGGGGAACTGTCGAAGCCGACGAATTTCACCTTCCCCGCGAGGCGGGCCTCCTGCAGGGCCCGCAGGACCCCGAAGGTGCTCGACTCATTGGGAGCGAAGACGCCTTCGACGTCCGGGAAACGGCTGAGCAGGTTTTCCGCGAGCTGATAGGCGGTCTCGGTCGTCGCGCCGGCGTACTGGTCCTGGACGAGGATCTCGAAGCCGGGATATTCTTTTTTCACGGTGTCGAGAAAGCCCGCTTCCCTCTGCGTGGTGCTCGCCGAGCCTTCCTGGTAGCGGATGAGGAAGATCCTCCCCTTGCCGCCCATCAGCGCGCCCAGGCGTTTCGCGCCGAGGACGCCGCCCCGATAGTTATCGGTGGCGACGTAGCTGATGTAGTCGCTCCCCTGGAGGCCGGAGTCGATGACGACGACCGGGATCTTCTCCCGGGCGGCGTCCTGGACCGGCCGTATGAGGGCCCGGTCGTCGAGCGGGGCCAGGACGATGCCGTCCACTCCCCGGCTGACGAAGTCCTCGACCACGGTGATCTGCTGGGCCCGGTCGTCTTCCTTTTGGGGTCCCTTCCAGATCACTTCGACTTCCAGCTCCCGGGCGGCCTGGACGGCTCCGGCATGGATGCTCTTCCAGAATTCATGGGTCGTTCCCTTTGGAATGACCGCGATCTGGAATTTTTTCGTCGCCTTGGCGGCGGGGGCTTCGGCGGCCTTTTTGCCGCAGGCCGGGAAGAGGACGGCCAGGCAGAGGGCCGCGGCGACGAACCTGAGGATCTTGGCATTCATGCCCTGAGTATACTCAGAAGCGGAGGCCTCGTCAAAGACGGGATAAAGGCCGGGCGAGAGCGCGCGGGCGGGCCGCCGCGGCGTCCCGGACGAAGGCGCGGCCGGATAAAATAAGGGGGAACCACCTCGGGGGCTTCCCGCAAGGTGGCTCCCCTCGCGCGACGGAGACGGGGTCTCCGTTGACGTTCCGGAATTAAAAGCGCTTACTTCTTCTTCAGGATGGGCATTCCGGTCTTGGTGGTCTCCTGGACCATGTAGGCCGGGGGAACCGCATCCAAAGCGCCGGGCCGGATGTCACGGGCGAAGAAATAGATCGTCTGCTTCCGTCCGCCCTTGAGGTTGACGTCCTTGGAGTGGAGATAGTAGTTGACCCCTTTGGAATTCTTGAATGTAAAAGCCATGAGTTAAACCTCCTAAGTTTATGGTCTAAAATTTGTAGGTCAGGTTGATGCCGATCAGGTTGGCCCGCGTTTTGTACAGGCCGGCGGCCGGGTTGGGATCGAAGGGGACGCCCCCCGTGAAGATGTAGCCGTGCTGGCTCGTCCTCGCCAGGAAGTGCTCGAAATGGTAGGCGGCGTCGATGACGAACTTCCCGATCTTGTACCCGATCCCCCCCGTGATGGCCCAGCGGTCGTTGTCCGGCAGGTTCGGGTCCATGGTCTCGACCGGTTGGGGCGTCTCATCGTAGAAACCGCCCAACCGGAGCGCCAGTTTCTCGGTGGCCTGGTATTCGAATCCCATCCGGGTGCAGTGGGAGTTCTTCCAGTTCTGGACCGCCGTCAGCGACTCGGGCGAGAAAGGAGCGGGGAAGATGATTTCGGCGGTATAGGAATCGAACCGGCCCCAGAAATAGGTATGGAAATCGAAGGACCAGAGGAGCTTCTCCGTGATGTTCACGGCAATGCCCGCCGTCAGGATGTCGGGGAACTTGAAGGTCGTCGTCACGGCGCCCGCCGTGGGGATGAAGGGCTGGAAAGGCGCCGGGACGAGGCTGTTGTCGACCGTCACGTGGCCCGCGTATTTGATATTAAAGTGGCTCCGGTAGCTCGCCCCGAGCGAAAACCCTTTGCCCTTGTAGAGAATGCCGGCGTTGAAGTTAAACGAGTTCCCCGAGGCTTTCATGGCCGTCGGCAAGTCGTAGGGCAGTCCCTCGCCGGGCGGGAGCGTGATGCTCTGATAGAGGTCGAGCGTGAGATCGGAGAAAATGTAGGACACGCCGAGGCCGACGGCGAGATCGTCCGTGAGTTTGACGGCGATCGTAGGATTGACGAAAAACGTCTTCATGTCGTTCTTGTAGCCGAGGTAGCGCAGGGGGAAGAGCGCGGCCGAGGTGTTCGGCCACGAGGTCCCCAGGCCGAAAGGCGCCATGAAGCCGACGCCCGCCGTCACCCGGTCGGAGAACGTGTGGCTGATATAGACGTTCGGAGGGGTGAAGATCTGGTCGTCCTGCTTGATCGTCGGCGCTCCCGGATAATTGGGCATGAAGATGGAGCCGCTGGGATAGATGATGGTCCCTCCGAGCATGGCCTGCGTGCCCGGGACCCAGGCCAGGCCGGCGGGGTTGTGCCAGATGGCAGAGGGATTGTTGGCCACGGCCGTGAAGGCCCCGCCCATGGCCATGGCCGCGGCGCCGTGTTCGTAAATTAGGAATCCCGCTCCGCGGGCCGCCGGCGCGAACAGCATGAGGGCGACGGCGATCAAGGCAAGCGTTGACTTTCCTTTCATATAAACCTCCTAACGAACTCCTATCCCGAAGGGTTCCTGAACGCGTTGGATGAAGACGTTCAGCATCAACTCCTGTGGCCCTGCTTCAACTATTATAAAAAAACCAGGCATATGTCAAGGCCGAACTGGCGCGGCCCGGGCCCGGGCCTACTGGATAAAATCGACGGGCGGCGGCATGTCGGCCGGGACAATGGTCCCGAAATTGTCTTCGTAGCGCTTGATGTTGGCCTGCAGGGCTTCCAGGAAGCGCTTGGCGTGAGCCGGGCTGAGGATGACCCGGGAGACAAGCTTGCCCAAGGGGCCGTCGGGGAAAAGGAAGGCGAAATCGAAGATGAACTCCTCCCGCGAGTGGCGGATCGCCGCGAGGTTCGAATACTGTCCGAGGGCGATGGGCTCGTCGACCTTGATCTCCATCTTCTTCTCTTCCATGGTGCCTCCTCCGGCCGGGACCCCCCTATTGTGAATGAAGAGGGGCCGGAAAATCAATCCCAGACAGGGGTGGAAAAAATATTTTGAGAAAAACGAATATTTCGCTTTACATTCATATTCCAGGTGCTATAATAATACTGGCTTTCTTGAGCGGGCTGGAGAAAGCCCCCACCTTTTGGTTCCCATCATCAACCCCCCTTTTGCTGACACAGCCCGCACCTCATATCGGGCATCTAAGATATCAGCGCATTCAAGACGGGGTCAGGTCTACGGCTGGGAGCGAGGTTTCTGGAGCGACCGGCGGAATTGCTGCGGAGTAGCTCGGAGCCGCAATTCCGGGAAATTTCTGAGAAAAGCCAATAAGTGGAAAAATTAGACCTGACCCCTCAAGGGCGAACGATGCGGCCGGCGGTTTCCTTGATGATCTTGAAGGCGGCCGCGGCCGTGATGCCAGAGACATCGCGCGTCGGGTTCAGTTCGACGACGTCCAGCCCCACGATCCTGGCCTTCAGCGACTGTATGACCTGGACGGCCTGACGCGTCGTCAAGCCGCCCGGCTCGTGATGGGAGACGCCAGGAGCGTAAGCCGGGTCGAGGGCATCCATGTCGAAAGAAATGTAGAGCGGGTTCGCGAACTTGAGAAACAGAGGCCCGGCGATTTCCTTCATTTCGATCATCCGGACGCCATGCTTGAGGGCCTTGGACCTGTGGGCGGCCGTCACCGCCCTGACCCCGACCTGGACGATGTTCGCCGCCAGGCCGTCTTCGAGAACCCGGGCCATCGGGCAGGCGTGCGACAGCCGGTCTCCGTAGAGCTCGTCATAAAGATCGGGATGGGCATCGAAGTGAAGGACGTCCAGGGGCCTGTAGGTTTTAGCGAAGGCCTTGAGAGCGGGATAGGTGATCGAGTGGTCGCCGCCGAGAATGATGGGGACGGCGCCTTTTTCGAGGATTCTCGCGACGCCCTTCTCGGTGAGGGCGAAGGTTTTGTCCATGTCTCCGGAGACGTCCACGTCACCGAGGTCGACCATGACCGTGTCCTCTTCCAGGTTGACGCCGAGCTCCGTGTAGCCGCAGTAGCATTTTCCGGTCGAAACGGCGCGGATCGAGGCCGGGCCGCCGGCCGCCCCTTTCAGGTAGCTGGATTTCTCGTCGAAGGGGACTCCGAGAATGGCCATTCGATAATCGGGATGCTCCGCCAGGGGCTTGACGGCTCCGCCGAAATCCGACATCGCGAACCTCCTCCAGGCCAGGCCGCCCGCTCGAACGGCCCGAACGCCGCCCCGATTATATACAAACCTCCCCTTTCCGTCTAACAGACAACAAAAAGGGGAGGTGAAAAAAGGGGGGGAGAGAGATCCTCCTCCCTCTCCCTTTTCACAACCTTGGCACCGCCTCTTGCGAGGCAATCGCTTGGCCAAAAGGCTGCGACCGGACGTAGAATCCCATGGGGTCCCCGGCCGGTCAATCACCTTCCCGGGTGGTTCCGGGAGTGATATCGGATTCTATTTCTCACCCTGAGCGGCTAACCGCCCGGGAGCGCAGATTGGCCATGATGCGGAATTCCGGGACCGCCTCCCGCGCCTTCCTTTTCAGGGACAAGCTGGATATAATGGGCGTTCTCAGCACGTCATCGAGGAGGACAAGTGGATAAAATCAAATCCGTCAAAACCCGGGACGACGTCCTCAAGCTCCTCTCGACGGCCCTGACCCACGAATGGGCGGTCAGCTTCGAGTACGTCATCCACGCCTACTCCATACCCAAGGGCAAGTATCTCTACGAAGACCCCATCCTGAAGCAACGGACGGACGTCCGCGGGCAGACCATCCAAATCGGCATCGACGAGATGTACCACGCCCTCCAGCTGGGCATCATCCTGACCCAGATGGGGGCCGCGCCCACGTTCCGGACCGACGAGATCATCCGCTACCCCCGCATCGTCGACAACCTGAAGCGGGACAAGATGACAGAGGAAATGGTCACCGACCTCTACCAGTCGGCCGCGGTTGAGCCCGGCGCCCACCCCAAGGTCGAGAACATGATCTGGAACATCTCCTACGACGAGGTCCGGCACATCGACCAGTTCAAGGCCATGATCGAAGCCCTCGAGGCCTCGGGAAACGCCGACGCCCCCTGCCTCAAGGCCAGCCCCGAACGCGAGCGCCGCGAGGACCTTCGCCTCCTTCACGGCATCTGCCGCGCGGAGAACGAGCTCACGCACCGCTACCTCAGGTACGTCATGATGTTCAGCGAGCACCAGGACCTTTCGGAGCGGCTCTTTAAGAACGCTGTCAACCACATGCGCCACTGGGACAAGACGTCCGGCGTCCTGATCAAGCTCGGCGACGTCATCGCCATCGAAAACGCCGAAATGGACGCCCGGGGTGTCGAGCGGAGCCTTCTGCCCATGCCCACGGATTATCCGGGGACCGACAGGCTCTCGGCCCTGGAAACCCTCGTCCCCGCCGAGAAGGATCTCGTCGCCAGGTACGAGCGGGTCGTGGGTGTCGTCCCGCCGGGGGACGTCCAGGACCAGCTCAAGCTTCAGCTGGCCCTCACCCGCGAGCATGTTTTCACCCAGGAGAAGCTCTTGGCCAACGCCCGCCGCATCAAGGGAATCGCCTGAAAGAGAACCCACTGAAAGGGAAGAAATCCATGTCCGCCAAAACCCGTCTCGCGTCTATTCTTCTCATCATCGGCATCGGCCTGGCCTCCCTGCCGGGCCGGGCCTGGCCGCAGGCCCAGGACAAGCCCGTCCCGAAGCCCGCTGCGCCAACCGCGCCCACGGTCGCGAAGGGCCCGGTCACGATGCTCTCCATCGACCTGATCATGAAGGGCGAGGACTTCGTCGGCACGGCTCCGACCGATCCCGTCTGGGCGGTCGACGGCAAGACCCTCTATTTCCGCTGGAAAAAGCCCGGCGAGAAGAGGGCCGAACAGTATGCCGTGACGGCCGCCAACCCCATCCCACGGCTGGTGAGGTCCGGGGAAATGATCAAACTGCCGCCGCTCCGGAGTTCCGCGGGGGGAGGAATATACCGCCGATTCGGCGGCTTCGGCGGGATGAGCGGCGAGATGTCGTTCGATAAGGCCAAAAAGCGGGCCGTCTTCGTTCAAAACGGCGACCTCTTCCTCCTCGACGTCCCCACGGGCAAGGCCAAACAACTTACAGCGACCGACGAACGCAAGTTCGCCGTCGGGTTCACGGTCGACCAGAAAAAGATCGCCTTTACGATGGCCGACAATCTTTTCGTGCTGTCTCTCGAAGACGGCCTGATCCGCCAGCTGACCGCGTTCACCAAGAGGACCCCTCCGGCCGAGAAGAAGCCGGACGAGATCGACAAATGGTACGCCGATGAGCAAAAGGCGCTCATCAAGGAGCTGCAGGCGGCTTCTCCGTTCCGGGGCATGAAAGGCGGACCGCGCGAGGGCCAGGTGAACCAGCTCCCCAAGCCCAAGCCGTGCGTCCTCAAAGAATCTCAGAATGTCGGGGGCATGGAGCTATCCCCCGACGAGAAGTTCGTCACCTTCTCGGTCTACGAACAGACGGACGATCAGAAGAGCACCATCGTCCCGAACTATGTCACGCGGACCGGCTACACGGAGACAATCGAGTCCCACGCCAAAGCCGCCTATTCCGGCTACAACGCAACCTCGGGCGTCATGTCGCTCGAGACGGGCGACGTCAAGTGGATCGACTGCGGCCAGGGGGATCGGAAGGTCTATTCCGCCGTACCGATCTGGTCGCCGGACGGGAAGCAGTGCGTCCTGACGGCCCAGGCCGAAGACCGCAAAGACCACTGGCTCCTCAAGCTGGACCCGGCGACGGGCAAGACCTCGGTCGTCCTGCAGGTCCACGACGACGCCTGGGTCGGAGAGTTCGGGCTGACCAACCTCTTCTGGTGGCCCGACAGCCTGCACCTCTCCTTCATTTCCGAAAAAGACGGATACGCCCACCTCTACAAGGCCACGGCCGACGGAAAAGACATCCAGCCGCTGACCAAGGGGCCCTTCGAAGTCCGGGAGGCCTCCCTCTCCCAGGACGGCAAGCGGATCTACCTGACGACGAGCGAGGAGCACCCGGGAGAGCTTCATTTTTGCGGAATGCCCGCTGCCGGCGGCGAGAGGACCAAGATCACTTCGATGCCCGGGCAAAACGACGTCACGCTCTCTCCCGACGAGACGACCCTGGCTGTCATGCATGCCTATTCCAACAAGCCCCCCGAGCTTTATCTCCAGGCCAACGCGCCCGAGGCCAAGGCCAGGCAGATCACCGTCTCGACCACGGAGGAATTCCGCTCCTATCCCTGGTACGATCCGGAGGTCCTTACGTTCAAAGCGCGTGACGGGGTCACGATTTACGCGCGCCTCTTCACACCGGTGAAGCAGCACCCTTCCCGCCCGGCCGTCATCTTCATCCACGGCGCCGGATACCTCCAGAACGCCCACCGGGGATGGAGCACGTACTTCCGCGAATACATGTTCCACAATTTCCTCATGGAGCAGGGCTATTTCGTCCTGGACGTCGACTACCGGGGGAGCTCAGGCTACGGCCGGGACTTCCGGACCGGGATCTACCGCCACATGGGCGGCAAGGACCTCGAGGACATCGTCGACGCGGCCAAGTACATGGCGGAGAAACTTCCCATCGACCCGGCCCGGATCGGCTGTTACGGCGGGAGCTACGGCGGCTTCCTGACCCTCATGGCCCTCTTCCAGGCGGGCGACGTGATCAAGGCCGGGGCGGCCCTGCGGCCGGTCACCGACTGGGCCCACTATCATGCGAACTACACGGTCGACATCCTGAACCTGCCGCAAAAAGATTCGGAGGCCTACAAGCAGAGCTCGCCGATCTACTTCGCCGAGGGGCTCAAGGGCGCCCTGCTCATCTGCCACGGCATGGTCGACACGAACGTCCATTTCCAGGACACCGTGCGGCTCGTCCAGCGGCTCATCGAACTCGGCAAGGAGAACTGGGACGTGGCCTTCTACCCCGTCGAGAACCATTCCTTCACGACGGCCTCGGCCTGGGCCGACGAGTACAAGCGGATCTTCAAGCTCTTCGAGCGCAACTTGAAGGAGGCCGGGAAGTAGGGCCCTCCCGATTCGTCCTAGCGGGCCATCATCGGCATGCCGATATTCGCCACCGGCCTCAGGCTTCCTCCGATGAAGGCGCTGATGTCGTCGACCGTCCAGCCCTTCTTGATAAGCCCAAAGTAGAAGGCCCTCTTGAAACCGAGCTCGTAGAGGTTGTCCGCCGACTTGACGAAGGCGATGAGATTCGCCGCCCCGCCGAATTGCTTCTTGGCCTGGTCGGCTTTCTCGAGGCTGCCGTCCACGTCGGCCGGGTCGAGGTCGACGCTCAAGACGACCTTCTTGGAAACGGCGAGGTCCTTCGCGGCCGGGGTGAGATTGTAGGTCCCCGATACGACGAGCGGCTTTTCCGCGGCCGTCAGGACGTCGGCCAAGAGGTCATCGGCCGGACTTACAAGGTGAAGGACGACGGCGCTCGCTTCCATCGTCTTGAGGGCGGATTTTCCGGCTTCGGTCAGACGGCCGTCGACGACCCAGACGCCGTCGTCTCCGGAGAATTCCACCCGGCCGAATCCCAGCGTGTTGGAGGCGATCTCCAGCAGCTTGGCGTCGCCGCCGAAGACGGAACTCCGGACTCCCTGGGCCAGGTTTTTCCGGACCGGCACCGTGACCGGAGCCGCGGCAGGCTGGGGCCCGGCCATCATCATCGGCCCCGCCGCGGCCCGCGCCGCGGCCGCCTGGGCCTGAACTTGGGCGGTCCTCTGGACTTCGCGTTCGGACATCCTCGCCAGGAGCGTCCCCTTGTCAGGAAAATCCGTGTTTTTCCAGGCGCTTCCCGGGAGCTGGGTATTGATGATGGGGATCCGCATCATGAGCGAGTTATAGAGATAGAGACGGTCCGGGACGAGGAGATTGACGGCCGTCTCGCCGGCGAGGTTCATGGTTCCCTGGACCACGAACTGGGCCGTTTTGCGGAGGATCTCCGGCTCGATCTTGGCGGAGTCGTCGCCGCTGTCATGGTAGTCCGGGTGGCCGCCGCCGCCGCTTGTCATTAGGGCCATGGATACGATGCCTTTGGTGATGAACGTCGAGTGGTCGCTGCCCCCGGGCCCGCCCGTGCTTGGTTTGACGACGGCGATCACGTCGGGGTCCTGGCTCCTGCGGATCACCTTGTCCCAAATGTCCGGAAAATTCAGAGCGCCCGGCGCGCCGATGTTGTCGCCCAGGCCGACCATGTCGCAATTGAAATTGGCCACGACCCGGTCCATCGTAATCCCGGCGGGGGGCTTTGTGCCGAAATAGTTTGAGCCGAGAAGCCCCATCTCTTCGCCGCACCAGGCGGCAAAGACGATGGTCCGTTTCGGCCTGAACCCGCCCAGTCCGAGGACGCGGGCGGCTTCCATCACCACGGCGACGCCGGAGGCGTCGTCGTCCGCGCCGTTCATGACGACCGTACCCCGGGTCCCGAGGTGGTCGAGATGTCCGCCGAGGACGATGTACTGGCTCTTGAGCTCGGGGTCCATGCCTTCAATTTTTCCGATGACGTTCATCCCCTCCTTGCCGTATTTTTGGATGACGTCATAACCTTTGATTGCGGCGATAACGCCCGTGGGCTTGGACCGGTTTTTTTTATTCCTGATCTCCCATCGGAGGGCGTTGAGCTTTTGTCCGTATTCACGAGCCGATTCCTGAGACGCTCTCTTGATGATGCTGCGGAAAACCCTCTCCGTGACGTCGTAGGCCAGGAAATTCCGCTTGATCTCGAGGGCCGGTGGTTCGGGCTGGCCGCCCGGCGTCCCCATGAACATCATCCCGGCCATCAGTCCTGAGGCGGGGTCGGGATTGTATAGCAAAATCGCCGCGGCGCCTTTCTCGTAAGCCGTTTTGATCTTGGCGGAGTCGGTCACCTCCTTGGGAGTGAGGCCGATCGGCGCGGGAGATTTCCCCGCCGTCTCCGTGAAGAATCCCCGGGGCTGGGAGAAATCCTCGGGAGAGCCCTTGAACGCCAGGACGACTTTCCCCTGGACGTTGAGGCCGGCATATTCGTCCAGCCCCCTGCCGGGAAGCGATATCCCGTACCCGGCGAAAACGATTTCGGCTTTCACCGTCGTCTTGGCCGTCGACAGGGCATTCACGGTGAAATCGGCGTCGTCGAAATAAAAGGCGCGGCCGTCGACGCTGAGCGTCGGCACCCCGAGGTTCATGGCTCCGGTCCGGGTGATCGGGACCTTCTGAAAATACGAGGTCCCCTCATCGCCACAGGGCCGCAATCCCCATTCCTTGAACCGGGCGGCCACGTAATCCGCGGCCTTTTGATAGCTGGAGGTGAGGGTTTGGCGTCCTTGAAGCTGGTCGGAAGCCAGGTATTCGATGTAGCTCTTGGTCTTTTGGCCGTCCGCGCGATACTGCTGGGAATAGGCGGGCGTCAATAATAAGAAGCCGGCCGCCACCGCGACGAGATATCTTGCCGGGAGACGATGTCTGGACATGGAATTTCCTCCTCGGTACAAAGTGTCGGTTGACTATATCGCCACTTCGGAAAGAAAGTCAACGCGGCGCGGGGAAAATTAGGCGAGGGATGCGCCGTTGTGATACTATCCTCGATATTTGTGAGCCAGATGATGAACATGCGGCAGCGGGCTGCCACGGGCGCCTCGTTTGCCGGGGAGCGATGCCCATGAGCGAAGAACTCAGAAAGACCGGCCTCGAAGTCGTCGGCGACGTTCCCTGGGGAACACATTTCTGCCAATTCTATCAAACCGGGCAGGATCTTCTCGACATCCTGGTCCCCTATTTCACCGCGGGGCTGAAGAGTAACGAGTTCTGCATGTGGGTCACCTCCGAGCCCTTGGGTGCGGAGGCCGCCCGGCTGGCCATGGCGGCGGCCCTTCCCGATTTCGATAACTACCTCCGCCGGGGCCAGATCGAGATCGTCCCGCATACGGACTGGTACCTCAAGGGCGGGAGATTCGACGCCGACCGCGTCCTCAACGATTGGGTAAGGAAACTCGACGAAGCCCTGGCCGCCGGCTATGAGGGGCTGCGCCTGACGGGCAATACTTTTTGGCTCGAGCAAAAAGACTGGCGCGCCTTCACCGAGTATGAGGCGGCGGTGGACGGCGTCATCAGCCGGTACAGGATGCTCGCCGTCTGCACCTACTCCATCGACCGCTGCGGTTTCAACGAGATCCTCGACGTCATCCGCAACCATCGCTTCGCCCTCGTCCGGCGGGAGGGGCGCTGGGAGCTCGTCGAGAACGCCGAACACCGGCGGGCCCAGGAGGAGCTGAAACGACTGGCCCAGTTCCCCGCGCAGAATCCGAACCCCATTCTGCGCGTCACCCCCGGAGGCGAGGTGATTTATGCCAACGCCTCCGCCCGGGACCTCCTCGAGAGGATGGGCTGGAAGGAGAGCATGCCGGTCCCGCCGTCCCTCCGGGCCGTCGCCGGCGAGGCGGAGGGGCGGGACGGCGCCGTCGAGGCCGAGATCACGTGCGACCGCGGGAGAATCTATTGGTTCGCCGCCGTCAGCCCGGCGGGAGAGTCCTATATCAACTTGTACGCCATGGACATCACCGAACGGAAGAGGGCCGAGGAGGACGTCCGGAAAGGCCGGGAGTGGCTGAGGGTCACGCTGACGAGCATCGGTGACGCGGTGATCGCGACCGACGCCGAAAAGCGGGTTACCTTTCTCAATCCCGTGGCCTCCGCATTGACCGGCTGGCCCTCCGATGAGGCCCTCGGTCGCCCGGTCTTAGAGGTTTTCCGGATCATCAACGAATTCACTCGAGAACCGGCCGAGGACATATTCGCCCGCGTCCTCGTCGAGCAACGCGCCGTGGGCATGGCCAACCATACTGCCCTGCTCGCCAAGGACGGCCGCGTGGTGCCGATCGAGGACAGCGCCGCGCCCATCCTCGGCGCCGACGGCGGCTTGGAAGGCGTGGTCCTGGTCTTCCAGGATGTCACCGCCAAGAGGCAATCTCAGCGGGCCCTCCGCGAAAGCGAACAGCGGTTCAGGTCCGTGCTGGACAATTCTCTCGACGTGGTCTACCGGCTGAACCTGCAATCCGGCCGCTACGAGTACTTCAGCCCCGCGAGCTCGGCCGTCTATGGGTTCTCTCCCGAAGAGATGATGGCCATGGACCCGCGCGAGTCCCTGGCGCGCGTGCATCCCGAGGACCGCGGCGCGCTCGAGGCGGCCCTGGCCCGCATTGCCGAGTCGGAGAAGGGCTTGGTCGAGTGCCGCTGGCGCACCAAGGCCGGCGAATACCACTGGCTCTCCACAAACATGCTCGTCATCCGGGACGCCGCCGGCCGGCTTCTGTACCGGGATGGCACCGTCCGCGATATCACCGAGCGCAGGCGGGACGAGGCGGACCTGCGCGAGAGCGAAGAGGGGCTCAAGCGGGCGCAGGAAATCGCCCACCTGGGCAGCTGGGATCTCGATTTGGCGCAGAACCGGCTGACCTGGTCGGACGAAGTTTACCGCATCTTCGGCTTCGCGCCGCAGGAATTCGGCGCGACCTACGAGGCGTTCCTCGACGCCATCCATCCGGACGACCGGGCGGCGGTCGACGCCGCCTATTCCGAGTCGGTGCGCGAGGGGCGCGACGGTTACGAGATCGAGCACCGGGTCGTGCGCCGGGACAACGGCGAGATCCGGTTTGTCCACGAGAAATGCGAGCATCGGCGGGACGCCTCGGGCCGGGTCGTCCGCTCGATCGGGATGGTCCACGACATCACGGAACGCAAAAATACGGAAGCCCTGCGCCAGGCCCTGGCGGACCAGGAGCGGCTCCGGCTGGGGGCGGCCGTCGAGCAGGCGTCGGACTCGGTCGCCGTGCTCGACCTCGACGGCTCGATCCGCTATGTCAACGCCGCCTTCGAGTCCATCAACCGGACGCCCCGCGTCGACGCCGTGCAGTGTTCCTACTTCGATTTCCTCACCGGAGATCCCGCGGCCGCGGCGATCCGCGAGTCCGTCGCCAAGGGGCAGGCCTGGCGCGGGCCACTGACCCGGCCGGTCCCCGACGGCCGGCCCGTCGAGCTCGAAGTGACGATCTCTCCGGTCACCGATCCTTCGGGAAAGGTCATCGGAGAACTGGTCACCGAAAAGGACGTCACCCAGGAAAACGCCCTCCAACGGCAGGTCCGTCAGTCCCAGAAGATGGAAGCCCTGGGAACGCTGGCCGGCGGGATCACGCACGATTTCAACAACATCCTCGGGGCCATCATCATCAACACGGAGCTGGCCCTCCTCGACCTGGAGCCCTCTCATCCCGGCCGGGCGCCTCTGCCCACCGTTCTCCAGGCGGCCAACCGGGGCAAGGAATTGGTCAAGCAGATCATCACCTTCAGCCGCCAGAGGGAATGGGAGAGGAAGCCCCTCGAGGTGGCCCCGGTCGTCAAGGAGGCGATGAAATTCCTGCGCTCGACGCTCCCCAAGGACGTGGCCATTCACGAGATGATCGCCCCTGATTCCGGGACCGTGCGGGGAGATCCCTCTCAGATCCACCAGATCATTGTCAACCTTTGCCAGAACGCCGCTTTGGCCATGGGCGATAAAGGGGGCGACCTGGAGATCAAGCTCGAGCCGGTTGAGGTTGATATCGCCATGGTCGTCCGGCATCCCGAACTCAAGGCCGGCCCGTTCGTCCGCCTGACGGTCGCAGACACCGGCTGCGGGATGTCACGGGAGCTCATGGAGCGGATTTTCGAGCCCTTTTTCACGACCCGCGGGCCGGGAGGGGGAAGCGGACTGGGGTTGGCTGTCGTCCACGGCATCGTCAGGAACTATAACGGGACGGTCACCGTCTACAGCGAGCCAGGCCAGGGCAGCGTGTTCAGCGTTTACCTCCCGCGGCTCCAAGCCGAAATCCTGTCCGCGGAAACCGCGCAGCCGCTCCAGCCGGTCAGGGGCCACGAGCGAATCCTCCTCGTCGAAGACGAAGCGACCCAGCGCGCCAGCCTGGCCCGGAGCCTCACGCGCCTCGGCTACCGGGTCACCGCTCGGGCGGCTGGCCGCTCCGCCCTGACGGCCTTCCGGCGGGATCCCAGGGCCTTCGACCTCGTCATCACGGATCAGAGCATGCCGCGAATGTCGGGGCTGGAGCTGGCGGCGGCTCTAGTGAATGTCCGGCCGGGCGTCCCCATCATCCTCTGCACGGGTTTCAGCGAGAAGGTTCAGGGCGAGACCGTCGGACAGAATGGGATCCGGGAGTTCGTGATGAAGCCCTTCACGCTTCAGGAAATTTCGCGGCTCATCCGCAAGGCGCTCAAGAATGAAGAATAGCTCCGCGAACGGTTGACATTGTTTCGGCTTTCGATAAAATGACTTAAGAAGTTTCATGGCCGACGCGATCCG
>Ga0315281_10007976_pt1 | contig 14820 bp, 9 predicted proteins | sample YL17G07_0_MG_FD_204540 | JGI IMG/M metagenome (GOLD analysis project Ga0315281, IMG submission 204540) | Sediment microbial communities from Yellowstone Lake, YNP, Wyoming, USA - YL17G07_0 | ecosystem: Environmental > Aquatic > Freshwater > Lake > Sediment | place: USA: Wyoming | collected...
ATCGCCGAATTCGAAGCTCTTCGACCGACCAGACGAGAAGCGGAAGCCATGCTGCCGCATGAACTACGTTTGTGTGACCCAGGTGCGCGATCAGGAAGCCACTCGTTCCAAAAATGATTCCCGAAAGAGCCGCTGCGAATCGCGAACAGGTGAGCCGATGAACGAGCCCGTAGGTGAAACTGCTGGCGAGAACATAGGCCGTGATAAGAAAGGCATTGAACGAATGGAAGATCGACGAGAAGAAAAAAGCGAGTGGATAGCATTCGAATGTCTGAGGATCGGCGATCGCGGGGTATCCGGAGAAAAGATAGAAATTCCAGAGCGCACGTGGCGAGAAGAATGCGGGAAGGCTTTGCTGAAGACCGTCGGCCGGTGCAAGCAGGCGATGACCGATCAGAGCCGGGGAGAAATAGAGAAGAAAGAACGCCGAATAACTCGCCACGACGATCGCGGCGTGTGAGGCGCCGTGAGGAGCTCGGAGGGAGAGCCTGGGCCGCGCCGATCGTGGCAATGGGATCATGAAGGAGAATCCCGGACCGTAACGCTTTGAAATAGCCCCCGAAGATGCCGGGCGCGACTCATCTGCCGGTCTTCGATTCTTCGAGGCGATGAGCCAAGCGCTTCGAGGTCCGGTTCGTCCCCGAGAATCCTTCGGTGCGCCAATCGAGCGAAGTCGCGATCGTCGAGCTCACGCCCTTCGCGCAGGACAGCCCGGGCGAGATCGGCTTCTCCGGGGAAAGTTTCGATCAGCCAGTCTCTGCTTTCCGATCCTGCCTGAACCCGAATCCGGTCGCGCAGCGCCTGGATTCGTTCATTGGAAACTGTCCCCGGATTCGGAGCCGGTTCGGGGACCGCAAAAAGCAACCGGAGGAAGAATCGCCGGCCCTGGCTTCTCGATGCGATGAGCGAGCTGTGCCACGCCAGGGCTTCGGCGTCGGCAGGGTGACCGAGGATCATCGGAAAAACCTCGGATACGAATTCCCCGGCCGGGCGCTGTTCGAAATGGGATTCGAAGAGGTCGAGGGCCTCGAAAAAACCGGGAATGCCGGCGTCATTCGTCAGCTCTGCGATGGGCAGGAGCCGTTGCCAGTGAACGCGAGGAATCCTCGGTCGAACGAGGTCGCGAAATTCCGCTCCACCAAGGATCGTGTCGACGAGGGCCCCGCGGTCCTCGAAGCCGTCGTCGAGAATTTTCGTGTGGTACGCAGCCCCTTCCTCATCGGGAGCGCGATCGAGGAGACCGCAAAACATCCGCCGGACGAATTCGCGATTGGGAAGACTCCGGAAGCGGTCTTCGAACGAGCCGAGCGCGGAGCGAATTCCCGAAAAGCCCGACGCGATTTTCCGGGCCGCTTCGCCGGGATTCGGGACGTCGAGGTTCGAGAAGATTCTCGCGAGGAGGGGCTCGTCGTAGGTTCGCGGCCGAAACGAAACGCGCGCGTGGTTCGGGCCTGCCCGAGTTCCCTCGATGGGCTTCGAAAGCTCGCCGGGCGGTTTTCGCGCCGTGATCCAGTGATAGTGGGTTTCTTCGCCCCACTGTTCGAGCAATTCGAATTTCGAAGCGGCAAGAAGCGCTTGAAGCTGATCCGGTGAGTAGACGACTCCGTCGTAGGTGTCGGCGCGCCGATGGGCGCGACTTCTCCAGCGGCCGTCGACCTGGAATCGAAATATCCCTCCGGGCCGGAGGATTCGATGCGATTCACGAACATATCGTTCCACGGCGGCTTTGTCGGGAACGTGCTGAAACACGATGAAGGAATAAACAAAATCGAGAGACGACTCGGCGAATTCATCGAGGCCTCCCTCCGTGACGCGCGCTGCGATGTTCGGAATTCCGGCGCAGTAGTCTTGTGCCTTGTCGATCATCACACGCGAAATGTCGACTCCGCGCGCCCGCGCGACGCGCTTCGACAACGGAATGAGCAAGCGACCGACGCCGCATCCGATTTCGAGAGCTTCGGCCAAAGGTTGGAGCTCGATTCCATCGAGGATCAGTTCCGAAAGGTCTTTCTCCCCGGAGATCAGAAATGCTTCTTCCGACCCGGCGTGGCCGGTGGCAATGTGGAGTTTGTGGTCTTCGATCGCCCGCCGGTCCCAGTCATCGCGCATGCGCCCGGCCGGCGAATCGGAGTGAGGCTTTTCCGGGAGGGGCGTCGTCATTCGAAAAGCATATCGCACGCTCTGCTCTCCATCTGCGCCACGAAACACACTCTTCCCGCTTTCGCGGGAATGACGACGGACATCGAAGCGGGCCCCAGGGGCCCCCTTCTGGTGGAGCGCGGCTTCAGCCCTGAAGTTTTCCGCGAAGCGCGCCGAGGGCGGAATGGTGCTTCGGCAGGCGGGCGTAGATCATCTCGGCGGTTTCTTCGCGATAGGTGTGGGCCGTCAGATTCCGATCCTCGATCATTCCGAGCCAGACAAGCTCGTCTTCGATCCACCCCAGCCGGAACGCGGCCCGGAAGGCCTGGCGAGGCGAGGGGCACTCCAATCCCTCGCGGAGCGCAAATCGGGCTACGGTTTTCCACCCGAGCTCAAAACTGAATTCGAAGCGTTGAATGGCCGCATCGCGGGTCCACTCGGTCTTGGGCTGAGCCAGGGCGTCACCGAGCCGGTCGAGCGCGCGGCCGAAAGTTGCGAGCGCCACCTCCGGAAGAGAGTCGCTCATGTCAGCTCGACTGCGCCCGAGAGAGCCCGGATCCGGAATTCCTCGGGAACGATCGTGAGATCGACGAGGTCGATCGTATGAAGAGTTGGCAGGTCGTCGAGAGCCTCCCGGATTCGGGCGGCGGTCTCGCTTGGCATCGGACCCGGTCCAACGAGGCCGATGTCCCAGTCCGATCGCGCGCGCGCGCCATCCCTCGCGCGCGAACCGAAGAGCACAGCCTTCCAGCCGGCGGGCAGATGGCCCTTTAGAATCTTCGAAAGGTCTTCGATCCGGGGTACGGTCGAGGATGAATCGGCGCTCATGATTTGGGCCGGTCGGAGATCCGCATACCTCATGGTAGCACCGCGACCGCGGGTGCGAAATTCCGGGTGCCTTCCGTCGCCCAAACCGGCGTGCCTGGGCGAAGGATTGGACGCCAGGGACTCTTATGCCATGCTCCCCGTCAGTGACCGAATCCAGGAGTCGCGTTTTCACCGCCACCCTTCCCGTCCTCGAGCCGGCATTTCTCGATGCGCTCCATGAAAGGAAGAAAGGCGATCCGCTGGCGCCTGTCGTCATTCTGGCGCCGTCGAATCTCCTGGCGGTTCACCTTCGCCGGCGATACGCGCTTCGACATGATGGCGGGGCCGGCTTCGTCTGGTTGACGTTTCGTGATCTGGCGGCGCGGCTCGCCGCGCCATCGCCGGCGACGGGGGCGGTGGCCAGGCCGCGCGTTCCTCCCGGCGGAGAGATTCTCCTCGGTCGCGAAGCGGCGCGCCGGCTTCCGGCGGGTTCCAGCCTTGGCGCGATCCGGGATCGGCCGGGAGTCGGGGCGGCACTCGCGGCGACGGCGCGGGATCTTCGGGATGGCGCGGTTCCGTGGGAGGAACTGGCGTCCGGCGATCTGGCTGGCGGCTCGCTCGCCAGGTCTCGCGCCCCGATCGATGCGATTTCTTCCGTCTGGAAGATGGCGGCCGTGACGACCGGCGACGACAGCGCCGTCTTCGAAGATGCGGCAGCCGAGGGAGCGAAGTATAGTGAACGCCTCGGCTCCGGCGAGTTGTTAGGTTACGGTTTTTACGATCTGACCGGGAGCCAGGAAATCCTGATCCGTGAAATCGCTCGCTTCGCGAGGGTGACGCTCTTTCTTCCTCTCGCGGGCGCCGAGGAGGATCCGGCGGCGAGAATCGCTCAGGAAACAGGGCTCGACCGGTTCGGCGACCGGCTTCTCGCTTCGCTGGTTCGAAGCGGATTTGCGCGTGAGCGGTTCGCGGAGCCCGCGCCGGCCCTGACGGATCTCGACCGCGTGCGCAGGAGTCTGGTTTTGGGCGATCGTGCGGAAGCTTCGCCGACCCTTGCGCTCGACGGCAGCGTCCGGATCGTCAGCGCGGTCGGCGAGTCGGGAGAGGCGAAGGAAACGGCCCGGGAAGTCCTTCGACTGTTGGCCAAGGGATTCCAGCCTGCAGAGATCGCGGTCGTCGTCGCCGATCCAGAGCGTTCCGGTGCTTTGATTCACGAAGCCCTCGAGCGCGGAGCGATTCCGCATCGGATGAGCGGAGGAGAGAGCGTCGCCGACACCGCGGCGGGCAAGGCCTCGCTTCGGTTCCTCCAGCTTGCGCAGGAGCGTCGCCGGGATCGCGCGGCGGAGCTCCGTTTTCGCCGTCGCGAGGTCATCCGATTCCTGTCGGCCGCGCCGCTCGGCCCGGACGTCGCCGGCACGAGCGTTCCCGGCGAGATCAGCCGTCTCGTTTCGATTTGGGATTCGCTCTCAGAACGCGCCGGGATCGTGGAGGGGCTCGATGACTGGCGGCGCCATCTCGCGGAGTTTTCCTCGAGCGTCCTCTCCGCTGAAGAGACCGCCGCTCTCGAGAAATTGAAACGTGTCGTCGGATTCCTCGCCGCAGATCTCGCTCCTCCGCCGGAAGGGCAGGGTTTCGCCGCCGGGGTTTCCAGAATCGTGGAGGCCATCGAACGATGGATGGCTCCGTCCGGCGATCGGGATTCCGTCGTGTCCTCGATCGCCTCCCTCGGCCCGCTCGAGGGTTTTGCCGCATCGGTGAAAGTGGCGGCACCCGACTGGGACGAGCTTCTCCGCCTGGCGGCCGGTGCAATTGGAAACGCGACGATCCCGGCGGCGGCCCGCTTCGGCCGGGGCGGCGTCGAGGTCCTTTCCCTCGCGGCGATGCGGGGCCTCCGGTTCCGGGCGATCGTCGCTCCGGGATTTGCTCAGGGAACTTTTCCGACGCCGCGCCGGGGCGATCCCGTTCTAGCGGACGCTGCCCGCCGCAGGATTAATGAGTCCCTCTCCAGTCGTGGAAGCGCAGGACGATTGCCGCTCAAGGGAGAGCGGCCGCTCGAAGAGAGGCTCCTGTTCGGGCTCCTTCTTCAATCGGCGGAAGAAGAAATCGTTCTTCTCCACCCTCGCTCCGATGCCCGGACCGGCCGAACGATTCTCCCCTCGCGCCTGCTCGTCGAGTGTGCGGAAGCACTCGGAGCGGCGGACCTCGCTTCGACGTCCCTCGTTCGGCGGGCTCCTTTGGCGTTCGAGGCGGCGGAGGAGGAGGCGCTCGATCGAATCGAATTGCTGCGGGCCTCGGGTCGTTCCTCGCCGGCGGCGCTGAGGGCTCATCTTCGACAGCAGGGAGGAGCGCCAGCTCGTGCGCTCGAAAGGTCGGATGAAACGGCGCGCGACCCGAATCGATGGAACCGCTGGAACGGACGTGTCGGCGGGAGCGACGAAGTCCTCCGCGCCCTCGAAGAGCGAGCGCCGTCGGGAGTGGCCCGTCGCCGTGGCGCGATTTCGCCGACGGCGATCGAAACCTTCGCGGTCTGCCCGAGAAAATACTTTTATTCGAAAATTCTCCGTCTCGAAAAACCGGAGGAACCGGCCGAGGCCGTCGTTCTCAATGCGGCCGATCGGGGAGAGCTCGTTCATGGAATCCTCCAGCGATTCGTCGACGCGCGGATTCGAGAGGGGAAACCGAACGTCGCGGGGATCGCGCCCGATGATCCGGAACGAACCGCTCTCGCGGCGCGTCTCCAGTCCATCGCGAATGAAGAGCTCGCCGCGGCGGAGGCGCGTCTTCCGGTCGGGTTGCCGCTTTTTTGGGAGCTCGTCGGCGAAACGGTTCGCCTGGAGCTCGCGGAATGGTTTCGCCGGCAGTGCGACCCCTCGGAGGCCCGCTGGATATGGGAAGAAGCGGAGCTGCCGTTCGGAGAATCGCGCGGCCGTACGATTCCAGGAAAGGAGCGCCCGCCGCTCGAACTGACCTTCGGCGAGAAAACCTATCGATTCAAAGGGAGAGTCGACCGGCTCGATGTCGACCGTTCCGGCGTCCGCGCAGCCCTTCGAGTCGTCGACTACAAGACCGGACGCTCGGATCGTCACAAGAACGATGCTCTCGCGGGCGGGGCCCGCTTTCAAATGCCCGTCTACCTCGAGGCGGCTCGCCGTGAGATCGCCGACCCGTCGGCGTCCGGGAACGGAATTTACGATTTCATATCCGACAAGGGCGAGTGGAAGAGGATCGAAGTCCGAACCGAACGGCTCGACGCCCGGCGCGACGACATTGCACGCATCGTCGAAACCGTCGACGTCTCCGTTCGAGAGGGATTTTTCTTTCCGAATCCTTCGCAGGAGAACTGCGGGCTCTGCGACTACCGCTCGATCTGTCTCCTCCGGGTGGTGGAACAGGAAGCGGCGCTTCGCGAAAACGACCCGGCGACGATTCGATTTCGCGAGATGGAGAGAATCGAATGAGCGGCGGCACGAGGGTTCCGCTCGAAGATGCCGCCGATCGCGCGGCGGCGCAACTGGATCTCGAACGCTCTTTCGCGGTCGAAGCCGGAGCCGGAACGGGAAAGACGACGATCCTCGTCGAGCGGATCCTGAATCTCGTTGGTGAAAAGCATTGCCCCATCGACCGGATCGCAGCCATCACCTTCACGAAACTCTCGGCGGGAGAGCTTTCCGACCGCGTGAGAATGGGCCTCGAAAAACGAATCGCAGAGGCTGAGAAATCGGGTGTTCCAGGGCGGGCCGCGGTTTATCGGCGGGCGCTCGGCGATTTCGATGCCGCGCAGATCTCGACGATCCATTCGTTTTGCGGGGCGATTCTGCGGAAGTGGCCGGGCGAAGCGGAGGTGGATCCCGGGTTTCGCCCGCAGGAAGAAGGGGACGACAAGGATCTACCGTTCGGCCGCGCCTGGGATCGGTGGATTGCGGAGGTGTCCGAAGATTCCTCGCGCCCCGAAGCCCGTGGTCTTCTCGCAGGACTGCGCGCCGGAGTCGACATATCGAGGTTTCGCGATGTGCTTCTCGTTCTCGCCGGCCGGCGCGAGCTCCTTTCCGATTTTCTGTCCGCGCCCCCGGTGAATCCGCCGTTTCACTTCGCGGAGGAGTTTCGAAATCTGCACGACGAGCTCGGGAATCTCTTGATGACGGACTGCAAAGAGGCCGACGATCTGCTGGCCTCGGCGCTCCTGAGCGGCCTGGAGGCGTCCGCCCCGCTTCTCGCACTTCCGAACGAACGGCTTCTCTTTACGCTGTTTCGTACCGCCTCGCCGGTTCCGGTGAAGTTGTCGGGGGGAAAGAAAGACAACTGGCGGGGAGGCAAGGCCCAGGTCGACGACCTGAAGATCCGGGTGAAGGCGTTCCGGCGAACCGCAAAAAAAGAGGATTTCGTCGCGGGCGGATGGCGCGATCGATTCGACCGGGCGATGGGGGATTGGGTGATCAGCGGGCTTCGCCCGTCGATTGCGCGTTTCTTTGAAGCCTTCGACGAGGAGAAAGACCGGGAGGGAATTCTCGATTTCGGCGATTTGCTGCGGAAGACGCGGGATCTGCTCGCTTCTTCCAAAGACATTCGACGGGAGATTCGCGAGACGTTCGACGCGATTCTCGTCGACGAGTTCCAGGATACCGACCCCTTGCAGGTGGAGATCGTTTCGCTTCTCGCCGGCCTGGGAAGTGAGTTGCGGCACGGTGGTCTCCTTCTGGTCGGAGACCCGAAGCAGTCGATTTACCGGTTTCGCCGCGCCGATATCGAGAGCTATTCGTCGACTTGTCAGGCGCTGTCAGATGAGCCTGACGGCGCTGTGGCCCGCTTGACGACGAATTTCCGCAGCGACCCCCGCATTCTCGGCTTCGTCAACGCACTTTTCCGCCCGCTCTTCGAGAAAGGAAAGAACGGAGAGGGCGCGGCGAGACAGGCCGGCTGGGTCGACCTCGCTGCCGATCCCGCGCGACCGGATTCTTCGCCCTCGATCGAGCCGGCGGTTGCGGTGCTCGTGGCCGAGATCACCGAGCCCGCCGCGCCAGCCGGCGATGAAGATCCGAAGAAACCCAATGCGGCGGACTCTCGCCGCGTCGAAGCCGCGGTCGTCGCCGAACGGATCGCATCCCTGCTCCTCGGCGGCCGCCTGATTCATCCAAAAGGAAGCGCCCCTCGTGCCGTTTGCGCCGGCGACGTGTCGATTCTTTTTCGCGCACTCTCGGACGTGGGGCTCCTCGAAGACGAGCTCCGGAGCCGCGGCATCGGCTACGTCATCGAAGGGGGGAAATCGTTTTATTTTCGACAGGAGGTCGCGGCGGCGATTCACGCGCTTCGGGTTCTTGAAGCTCCGCACGAACGTTTTTCGGTTTTCGCGGCGCTCCGGTCTCCGCTCTTTTCGATTCCCGAGGAAGAAATCTGGCGAGCACGGCTGCAGGGCAGCGAGCTCGATCCGACCGAGCCGCTGCATCGCACGTTCACACCCGGGGATGCCGTCGGCGATGCCCTTCGAATTCTTCGGGATCTTCGCGAGCGGAGAAATGATCGTTCGCTCGCCGTCACCATCGAGTCTCTGCTCGACGCAGTGCGCGCGAGAGAGACGCTCCTGGCGCGGCGCGGCGGGGAGCGCGCACTCGCGAATCTCGAAGCGCTCGTCGCGATCGCGCGCCGCCTCGACTCCGAACGTTCGGCCACCTACGGTGAGATGGTCGACCTCCTGAGTGATCGCCTCGACCAGGAGCGGGAGGAAGCCGAAAGCCCGGCGGGAGAAGAGGGGACGTCTGCCGTGCGAATCCTGTCGATTCACAAGTCCAAAGGGCTCGAATTCCCGGTGGTATTTCTGGTCGATCTGGGAAGGCAACAGTCGAGGGACGCTCCGGCGGTGATCGCGGCTGGCCGCTCGGACGGCTCCAGGGGCCTCGAGCTTTCACTCGGCCCTTGCCGCACCGGCGGCTACGCCGAAGCGCTCGAATCGGAGCGGGCGGCGGCCAACGCCGAAGCGGTTCGAATGTTTTACGTCGCGGCGACGAGGGCGCGCGACCTGCTCGTGATCTCGCTCATCGGGGAAATGGGCGCCGGAAGTTTTCTCGCGCATCTCGATGAGGCGGATTCGCTTTCGAAGCTTCGTACCGGCGACTCGGCGGGGCTCGGTGCGACGTTCGATCTCTGGTCCTGCGAAATTCCGCCCCCGAGGGAGATGGACCTCGAAGAAGGAGATGGCGATCCCCGGGACGTCGATTCGAGAGTTGTCAGGTTCGAAGCGGCGCTCGCGGGTCGGCGCGCACTTTCGCCCGTCGCGTCACACCTCGCGCCGCCGCCGTCCGCGGTCGAAATCGGCGGCGGGGAAGATCTTCCCGCCGCGGATCGGGGCGAGAGTGGCAACGAGGCTGGAAAGCGATTCGGGATCGCCCTGCATTCGATTCTGGAGCGAGCGCCGATATCGCCGTCGATCGAATCGGGCGTGCTCAAACGGCTCGCGCGTGACGTTGCGAATGAATCGGCAATCGCAGAAGAAGAGCCGCGCCTCATCGAGCACGTCGATCGTCTCGCCGTGAGCCCCCTCTGGCGGAGGCTTTGCGTTTCATCGCGGGTTTTGCGCGAGCTCGACTTTGTACGAAAAAAAATGGACGGAACGATTCAGGAAGGAAAGATCGATCTCCTTTTCGAGGAGGCGGATGGATTGGTGCTCGTCGATTGGAAGACCGACGCCGGGGGATGGGACCGGATTCCCGGAGAGCGCCGCTCGCACTACGCCGCCCAGCTCGCCGATTATCGAGGAGCGATCGAGCAGCTGGTGCCGGAAATGAAAGTGAAAGAGTCGATTCTTTTTTTTACGGCAACGGGGGAAGAGAGAAAGGTGTGAGAAAGCGCCGGTCGATCAGGAACCGGCGTCAGAGGCGGGAAGCAGGCCGGCCTTCCCGTAGTTCGGCGCGAATCAGGTCCTTCACTCCGATTCCGTTCCGCCCCGCTTCTTCTCATCCGGCAGCACCCTCACCCACTGAACTCGAAATTCCCGCGCTTCTTCGACGACCGCTCTTCGGCCAGCCACCTCGACTTCGTCGCCGATTTTCGGTTTTCGGGCGAGACGCTCGAGGACGTAGCCGCCGACCGTCTCGGCTTCCGTTTCACCGATCGGCGCGTCGAGACGCTGCGCCAAATCTTCGAGGAGGAGATCTCCCCGGGCGCGGCAGCCTCCGTCGGCGAGCCGCTCGAATTCGGGGCGGTCGAGGTCGAATTCGTCGTCGATCTGGCCGACCAGCTCTTCGAGGACGTTTTCGAGCGTGACGACACCGGCTCCGCCGCCGTATTCGTCCACGACGATGGCCATGTGAATCCTCTTCGCCCGAAAGTCGGCCATCAGTCGTTCGATCGGGAGCGACTCGGGAACGAACAGCATTTCGCGCCGGAGGCTTCGCAGATCACGAATGTCGTCTTCCGGCGCTCGAAGGAGGAGGTCTTTCACGTGGATCATTCCGATGGTGTGGTCGAGGTCGCCATCGCAAAGCGGAAAGCGCGTGTGGCGGGTCTTTCGGACGACGGCGAGATTCTCCTCGACCGAGTGCGTGGTCGACAGATACACGACATCCGTTCTCGGGATCATGATCTGCCTCGCCGTTCGCCGCGTGAAGTCGAAGATTCCTTCGAGCAGGTCGCGCCGGTGGTGGGGGATCTCGCCCCTCTCGGCGGATTCTTCGAGGAGAAGCCGGATTTCTTCTTCCGAGTGAAGCTCTCCCACTTCGGAAACGGCCGGAAATCCGAGGGCGACGAGGAGACGGTTCGCGCAGACGTTGAGGACCCAGATCGCGGGATAGGCGATCTTGAAGAAAATCCGAAGGGGAATGGCGGTCCAGAGGGCCGTTGGCAGTGCGTTTCGAATGGCGATCCGCTTCGGCGCCAGCTCGCCCAAAACGATATGGAGCAGGCTGATGATCGAAAAAGCCAGGGCGAAGGCGATGCCATGGACGATGGCGGGAGAGGCGATTCCGGCGGACGAGAGCGGTTTTTCCACGAGGCGGGCGAAAGCCGGCTCGCCGATCCATCCCAGGGCCAGACTCGCGAGGGTGATCCCGAGCTGGGTGGCCGAAAGATACCGGTCGAGATGGGTGAGGATGTGGCGCGCCGCCGCGCCCCGTCGTCCGGCCCGGGCTTCCACCTCCTCGAGCTGAGTCGAGCGGACTTTGACGATGGCGAATTCCGCCGCAACGAAAAATCCGTTGGCGATCACGAAGAAGACGGCGAGAGCGATGAGGGCGAGCTCGGACATGGGAGGTTTGAGGTTGGGTAATGGAAGTCGGAAGTTGAGAAACGAAAACGGCGATGCGATGGGCCGGTCTTCGCCGGTGTCCGCTACACCCCGGCGCCTGCGATTTCCGCGACCAGGGGGGCGACGGGCCGATAGTAAGTGTCGGAGCGGACCGGGTCGCGGCCGGCGCCTCGGATGAGCGTTTCGATTTCGTCGTGAGTCATGCCGGTGGCGGTCTCGGCGCCCGCGGCGTGAGTAATCTCTTCATCGACGTAGGTTCCTCCCACGTCGTCCGCGCCGAAGGCAAGAGCGGTCTGCGCGATTTTCGGCCCGAGCTGGATCCAATAGGCTTTCACGTGGTCGAAATTGTCGAGCATCAGCCGGCTGACGGCGATGGTCGCCAGATCGAGGCGGCCGGTGGCCGGGCGAACGTCTCTGAGATAGGTGTTCTCCGGGTGGAACGAGAGAGGAACGATGCACTGAAATCCTCCGGTTTCGTCCTGGAGGGCGCGCAGCCGGAGAAGATGATCGATGCGTTCGGCGGGGGTCTCGACGTGGCCGTAAAGCATCGTCGCGTTGGTGCGGATGCTCTGACGGTGAACCTCCCTCGCAACCGCAAGCCATCGATCCGCCGGCATTTTGTTCCGCGCGACGAGGTCGTGCGCCCGCTGCGCGAAGATTTCGGCGCCGCCGCCGGTGCAGGAGTCCATCCCCGCTTCCTTGAGAATCGTGATGGTCTCGGCAAGCGATTTCTTCGCGAGGCGCGAGAACCAGTCGATTTCGACCATGGTGAACGCCTTGAGATGAATTCCCGGAAAGGCCCGCTTCAGCGCCCGAAGGAGATCCGTGTAATACGAAAAAGGAAGCGTGGGATGGAGGCCGCCCACGATGTGGATTTCGCTGACCGTGCCGTCGTATCCGTCTCCCGCTTCCTTCACCGCCTGCTCGATGGACAGTGTGTAGCCGCCTTCCTCTCCGATTTTCCGCGCCCAGGCGCAGAGCTGGCAGTCGACCCAGCAGACGTTCGTCGGATTGAGATAGCGGTTGACGATGTAATGCCCCAGGTTTCCGTTCTTCTTTTCCCGGACGTAATTCGCGATCTTTCCGATTCGCAGAAGATCCCCTGAATCGTAAAGCGCGACTCCGTCTTCGAACGACAATCGCTCCCCCGCGATGACCTTCTCGCCGATGCCGACGAGACGTCGATCCGTGCAGTCGGCCATCACCCGCCGGAGGGAATTCGGTTCCATGCCCGTGATCTTAGCAAACGAGCCCCGAGGTCCCCCTCAAGCTGTCTTCTCTCTTCGATTCACTCACGCCCCCGCTACGGCGCCGCAGCTGTGGCAACGCCACAGCCAGGACGCCCCGAACGCGTTGCTTTCTCCAAAACTCGCTGGGCGCCGCGAGAGTGGGTCGATGGCGGGGGCGGAGGAGAGAGCGCGCCGCAGCTGTGGCAGCGCCACAGCGAGGACGCCGCGACCGACGACAACCCCGTCAGCGGCCCGCTATCGCGGCGCCTCGCCACCCTCCGCGCGCCGGGAGTCGAGCCAGACGAGGAGGAGCCAGATCGGCGTCAGCGGAAAGGCCAGAACACAGAGCGGCCAGAGCCGCTTCGCGTGGGGTTCGCGCCGATATTCAACGAGCATGAGAACGAGAGAAAGGGCGAGGAAATAGACGACGTTCGAGGTGGACAGTGCGCGAAGAGCCGCCTGGCGCGGGGACATTCCCGTGTCGAAAGTCGCCAGAAAAGCGAGGTAAGCGACCGCCCACATCACGACGAGGGCGGCGAAGAGCGCGATTCCCCGGCTCGCCAGCTCGTCGATTCGCAGGCTTCCCGCAACCGCGCGTGAAAGATCGAGCGCCGTCGCCGGGCGTTCGGAGGGGTCTTTGGCGAGCGCCGCAAGAACGCCGCTTCTCATCGAACGGGGGATGCGGCGGTTCTTTTTTCCCGGATCGGGCGGCGGAGTCGACCGGTGATGATGGAGCAGCTCGTGAGTCGATCCGGTGAAAGGGAGCTCGCCGGTCAACATTTCATAGGCCACGACCCCCAGCGCGTAAATGTCGGACGCCTTGGTGGCGGCCCTCCCGCCAGCCTGTTCGGGAGACATGTAGGCGGGCGTCCCCATGACTGTGCCCAGCTCCGTCACCGGTCCCGGATCGCCGACATAAGGGAATGACGACGGTGGACGAGAAGGCGGGAGGGACGGCGATTCGGCCTGAACGATGCGCGGCTCCTCGGCCTCGAAGGCAACCGTCGGATGCTGAGAGGGCGGCCCGGCCCGAACTTCCACCGGTTCTCGGGAACGGGCCTCGCCGGAGCCGGCCATCGAGGTCGATGACGGAGTGAGGAGATCGTCTTCGCCCATCGATTCGACCTCGAAGGAGGAGCTCGAACCCGTCGCTCGACGGCCGGATCGCGCCTGAGATTCACTGGGCGCGGGGCCGGTCCCGGGAAGCTCGGGCTCGAAGATCTTCGCCAGACCGAAATCGAGCACTTTCACCCGCTGAGCGCCGCCGGGCAATTCCTCGACCCAGATGTTGTCGGGCTTGAGATCGCGATGGACGATACCGGCGCGGTGAGCAAAATCGACTGCGGACGCGGCCTCGGCGATCCATTCCGCGGCAAGGATCGGAGAGATGGCGCCACGGCGGAGGTACCAGGTGAGCGGCCTTCCGGTGAGGTATTCCATCGAAAGAAACGCCACCGTGTCGCCTTCGATTTCGACGGTTCCGAAGTCGGTGACGTCGACGATGTTGGGGTGCTTGAGGCGCCCCGCTGCGGACGCCTCGCGCCGGAAACGCCCTCTCCACTCCGGTCGATTGGCCAGATGGGTCGCGAGAATTTTCAGCGCGACCGTGCGTCCGGTGCCGACGTGAGTCGCGCGATAGACCGTACCCGATCCTCCGGAACCGAGCCGCTGTTCGATGTAGAAACGCTCGGCGAGCAGGCAAGCTCCGGGAAGCGCATGTTCGAGAGGGTTGTCGTCGCGGTGACACAGCGCTGCGTCGTCCTCGTAACAGCCTCCGCACTGCGTGCAGATTTTCATGACCGGCGCCGGCCCGTCGGGGGAGTCAAAGCTCCCCGAGCTCCTCACCGCAGTTGGGGAGGAGCAGGTCGAGCTCTTCGCGGGCTTTTCGATAGTGGGGGTTGATCGCGAGCGCGCGGCGGAAGGCGCGCGCCGACGAGGAGACGCGGCCGCGCCTTCGTTCCGCCCGGCCAAGCAGATAGAAGGCGCGATAGCTGCGAGGTGCTGCCTTCGTTGCGTGCGCCAGATGATCGACGGCCTGGTCGAGCCGGCCCAGCTCGATGAGCGACTCACCCAGCATTTCGAGCATCGGCGCGGTCGGACCCAGCGCCGCCGCCTCGAAAAGCAGAGCGGCTGCCTCTTCGAAATTTCCGTTCTCGAAGGCCAGCCTCCCTTCGTGGTACCGAACCAGGGCGCTGGCGGTGTCGGGGTGCCTTCCGGTTTTTCGGTTCATCGAAGTGTTTACGATTCTAGAACGCGCCCCGGCAGAGAGGCTACTGGACAGAGGCACGGGGCGGGGCTCATCATCCTCACATGAACTGCCGCCCGGCGTTGCTCGTCCCTGCCGCTTTGCTCGCAATGATCACCTTTGGCTGCGAGTCGGGAGAAAAAAAGCTTTTTTCTCTGCGGCCGACG
>Ga0315281_10007977_pt1 | contig 14819 bp, 13 predicted proteins | sample YL17G07_0_MG_FD_204540 | JGI IMG/M metagenome (GOLD analysis project Ga0315281, IMG submission 204540) | Sediment microbial communities from Yellowstone Lake, YNP, Wyoming, USA - YL17G07_0 | ecosystem: Environmental > Aquatic > Freshwater > Lake > Sediment | place: USA: Wyoming | collected...
GAATTATTGTGCCTGACAAGCACGAAGGGATGGTTGAACAAGATTCGCCGTTGTGCGGGATGTTGCTGGTAGGATAGAAAGGTGATTAAGTAAGGGGCTAACGGCTACTTTTTCAGGGATGTAGAATGACCCCGGCGGGGCGTCTGTCTCGCTGTATGTTCAGGCCGTAGAGGTCGCGCATGATCGTCGATTTACACGTTCATACAAACGTCTCTTCACGATGCTCGTCGCTGAAGCCGGCGGAGCTCGTCGAACGGGCTCGCGAGCTTGGCCTGGACGCCGTCGCGGTCACAGAGCACGCCACCTACAAGGGAGCCCAGGTCGTGTTCGACTACGCCAGGGAGAGGGGGTTCAAGGTCTTCCGCGGCATGGAGGTCTACACGGAGCTCGGGGATATGCTCGTATTCGGTTGGGACGAGTATGTCCGCTATTACCTTTTCCCCTTCAAGGACCTGAGGGAAGAAGTTGAGAAAAGAGGAGGGATCATCATCCCCGCGCACCCGTGCCGCGGCCTCGACGTCCGGCATAAGCACCGTCAGGAGCTCCCCGATGAGCTGCTCGAGGCCATAGTCGCGATCGAGACCCGCAACGGCCTGATAACGAAAAAGGGAAACGACCAGGCGGAGCGCATCCGTGGGAAGTATGGCCTGTTCGGGGTCGGAGGAAGCGACGCCCACCACGTGAGCCACCTCGGGAGATGTCTTACCGTCTTCGAGGACGAGCCCACCGACGAGAAGGAGTTGATGGAAGTCCTTCGCACAGGACGATACCGCGCGGCTTATCTCGAGGAGATAGCTGGGGGCGAATGAATCGCCCGCCCATTCTTTAGCCCGGCCTCTCAGGCCGGGAAGATGATTCAACGATTGAGCCCGGCCTCTCAGGCCGGGATGTATAAGCCGGGCTAAGAGCCCGGCTTAAAGATAGTAGAGCCAAGCATGAAGTTATTCCCAGAACACAACGTTATCCAACATGTCCAGGTCGAGTGCATATCTTGTTGCTGCGGAAGAAAATCTGTAGTCGAGGGGGTTCTCAGCGAGGCCAGCCCTTCCATCCTGTTTAACTCTCTGGCGGAGGCGCCTTTTAGCGAGCCGACGCACGTTTACAGCAGATGGCCCGCCTAAAGGATGCGGGATGTGACGCCCCCGCCCTTTAGCCTGGCCTCTCCAGGCCGGGAAAAAATGAACCGGGCTGAGAGCCCGGTCTAAGCTGAGAGCCCGGTCTAAAAGCCAGGTCGTGATTGACTATAAAGCCAAAAACTATAGAATAATCTCGCTTCGTCATTGTGAACCCGATCTATCGGGGATGTCTTGCTTATGAGAGCTTCTTTAAGATTTCGGTTGAGCCTGTCCATTCAACATCTTGATTAGCTCGGAACTACCGGTTTTCGAAGAGAGGTGAGGCAATTGACTGACTGGAAGGACGAGGTGGAGGAGATCGTCTTCGAGGGCAAGATAGCGGTGCCCTACACGTGGACGGTCGGCAGTACTCTTAGCAAGTGGTACGGCGAGTTACGCGACAACGCGAAGATCTGGGGTAACCGCTGTCCGTCCTGCGGGAGGGTGTTCGTGCCTCCAAAGATCAAGTGCATCGAATGCTATAAGGATTTGAGCGACTGGGTGATGCTTCCCGGCACCGGCACCATTGAGACCTACACGGTGGTGCATTACGAGGAACCTGATTTCCACCCCAAGAAGGCCCCATTCGTGTATGGGATTATCAAGATGGACGGGGCCGACACCGGCCTGGTCCACCTGATAGACGAGGTGGAGCCGGAGCGGGTGAAAGTGGGCATGCGCGTTGAGGCCGTGCTCGCCGAGGAGCGCGAGGGTACCATCATGGACATCAAGCACTTCCGCCCAATCGCTTGAGCGGCGCCGGGCAAGAGCAAGAACGGTGGTGAGATAAGTGGAAAGAGTGGCTGTAATAGGAGTAGGGCAGACCAAGTACGAGCAGGGCAAGCGGGAGACGTTCTCCGAGCTCGTGTTCGAAGTCGCCACCAGGGCGCTCGAGGACGCCGGGATGGACATCACGAAGATCGATAACGTCGTCTCGGTGTCAAGCGATTTCTGGGACGGGAGGACTATCTCGAGCATGGCGATCCAGGACGCCGCCGGCGCGTACGGCAAGGACATCACTACGGTGGAGGGTGACGGGACCTTCGGCGCGCTCTACGGAATGATGCGCATCCTCTCGGGGAGCTTCGGTACGACCCTCGTGGTGTCGCACCACAAGGGCAGCGAAAGCAACATGAACGGTATTACCAATACCTCCTTCGATCCCCTTGTGGAGAGAAAGCTCGGCCTCGACGCCGTATCGTCGGCGGCACTGCAGGCGCGAAGGTACATGTCGAAGTACGGTTTGCTGGAGGAACAGTTCGCGCTGGTATCGGTCAAGAACCACGGCAACGCAAAGCGTAATCCGCTCGCGATGCTCCCCATGGACATCACAGTGGAGGACGTGATGAACTCTCCGATGCTCGCGACCCCGCTCAAGAAGCTCGACTGCTCTCCCGTTACGGACGGGGCGTGCGCCATGGTGCTGGCGGCTGAGCGCGAGGCGAAGAAGCTGTCGACGCTGGCAAAGCGGGTCTGGCTCAAGGGCGTGGGTCACTGCACGGACGCATACCGACTTGGCGACCGCGACCTCGCCGACACGCGCGCGTTGAAGGATGCCGCCAGGCGGGCATACGACATGGCCGGCGTGGGACCGGCTGACATCGACCTCGCGGAGGTGTACGACGCGTTCTCGTACATGGAGCTCTTGTGGCTCGAGGGCCTCGGCTTCTGTGACGACGGCATGGCCGCCGAGTACATGGAGCGGGGGGTCTATGACTTCGACGGCGACCTCCCGGTCAACCCTTCGGGCGGCCGCCTGAGCGCGAACCCCGTGCAGGTGGCAGGGCTCGCGGAGATGGCCGAGTGCGTCCTCCAGCTCCGTGGAGAGGCTGGGGAGCGCCAGGTCGAGGGAGCCGAGATAGCGCTCGCTCACGGCATAAACGGAATGTGCGGTCAGTCGCACTGCGTCTGGATACTGGGTAGATAGGGGGAATGCGACATGGGTAATCGAGTCGGAGTAATAGGTGTCGGTCAGACACATCACGCGTCGAAGCGACTGGACGCGTCCGGCGTCGAGCTCATCGCCGAGGCCGTGACCCGTGCGCTCGACGACGCGGAGCTTTCCATCGACCAGATAGACGCCGTGGTCATCGGGAACATGGACCACTTCGAGAACATCAACTACGTGGACAATTGGGCGACCGACGGTCTGGGCTCTTTCATGAAGCCGGTCTTCAAGGTGACCACCGGGGGGACTACCGGGACCACCGTCGGCATGTGCGGTTACTACCACGCGGCCTCCGGGCTTTTCGACGTGGTGCTCGCGGTGGGCTGGGAGAAGAACTCGGAGTCGGACACGCAGGCCGCCATAGCCACCTGCGCGAACCCCGTCCTCGAGAGGGACCCCTTCGCGGGCGCCATCGGCCCGCTGGCCACCGAGTACTCCATGTACATGAAGGCATACGGGGCGACCGAGGAGGACGCGGCGCTGGTCGCGGCGCGTGACCGCAACAACGCACTCAACAACCCTTACGCGCACAACAGGATGGCCTGTACCGTCGAAGACGTCATGAAATCCCCAATGCTTTCGTATCCGATCAAGTTCCTTGACATGTGTCCCCGTTCGGACGGCTCGTGCGCCGTGATATTCGCCTCGGAGGAGAAGGCGAAGAAGCTCTGCCCGAAGCCTGCGTGGGTCCATGCGTCGGTCGTGCGCCACGACTACACTCACTTCGGGGACCTCGAGTGGCAGTGGATGCCGACGCTGGAGACCGGTTCCGCGGCGGCGTACAAGATCGCTGGCATCACCGACCCCCTGAACGAGTTCGACGTCGCCGAACTCTACCTTCCCGCCTCGACCTGCGGCGTGAAGTGGATGGACTCGCTGTGGTTCTGCGACAAGGGCGGGGCTCCGGACCTCATCCGCAAGAACACGTTCGACATGGACGGCGTGTTGCCCATAAACCCGTCGGGGGGCGTAATATCGACGAACCCGATCGGGGCCACGGCGCTGATCCGCATCGGCGAGGCGGCCTGGCAGATAATGGGGAAGGCCGGTGAACGGCAGGTGCCGGATGTCAATAAAGCGCTGGTAACCGGGTTCGGCGGCTGCAGCTGGTCGGACATCATGATACTCGGCGCGGACCTGCCCTAGGTCCTCAAGGGAGGTAAAAGATGGGAATATACAAGAACAAGCGGAAGATCACCCACACCCCCGACGGGTACGAGCTGATGACCCTCGAGTCCGGGCCGGTCGAATATGACTTCAACTGGCACCAGGGGGCCTACTGGAGCAAGTTCCTCGCCGAGATGCGGGACAACAAGCGCTTCATGGGGGTGAAGTGTCCCGAGTGCGAAGGGGTCTTCATTCCTCCTCGGAAGGTGTGCGGTCGTTGTTACAAGGAGATGAACGACTGGGTCGAGGTCAGCGACGAAGGAGAACTGCAGGGCTTTACTGTCGTGCGATTCCCGTATATCGACCCGAACACCGGAGGTCTCATGGAGGTACCGTACACCGGCATCTGGGTGGCGCTCGACGGTGCGGACACTCGCATGATGCACTTCCTTAACGAGCACGACGAGTCGAAGCTCGAAGTGGGGATGAGGATACGCGCGGTCTGGGAGGACGAGCCGCGCCCGACCTCCATCCACGCTGTGAGGTACTTCGAGAAGGTCGAGTAGCATAAATGCAATAATGACACAGTGGTGCCTGGCATCACTGTGTCATTTCTGGACTGAGCCGGGTGCATGAAACCCGGCTCTTTTTCCTATTAGGGCTTCTTCTTTAGCCTCTCCACTTCTTTGTCGACCATCCGGTCTCTCGTGGCCTCGCCCCTGTATCCTGCTAGGTACCCGAAAATGTGGAACGCGAGTCCGATGCCCCAGCCTGCCATGACCCACAGAAACCATGGATAACCGGCTCCGGTCAAAGCCCAGACGATAACCAGAAAGCCGTTGATGATCACGTAGGTGCCTATGTGCTGCAGAAGCTCGATTCTTTGTTTGACCCTCTTTTCCGCCTTCGCTCTCAATTCCGGCTGAGGGGGCTCTACCGGTGTGAATTCATCCGCACTCAACTTGTTACCTCCTTTGTCCGGCGGCTGTCAGCCTTTCCAGTGCGCAGCTCGGCCTCGTCGAGCTCATCCTTCCAGGAGGACCTTTTTAATATACTGGTAGCGTTCGGCCGTCTGCTCGATGATCTCCGGCGGGAGCGTTGGCGGCGGCGGCTTCTTGTCCCAGTCGAGGGTCTCGAGCCAGTCCCGCAGGAACTGCTTGTCCAGGTTCTCCTGGTCGTGGCCCGGCTCCCATGAGTCCTTCGGCCAGAACCTGGAGGAGTCGGGTGTGAATATCTCGTCTATCAGGATCATTTCTTCACCTGAAATGCCGAACTCGAACTTTGTGTCGGAGAGAATAATGCCGCGTGACTCGGCGATATCGGTCCCGCGCGCGTAGAGATCCAGGCTCGCGCGCTTTATCCGTTCCGCGAGGCCGGTCCCCACCTGCTCGACCACCGACTCGAACGCGATGTTCACATCGTGTTCCCCCAGCTCCGCTTTAGTCGCGGGTGTGAATATCGGTTCGGGTAGCCGCGATGCCTGCGGAAGGCCCTCGGGTAGTCTTATCCCGCTGATGCTTCCCTTTTCCTTGTACTCGCTCCAGCCTCCGCCAGCCAGGTAGCCGCGCACGACGCATTCGACCGGCAAAGGCTCAGCCCTGCGCACCAGCATAGAGCGGCCCTCGAGTTCCGCGGTAAACTTTCGAAGCCCGGGTGGCAGCTCATCCATATCTGTTGAAACGACGTGGTTCTCTATGACGTCCTCTGTCTTCTCAAACCAGAACCCGGCGAGCTGGTTCAAGACGGCGCCCTTACCGGGGATCCCCTGGTCCATGATCACGTCGAACGCGGATATCCGGTCGGTGCTTATGATGAGCAGGTTTTCTCCGACCTCGTAGATGTCCCTCACTTTTCCGCGTTTGAAGAGCGGGATAGGTAAGAAGCTGGTGTCTGTTATCACTTCCATTTTTGCCCCCATAAAGACTTACCCGGGATGTCGTTCGCACCCCGGGTAAGATACTACACTATTTGGTCCTACTGCTATGGGGCGGGCAATTCCTCGGGCTGCCTTCCCCGGTCGGCCAGCTTGAAACCCGCCTTGAGCCAGATGGGATAGGTGGCGAAAAGCAGGGCGGCGAGGATGTGTCCTCCCGCGCCCACGTTCTCGTGGTCGAAGTTGAACACGCCGCTGTTTATCATCCAGTCGCGCCCGGACTCGGCCCCGCACATCTCCCATATCCGGCGGGTCCTCTCCAGGTTGAAGTAAAGGGAGATGCTGGTGATGTAGAACATGGCGATCGTGGCGGCGCCCAGGAACCACTTGATCTTCTGGTTCTTGTTGGCGTCCTTGACGAACTTGTTCACGATCTTTCCCAGCACCCATCCGATCGACAACAGCCACGGGCCGTCGATCAGGAAACTGTCATACGGCAGCAAATCCATCACCCCTTCGATTGTCGCGGGTGCCTGACCCCATTTTTGCTACATCGGTGCCTGGCACCGATGTAGCATTTGGCTTAAATCCCGTACCCGAGCGTGTCGGACCCGCCTGTGCACCAGTCGTGGTAGTTGAAGTACATGGGCCTCTCTACGACGATCTCCGAGGTCCCCTCGACGACGATGGATACGTCCTGGTTGGGACCGACGTCGGTCAGAACGTTACGCGTGTACCTCTTCTCCGGACCTACCACCACGGAAGCTTCCTTGTTGGTACCGTCACCCAGCAGGTACTTGAAGGTGACCGTCGCGTTGGAGCTGCCGGGGTTCATGACCGCTATCCACGTCGCGAAGTTTGGAAGGGTCGTCCCCTCCGCGAAGTAGAAGCTCTTCCTGGGGTTGTTGCAACCCATCACGTCGTGGCCCCCGTTCCAGGCCGAGTGGTAGTTGAAGTACATGGGGCGCTCGACGAGGATCGGCACGCCGCTCGTGGACTCTATCTTGAAAGATGTGTCGACGTTCGTGCCCAGCTTGAGCTTCACGTCCACGGTGAGGCGGCTCGTCGCGCCTACTGATACGTCCTGTGTCTGGGTCCCCGCCTGGTCCGTGAAGTAGGTTATCTTCACGGGGACTGCATTATTAGTGGCGTTCTGCAGGCATATCCACTCCTCGAAGGCGCCGTCGGTAGCGTTGTCGCGCGTGGTGCCCTCGGCGAAGTAGAAGGTGGTGTCCGGGCCGGGCGCTCCCACCACGTTGTGCCCTCCGGTCCACTTGTCGTGGTAGAAGAAGTACATGGGGCGCTCCGCCACGATGGGCTGGTCGCTTGTAACCACGCAGGAGACGTCCTGGTCCTTACCTACCTCCAGGTTCACGTCCACCGTGTAGCGGCTCGTCTTCTTGACCGGGTAGCTCTTGTCCACCGTCTGCCCCGTTCCGAGCAGGTACTTCACGTTCACGGTGGCGTCCGTAGCCCCCGGGTTCTGCAGGCACAGCCACTCCTCGAAGTAGCCGTCTATCGAGTTACCCCTGGTGGTGCCCTCCGCGAAGTAGTAGGAGGTGCGGGGCACGGGAACCCCGATGACGTCGTGCCCTCCGGTCCACTTGTTGCGGTAGTTGAAGTACATGGGTCGCTCGGCGAGGATGAGCTGGTCCGACTCTACGAAGGTGGAGACGTCCTTGTCTTTGCCCAGGAAGTCGTTGACGCTCACGGTCTTACGGCTCTTGGGGTCCACCACCACTTCCTGGGTGGTAGTGGTGCCGTCCGCGAGCATGTAGTGGAGCTTCACGTTGGCGGCCGTGGTGCCGGGGTTCTGCAGGCACAGCCATTCCTCGTACCTGCCGTCAACCGTGTTGTCCCTCGTCGTCCCCTCGGCGAAGTACCAGGTCTTGGACAGTGTGAGCGTGAAGGTGACCTGGTTAGAGTCCCCGGTAGCGGTGTGTACCTGCACCGGCCCGGTGCTGGCCTTGTCCGGGAGGAGGGCCCGGATGCTGAGGTCGCTCCATGAGAGTATCCTGGCCGTCACCCCGTTGAAGGTGACGGTGCTCGCTGCACCGCCCGACCCCTGCGTGACCCCGAAGTCGTGGCCCTGGATATCGACCACGGTCCCGTACGGGCCGGAGTTCGGGACCAGCTCGTCGATGGAAGGGGCGATGGAGGTCGTGTAGACCTCGCCGTATGTTACATGAGATGGATCTGTAGTCTCACCGAACATCATGCCGTTGTAAGTCGCGAGCAGGCCGGCTAAGTTGTTCGCATTACCGAAACCTTTCTCGGAAAAGACGGTGAATGAGCTCCCTTCCCTCTTGTATATGCGGCAGCCGGTGAAGTTCCAGGCGGCAACGTACAGGTCGGCGCCCCTGACGAACGGCTGGTAGAAGAAGTTGCTAGCCTGATCGAGTACGCCGGACAGGGACATCTTCGCCCAGGACGTTCCGTCATAAGACCAGAGTTCCGCAGCGGCGCCCCCGAAGAGATTACCTGTTCCCAGGTACAGTTTTTTATCGATGTGCGAACTTGCGACCTGTCCCGTAGCCTGCGTCGCGGGCCAGGAGCTCACTCCCGGCTCTCCTATCTTTGCGAAGGTGGTGCCGTCGTATGAATAGACCTGAAGGCCGTCAGCTGTGTTCATAACAGGAAGGATGAGCTTTCCGTCGACTTCACTGTACTCGATGCCGTTGATGGACTCGTTATCGTCATCACCGAACCCCGGTGCGGTTATCGTCCCTGCCGCGCCAAGGCCTACGACCTGGGTCCAGTTGGTACCGTCGAACTCGAACAATCTCATGCCCGGAGGACCAGCCGCGGGGTTAGCGCGTCCAACAGAGACCAGCAGTTTATCCTTGTACACTGCGATGGGATTGACCTGATCGTACTGATTGCCAAAACCCCAGCCGTTTTCCTGCAGTTTGACCGGGTCACCGGTCCCGCTCCACTTCCAGAGCTGGCCGCCGGTACCGGGAGCAGGGTTGTACGTGCCTATATAGACGGAATCTCCGTAAAGGGCCCAGGGCATCAGCTTTTGGTTCCAGTTGTCACCGAATCCCGGCTGGTAGAGAGGGTGGAAAGACGTGTCGTACGTGTACATCGTGACCGGCGATCCTGAAAAGTGCACCGCGCCCACAGTCAGCTTGCCGTTGATCAATACCCCGGGAAGTATCCCATCGTTGTTTGTGGAGGTAATCCCGTTAGTGGCGATCTTCGTCCAGGTCGGCGGCGCGGCGAAGCTTACCGGCACCACGAACAGTGCCGCCGCCAGTGCCAGGCACGCCACGATGGCGATTTTTCTCATGAGGCTTGCTCTAGACATAACCCTCTCCTTTCATCGTTTCCTTCTTGTGTGCCCGTTGACGTTAAAATTCTCCATATACATCCTCAAACGCCAGCATTCTACCACCAATCGCTGCGTTTTGCCTTGAGGTCTGTCCCCTGACCGGCAATCCACGCTTTCCCGGTCGCAACTGCCGCTGAGCCCGCCTGATAACCCGGCGTGTTTGGACGGCGCAAATACTCTATGAGATACGGTAAAATGTTCTTCGATGCCGTTTCTTGGTTACAGAGCATCAACAAACAAACCGGTTTACCAGGAGGTATCCGCCGAATGAGAGTGGGCCTGCCCAGGGCTCTGCTTTTCCACCAATACGGCGATTGCTGGACATCCTTCCTTGAGACTCTCGGAGTGGAGCCGGTGGTCACCGCGGCAACGACGAACGACACCGTCGTCAGGGGGACGGTCCACGCGGACAACGAAACCTGCCTGCCGGTGAAGGTTTTCGCGGGCCACCTGCTGGATCTCAAGGAGAACACAGACGCGATACTGGTCCCCCGCGTGGTGAGCCAGCATCGTGGCATGAAGGCGTGCCCGAAGTACCTCGGGCTCCCCGACATGGCCCGCTCGTTCGACCTATCCCTGCCGCCGGTGCTCGCGCCGGTGATGGACCTCGGGGACAGGAGGAGCCGGTGGGCGCGTGACTGGTACGAACTGGCGGGCGACCTGGGGGCCAATCGGGATCGGGCTTCCGCGGCTGTCAAGAACATGCTCGACAGACTTCGTTACGCGGAGCGCGTCAAGGAGGTCGCGCCTGCTTTTCATCCCCCACGGGAAATAAAAGTCGGCGTAGCAGGCCACCTCTACAACGTCTACGACCCTCGCGCCTCCCTCGGTCTTCTCGAACGAATAAGGGCGATGGGTGCTAAAGCTGTCACGGTCGAAGAGGTGCCGAGACGCCAGGCCCGCCGTCAGTTGAAGACGCTTCCGAGGAAAATAAGGTGGGATTTCGAGAACAGGATGGTAGGCTCGATCCTCCACTGGAGCCGCACCGCCTCGGTCTCCGGCGTCATCTACGTGTCGTCTTTCGCCTGCGGGCCGGGCTCCATGATAGGCGCGCTGATCGAGGACGAGCTCGGCCGCGAGAGGTCGGTCCCCCTCATGAGCATCATACTCGATGAGCACTCCGCGGAAGGCGGGCTCATCACCAGAATCGAGGCTTTCCTGGACATGCTCAGGTGGGTGTCGCGGGACGCTAGGAGCGGCGAGAATGCGGCCGGGAGGACGCAGAGAGGATGATAATCTCCGTGCCGCGCGTCGGGAGCATGCAGTTCATGGTCCGGGACCTCTGCGGCAGGCTGGGCCTGGGCTTCGTGGAGACTCCGGTTTACAGCGAGAAGACCATCGAGCGGGGTGTCGCTATCGCGCCCGAGTTCGTGTGCTTTCCGATGAAGGTGCTCCTCGGCAGTGCCATTGACGCACTCGAGGCGGGTGCCGATACGCTCGTGACCTTAGGCGGATACGGTGCCTGCAGATTCAACTATTTCGCCGAGATACAGAGAAGGATCCTCGAGAGGGAGGGTTACCGGTTCCGCATGGTCGTCTTCGACTCGCCCTGGGATTCCCTTCCCGACTTTTATCACAACATGCGCATGATCCTGCGCGCGAGCCGCGCCCACCTGCCGGGCCTCATGAAAGCGATGACGCTGGCTTTGCGCAAGGGGCGGGGTTACGACGAGATCGTGAAGCACTCGATGGCCCTTCGTGCTCTTGAAGCCGAGGAAGGCACTGTTGACCGGGCCGCCGAGGAATGCCGCAAAATCCTGGCCGCGGCCGTCAGCAAGAGCGAAATCGATGAGGCAAGACAAGCCATCAAGGCCAGGTTCGACGAGGTGCGGCTCGAGCCCGAACGCCCACATATCAGGGTGGGGATCACCGGCGAGCTGATGATGAGCATCGAGCCTTACTTCAACATGGACATCGAAAGGTGGCTGGCCAGGAAGGGCGCGGTGGTCGAGCGTTCGATCTACATGTCCGACCTGTTCACCCCCATGGGCCGCAACCCGGTCTCGGGGCGCGACGACCATGAGATCGACCAGACGTCGGTGCCCTATCTATGCCACGAGATCGGTGGCCACGGTCAGATCAACGTCGCCGCCGCGGTCGACTTCGCGCGCAACGGTTTCGACGCGGTCTTGCACTTCTTCCCCTTTACCTGCCTACCGGAGATCATCGCCAAGATGGTCTTCGTAAGGATCGCGGAGGAGCTCGACATCCCGATCTTGTCTATCTCGATTGATGAGCAGACCGGCAAGGCGGGCATGCAGACCAGGCTGGAGGCCCTGATAGACCTGGCCTGGAGCAGAAAGAAAAAACAGGCAGCCTCCGAAATCTACTTATAACCCTGCGCAAAGTTTTTCGCTTCTACGACATTGTAGAAAGGAGTTCTGATAAGGCCGGTGGACACATTAACGATCAGACCTCCACCTCTTTCGATCATGCTCGGCAGGAACGTGTCGACCGTACGGATGACAGAAAAAAAGTCATGTAAAATCTCTTGATCCTCTCACCCGTTAGCCGCTATCTTTAACGCCTTGCCCACCACGCTGCGGTAGCCGTAGTTGACGCCAAAGCGTATCAGGGAGAACTTTGGCGCCCTGGTGTAGCGAAGGTCCTTCGACAATCGTGTGAATATCGCCCGATGGGAATAGGCACGGCGACCGCAATCGTACATCCCGGATTTGAAATCTTCTATCGACATTGATGCAGGCCTGTATGTCAGTTCCATCATATCGTAGCGATCCCAGTCCGCAGGGAAATCCGTGTAAAGCAGGCGCTCCTCTTCCCCCAGTCTCCTCATCAAGCGTGTTCCCGGCATCGGGGTCATCACCGTTATCTGCGGCACGTCGACGGCGCTCGAGAGGATGTAATCCGTACGCTCCCGCATCTTCTCAGGCGTGTCGCTGTCCATTCCGAATGTGAAGTATCCCAGAATACCTATGCCGTGCCTGTGGATTCTGCGGAAGACCTCGTCATAGGCATCGACCCCCACCTCGAGGTTCACTATCTTGTTCATCTCCTCCAGCCCGTCCACATCTTTCGTCTCAACGCCCAGCATGACCAGTCGACAGCCGGCTCTGGCAGCCAGCTCAACCAGCTGTTCATTATCAGCGAAGTTCATGGAAGCGGTGCAGTACCAATCGATCTTGATGCCACGCTTGATGATGCCCTCAAACAGGGCCATAAGCCTTTCCTCCGCCCGTTTGTTGACGGGCGAGATATCGTCGTCCAGCAACCACACCCGTTTCCTGGGCAGTTCCTCGAGCTCGTCGAGCACTTCTTCCACGGGTCTAGCCCGGAAACGGTTTTCGTAAAATGTGTTGATGGCACAGAATTCACAGTTCCAGGGGCAACCCCGGGAGGTCAGGATCGTCGCGAAGAGATACCTGGGGTGGAATAGGTCACGCCGTGGCTTCACGAGTCCTTTCAAGTCACCTCGTATACCTTGGTATAAAGGTCGCAGGCGGCCGCCCTCGTAATCGGCGATTATCTGGGGCCAGGTGCATTCCGCCTCGCCGACGGCTACCGTGTCCACGTAACGGAGCGCCTCTTCTGGCAGCATCGAGGCGTGCATTCCACCCAGCACGGTGGGAATTCCCCGGTCACGGTAGATCATCGCTATCTGGTAGGCCCGTGTGACGTTTCCTGTGTAGGCGGTGAGGGCAACCAGGTCTGCCTCTTTATACTGAAAGCGCTCCCAGTTCTCGTCGACCAGTTCGATCTCCCAGTCGTCGGGAGTGACCGCTGCGACGTATCCCAGTCCCAAGGGTGGGAAGCCCGTACTTGCCGTTATCGAAACCGAATTATACCGGTCGTTCACGGGGTGAATCAGAAGCAGCCTCTTCTTTATGAGAAATCACCCCATCACGTTTGAAGGCGTTACCTTGGCTTCGAGAACCCCCTGCACGACCTGCCAATCGATCTGGCCCGGGGTTCCTTCAACCGCTTCGTAAGTCCCGAGGATGCGCCCCAGCAACAATTCCTCGTTCCCGGGGTTTCTCACCGTGACTTCGAGTGTCTTGTTACTGAAAGATACTTCGATGGGATTTCCCATACAACGCCGTTTTATGATGTCCAGGTAATGTGAATAGACCTCGTTCCTGTCCGCAGTCCCGATGCACCCCGGCGTTCTACCCCGTTCGTACCTGCCCTCGGCCACCCTCTTCTTGATGAACTCGGCCTCCATCCTCGTGACGATGTCCAGCAGGTCTTTGCCGAGTTCCTCTCTTATCTCGAAGAGAGCGGTGTTCACGCACCCCACGGTATTGTGCGCGACACTGATCCCGGTGTCCCTCTCCTTTATCAGGCCTTTCTTCCTGTCCCACTGATAGCACTTGAACTCATCCGGCGCTCCGCATACGGGACAGCGGGGATAATCTTTTGTACCCATCAGTACCCCGGCGGGGGGATGCAGCCTCTCGGTGAACCTGTCTTCCCATTCCAACAGGGCTTCGGCTCTGCACACCCATGAGTTCCCCGCCCGGCGCAGTTTTACCGAACAGTCTTTCCCTTCGACGGCTGTCCAGACACCCGCAACATCACCCGGGAACAGCCTTTCGCTCCATATATCGCTCACCCCCAACTCCAGCCACTTGCCCTTCTTGTAGCTTCGAAGGCTTACCTTTCCCAGGCCGCACCAGTTCACGAGCTGGATGATACGCATATACACGATGCGGCTCAGCAGCCTGCGGGCCATATCCACAGTGAAGCCCTGGAGCATGTTGCTGACGAACATGCTTACGGCGCGCTTGTGTGCTGTGATGTATATGTTCGAGAGGGAAAGCCCCACAGTCTCTTCCAGTCCTCCCAGAAGGTGTTCTAACTCCTCGGTCTCGTAGAAGACCCCTCGCATCGGGGGGAGGAGCGAGGTGTTGTCGCTGTCGATTTCCGCGTCCTTGCCCCACGGGTGAGGAACGCCGCACGTCTTACAGATTCCACTATGTAGGAATGTACTCTTCGGTTTCCTGCCTTTCTTCTCGGGCTTCTTCACCTTTTTGGCCTTCATGGCTGCACGTTCCTCTTCCTCACACAGGCTCATCGTTTCGTCGGTGGACTGCCCGAACCCCATCACGCACATTGTCTATCAAACCGATATTCCCCATCTTGGCACGAGTGACCTCCGACCTGGAGGGTTGTATAGATCATAACAACCAGACGGCTCTCAGGGTTACTGGCGTAGGGCGGTGATTGTCCGATCGAATCCTTGGGACCGGTAACGTTTGTCGTCTGGTATAATCAAAAGCCCAGGAGGGGTGCCCGAGTGGCCGTAAGGGAGACGCCTGCTAAGCGTTTTACCGGGGAGACCTGGTACGTGGGTTCGAATCCCACCCCCTCCGCCAGAATGCAACACTGGGGCCAGGCCCCTGTGTGTCATTATTCGCGCCCGTAGCTCAATTGGATAGAGCGTCCGGCTACGGACCGGGAGGTTCGGGGTTCGAGTCCCTGCGG